>Ga0209182_10000009_pt1 | contig 41893 bp, 51 predicted proteins | sample LakBais05cmmetaG_FD_185474 | JGI IMG/M metagenome (GOLD analysis project Ga0209182, IMG submission 185474) | Lake sediment microbial communities from Lake Baikal, Russia to study Microbial Dark Matter (Phase II) - Lake Baikal sediment 0-5 cm... | ecosystem: Environmental > Aquatic > Freshwater...
ATTCGAAGGCCGGGTAGGCTGAGACGGGGGCAACGGAGTGCTATACCCCTGAACAGTTGGGGGAGTCTCAGGGGTGATGTAGCCCTCCACTGTGTTTGATGTGTCCGGATGCTCAGTCTCCTCAGCATCTGGCTTGATGAAGCCATTCTCGTCGATCATATCGTACCTCCTTACCTGCAACAGGTGTGCTTGCCACATACACCTGTATATACGCAACTATGCCTGATTTCGTAACAGAGAGTGTGAGGAAATCGCCACGATATCGGGAAATTCCTAGCGTGCTAGGGTCACTCCCTGCCCATTCTCCACGAGGATGACGGTATCTCCGAATCGTTCGACATAGCGTTCGGCATGCTCAGTATGGATGGGATACACGTGTCTCGGAGCGAGCCGCTCGACGATGCGGAAGAGGTCTTCCTGCGGAGCGTGCCCTGAGGCGTGGATGTGCACGGAATCCATGCCGGCGAGGTCCAGCCAGCGGGCAAGGCGCTCCTGACTCCATGACATCTCTTCGTTGAATGCTTCCGCCGAGGAGTGGACGTAGAGGGAACTCCGGGAGGGGCGCAGGTCGCACAGCTCCTGAACATCCCAGTAGCCCAGCGAAAGCAGGTAGTCCGACTGATGTGCCGCGACCTCGGCGGCCCTGACGATGCGTGGACATGACCCGTTCAGGACGTCCTTTACGGCGTGACGCCGCTCCTTTGGATCCACGGAGCCCGGGTCGCTGCCGGCGAACCGCAGAAGGGTCAACCGGGCCCAGTCCTGTTTGATGTCGCCCTTGTCGTAGGTGCCGCTGCCTGCGCGCTTGAGGTACAGGACGAGATCCGGATCCGCCAGGTCGACGGTGGAATAGCCGGCTTCCTGCGCCAGTCGGACAATGTAGGCGTCACGTGGGAGGATGGCCAGCCTGCGTCCTGTGGCATGGGCGACGCGCTGAAAGGTCATGAGGCGGTCCAGGTCTTTCATGCCGAAGTCCGCCATTACCAGCCCCGAGGCCGCCTGGATCTCTTCGAGCGCTTTTGCCTCGACTTCCTGCTCGGACCAGAACGCGAAGCGGCGGTGAAATGCCGTGTCGTGATCTGAGGAACCCTCAATCGAACGAAGGTTGGTTCCTTCGATCAGGACGGCATCAGGGTGGGCTGCGGCGATCTCCTTAATGCTGCTCTCCGTTACGTGACCCATGCGGCCGTGGAACCGGAGGTCCCCCGTGTACACCAGCGTCCCTCCGTCATACTCGATGAGGTAGGCGCACGCGCCGGGGATACTGTGGTCGACCGGGAAGGGGGTCACTCGGCAGTCGGGAAACTGCATGGGTCCGGTCAGGTCGACAAGGTTCCGCTGACCGTGCGTGTTGGCGCCCAGGTTGGGGCGCAGGATGAATTCGGTCACGGCGTTCTCTGGACTGGGGCTGGATTGTGTCTCCTCAACGGCCCGCAGAACGGCGGCCGTGACCGGCGTGGCATACAGAGGGATGGTCTCGTCCAGGAACGAGATCGAACCAGTGTGATCGACGTGTGCGTGCGTAATGAAGCACGCGTCGATGTGACCAGGGTCCGCCAGTTGCCCGGCCAGTTCAGGCTGCATCTCATGAAGGAGGGCCGTGAGGTCGGAACGGTAGAAGCGCAACTTTGGCAGCAGCCCTGTCGTCAGGTAGTCCGTGAGACCCGCCGAGGTGCGCGGGGTGAGGAATTCCTCGAAGTACGCGCCCATGGTGGCGTAGCTGAGGCCGAAATCGAACAGCAGACGCGTCGAGTCGGGAGACATGCCCGCCTCGAACAGAAGCTTGGTGCCGCCAATAGTGGCAGCGCCGTCTAGCATCGTGAACCGAGTCATGAACAGGACCCTCCTTCGTGGTGCTCGTTGTCGGTCTGTCTACTGCGGGGACGGAGTGAGGTCGGCGAACATGCCGAGTTGCAGCAGCCGTTCCAGAAGGACATAGTCCGTCAGGTCGATGCCCAGGGGCGTAACACTGATGTATCCGTCCGCTATGGCGGTCACATCGGTTCCTTCCTGCGGTATCGGCGGGACCTCTCCCCCTATCCAGTAGATGGGGGCTCCGAACTGGTCCACGCTGGCGGTGACACGATGCGTGTAGCGGCGGCGTCCCTGAGGGGCAATCCGGATGCCCTTGACCTCGGAAACCGGACAGTTGGGTGCGTTGATATTAAGGAACAGGCTCCCATTGAGAGCGTTGCTGAAGCTCTTCGTGAGGGGCTGGTTGATCCCGATGAGTTCCGGGATGAGGGGGAGCATCTTCTGCAGGAACCAGGTGATGGGGCTGAAATCGAACCCCGAGTCTCCTGTCCGTGAGAATGCCGTGGAGAATGCTACACTGGGGTAACCGGACAGAAACGCCTCATAGGCGCCCGATACTGTACCGGAGTATGGCAGGTCGTCGCCCAGGTTGTCACCGTGGTTGATCCCGGAGAAGACAATGTCGACTTTCTGCTTCACCAGTGCGTCGAGGCCCAGCATCATGCAATCGACGGGAGTGCCTGAGACAGCCCACGCATCGACACCGGGGTAGACATAGTCTTCCACCCTGGTGGCCCGCAGAGGCTTGTGCATGGTGAGGGAGTGCCCTTTGGCGCTCTGGGGAGACGCGGGCGCGACGACCGAAATCGTGTGTTGCGCAGGGATTGCCGCAACGAGAGCCTGGATCCCCTGCGCCCACAGTCCGTCGTCATTGGTGACAAGGATGTGCATGTGTCCCTCCTCAAACCTCGTGCTCTGTGCGGGTCCGTCCTCGCCTGTTGCTGGTCCACGCAATCAGAACGCCAAATAGGAAGCCTCCCACGTGCGCCCATACTGCGACTCCCTGAGCCACGCCGAACGTACCCTCGAACAGCTGCATCACGAACCAGACACCGAGGAAGATCCAGGCGGGCAGACGCACGGTTGTGATAAAGATAAAGAAGACAAGGGTCTGAACCTTGGCTCTGGGATACAGGAAGGAATACGCTCCCATGACGGCGGCGATGGCTCCGCTCGCCCCGATGGTGGGGACAGTTGAGGACGGTCCGGAAAGCAGGTGGACCATGGCGGCCGCCACGCCACCGGCCAGGTAGAACAGCAGGTACTTGCCGTGGCCAAGATGGTCCTCGGCGTTGTTGCCAAAGATCCACAGGAACAGCATGTTGCCGAGGATGTGGCTCCAGCTGCCGTGCATGAACATCGATGTCAGGGTCGTCAGGAAATAAGGGGCTACTGCCCACGACGGGGCCTCATAGGCGCCCGTCAGGACACCGGGGACGAAGCCAAACTGGTAGTAGAAGTGGTTCAGAGCCGCTCCTCCGCCAATTGACAGTTCCCACAACCACACGAGACCGTTGGCCAGGATTAGCAGGAACGTGACCAGCGGAAACGTGCGAGTGGGGTTGTCGTCGCGGAGTGGAAGCATGGATCAGCCGATGCTGGCGCCGTCCAGGGCGTGGAAGCAGGTGCAGTCTTCATCTGGACCAGGGATCTGTGGGAGTATCTTCTGGATGATTGTCACAAGGTTCTTGAGGTTAGCCGTGAATGCCTTGATGACCGCCTCGTTGCTGACAGGGTCGACCGCCCCCTGTGCGACCAGCCCGGCGTCGTAGTCCGTGATGACCGAGATGTTGCAGTAACACATAGCCTGCTCGCGGGCCAGGGCGGCTTCGGGATACTGTGTCATGTTGACGGTATGCCAGCCCATGCGGGTGAACCAGTTGCTCTCAGCCTTGGTGGAGAACCGTGGTCCCTCGATGACGACGCAGGTGCCGCCGTCGTGCACCGGCAGGCCGAGACTCTTGATGGTCGCGACAGCGATCCTGTTGAGAACTGGGCAGTATGGATCGGCAGTGGAGACGTGGGTGACGACAGGACCGTTGTAGAACGTCGTATCGGTGCGGCGCGTTCGGTCGATGAACTGGTCCGTGACCAGGAGATCTCCCACCCTAATGTCTGGCTGCAGTGAACCGACGGCGGTAGGAGCGATGATGTGGCGGACTCCGAGAGACTTGAGAGCCCAGATGTTGGCACGGTAGTTGATCATATGAGGTGGCAGCTGGTGGTGCTTGCCGTGGCGGGGCAGGAACGCGACCTTGCGACCCGCAATCTCGCCAAGCGAGATGAGATCCGACGGAGCACCATAAGGTGTCTCGACCTTGATGTCCTGCGCGTTGTTGAGTAGAGCGTAGAATCCGGAACCACCGATGATCCCGATTTCAGCACGTTGTTCCATAGTTGTCTCCTTTGTGATACACAGCAGGGCGGTGTGTGGCTGCTTACTTAGGGAGTATACCAGCAAAGAGCGATGGTTAAAGCCGGCGGGTGCGCCTCCGGCGTGACAGAATCGTGAGGCACAGGGCGGCAACGACGCTCGCGCCGAGTGCGATGAAGAAGTAGCTCATGAAGTAGTCCTCGGGGAACAGGCGGATGAGCCCGGAGTCTTCAGGGAGGAGCCAGAAGTCGTTCGAAAAAGCGAGCTCATGGAAGGCGACGAACAGTGCATCGAAGCCGATAGTGACCGATGAGGTTCCCAGAGTGGCAACGAGGGCGAGTACGGTGATGCCGGCGGCGCGAACAACCCGGCGAACGTCATATCCCTTTCTGCGAAGGAGAGCAACGAGGACAGCCGTCAGCAGACATGAGACAAACGCTGTCAGATAGACAGCTTGGAAGATCGCCTGGACATCGCCCATGTGGGCAAGTTCCAGAGGCGAGTAGAAGCCGTCGTTCGGCAGAGGTCTACGGAGTGCAAGATACTCGAGCAGGTCTGCCACGCGGCGGACGGCTTCAGCCACGCCAAAGCGAGGCGCGGTGCCTCCCGTTGTGCCGACCACGGAAAGAAGGAGTCTCTGGAGCGGCACGAAGTTGACGAGGAGCGAGAACGGCGTCAGCACGACCGCCACGACTGCCGTGGCAGTGGCGAGGACGATCAGCGGAGGCACCGTCTAGTCGAACAGGCCGAGTGAACAGGAACGGACCCTTATGTGCAGCAGGTCGCAGGCCTTGCCCACGATTCTGGGATCGATGTTCAGCTTGCGAGCGATGGCAATGGCTTTGCCGCAGTCGATGAATCCGTCGGTTGCTGCCTTGAGCAGTTCATCGCGAACTTCCTGTGCAACTTCTTCCATGGGAACCTCCTGGATCCTGATTCTGCCGGCTGCAGACACCAGCAGTACAGTGTGTCATATGGGGATGCATTTTCAAGCGGAGCGCAGTAGTGGGAGAAGGTCAAGGACGGCCGCTTCGACCGTCTCGATGAATACAGCGTCTTGCACGGACCCGGAGATCTGGTTCGCGTGGGGGTTCCAGTCTCTGAGGACTGCAAGGAGGGCGGCTTCTTCGGCCGACGTACACCCCGGGAACCTGTTCACGACCAGCAGATCTGCTCGGGCAGCCATGATGCCCATACTGGGTTTGGCGCTCTGCAGCGGGGGGCAGCGCAGGACGTACATGGTACGCGACCTCTCCGGGACGGATGAGCAGTTGCCTTCGATGAGGACGGGTGTATCCGGGGGCCACTGCTGAAGAGTCATGGCCACTGCCTCCTCTGTCTCCCGATGAGGTCCGTCGAGGAGAATGATGTCACGCAACGGCCTCAACCAGGGAGAGCGCTCCGACTGGCTCAGGCGTCCAGTATCACCTCCTTCGAGGGAGAGTGTTCCAGCTGCCAGCGAGCGTGCCGCGAGGTGCAGGCTGCGGCGCGACAGCTTGATATACACGTCAAAAGGAAGGTCCCTTACGAGCGAGCGACAGATCGTGGTCTTGCCCGAATGCCCGGAGGCCGAGTGAACGACTAGGGTCGAACGGGCATTAGTGGTGATGGTTGTCTGCTCCTTGGACTCTTCATGCTGTCGAGTTGTGCCCCGCAAGTCCGCTTCGATGAAGTTGCCCATTGGTGCCTCCAAGGTCCGGCTGCCTGTGTTCCCGAAGCTCACAGCTTCTGTTCCAGCAATTGCTTTTTGTCCGGATGCATAGATAATACTCCATTAGAGTGATGTTGGGAGAGCAGTCGCTGATTTGTTTCCGCGGGGTTGTTGGAAGCGGACGATGAGCAAGGACAGAACCGGGGGTGTACTGGTGGAGCGAAAGGTCCTGGTAGTCGACGACGACGTCGAAAGCCTGCGTCTGTACGGAGACATGCTGCGACGAGCGGGCTACGCAGCCGTCAGCGCAAGCACTGGTTGGGAAGGCATTGACCTGGCCGTCAAGGAACAGCCCGGGCTTATCCTGCTCGATCTCCGCCTCCCGGATATCACTGGCCTGACAGTCCTCGAGACTCTTCGTACCGCCCTGTCGACGAAGAGCATCCCCATCATCGTCGTGTCTGCCATCAGCAAGGACGACGACGTCATGAAGGCCATGCAGATGGGGGCGTTCGACTATGTCGTCAAACCCATCACCTACGACGACATGATTCGCAGGGTCGAGCTGGTTTTTTTCTCCCGCGAACGTCAGGGAGAGGGCGACCAGGCGCCCGTTCTTATCGTCGAGGACAGTGCAATCGATGGGGTGGCGCTGTCGGAGCAGCTGACCACCTGGGGATACCAGGCTACCTGGGTGCGGACGGGTCGTGAAGGCATCGAGCAGGCTGCTACCGGCAACTTCGACGTCATTCTGCTGGACGGGCTTCTGCCCGACATCAACGGGTTTGAGGTCATAATGGAGATTCGCGCGATGGAGCGGCTGGGCACGACGCCCGTCATCATGTTGACTGTGCTGTCGGGACTCGTGGACAAGCTCAAGGGGTTCGAGAGCGGTGTCGATGAGTTTCTCAACAAGCCCGTATCGTGGGAAGAACTGCGCGTGCGCATGCGTTCCCTGACGCGACTGAGGGGGATGGCCAAACAGCGCTTCGCGTTGTCCGAGGTCGTCGGCGTCATCACGAATGCCATCGAACTGGCCGAGGCCACGGAGCCGCGTCACAACCAGAAGGTCGCAAGCATCAGCGTCATCCTTGGGAAGAGGATGGGTGTTCAGGGACATGGGCTGTGGGTCCTGGAGATGTCCGGCTCGCTGCACGACGTTGGCAAGCTGGTCATACGGAGAGAGGTCCTCTCCAAGCCGGGCAAGCTCGATTCCTCAGAATGGGCAGAGATGCAGCGACATAGCGAGTACGGGGAGAAGATCATCAAACCCGTCCATGGATTCGGCGAGGTAGCCGATGTCGTCCGGCATCATCATGAAAAGATGGACGGTTCGGGGTACCCTGACTGTCTGAAGGGTGACCAAGTCTCCTGGTTTTCCCGGATCGTAGGTGTGGCCGACAGCTTTGAAGCTTTGACGAGCGACCGGCCGTACCGTGCGGCGTTCACGCGCGACGAGGCTCTGCAGATCCTTCGCAAAGAGACTGACGAGGGACGTTGGGATCCACAGGTCATCGCTACGCTGTCCGCTTCTCTCGACGATCTCGACAATCTGTAGTTCGCCCCTGCCGGGGCTGGAAAGGAAGGTCGTTTCGTGAACGTTGAGGCTCAGGCAATTCTATTTCCGTACGATGGTTCGAGAACGGCGGCCGTAATCAAGCAGTTCGAGAGTGCGCTCGAGGCAGCCGGCGTCCGGTGTGTCGTCAGCAACATGGCTGTGAGCTGCTACGGCGAGATGGACACGGTCCTCTCCAGAATCAACAGGGCATATCAAGCCATCGCAGCTGCTGACAAGTTCAGCATCTCCCTTGTCATTGCCAACGACATGCCCCAGATAGGGTGGAAGACCTGAGAGGCATGGTCTTCAACTGCCTCCCCAGGCGGACACTTTCCGTGTCCGTCACGGGCGAGGAATGCGCACTGCGCTGCAACCACTGTAACGGACACTACCTCCAGCACATGGTTCCTGTGGCTGCGGCCCGTCGCGTGCTCGAATCGGGAGGGTACTGGAGCATCCTTCTGTCCGGCGGAAGTGACCCCCACGGGCGCCTGCCCCTGATGGAGCATCTGGCATTCATCGCATGGGTCCATGAGCAGGGAATACGCATCAATGCTCACGTTGGCCTGCAGTCGGATGAGGACATCGATGCGCTGTCCCATTTCTTCGACAGGGTCTCCCTTGACTATGTGTGGGACGACGGGACCATCCATGATGTCTATCATCTGCAGCGGTCCGGCGCCGACTACCTGCACGCAGCCTGGGGCTGGACGGACGCGTTCTCGGCAGCGGGCGGTCCGGAGGCACCGACGTCCGTAAAGCAGCGGGTCAGCCTTCACCTCACGATCGGTCTTAAGGGTGGCGTCGTTGTCGGAGAATATGCGGCGATCGATTCACTGGTCGCGTTCCAACCGGCGTCGCTGGTGTTTCTGGTTCTCATCCCCACGGAGGGGACGGTCTACGGCAGCGTGCCTGTTGTTCCGATCGATGCCGTGGAGTCAGTGTTCGCCTATGCGAGGCTAAAGCTTCCGTCGACAGACCTCGTGCTGGGCTGTATGCATCCCAAAGTGGCCGGCTACGGCGAGCAGCTGGCGTGTCTGGCGGGGAGGTACCAGTTCCGGGGCGTCGTCGGCGAGGCGTCGAGGGCAGAGGATGCAGAACAGGTGGAGGAGTGCTGTGTCTTTTACCGTTGAAGTTCTCCGCAGTCGTGACAGGGTGAACTGACAATGGTGCGCGCCAGCATTGGGACGCTGGCAGTCCTCGGACTCCGGCACATCCGCATGGCCTCCGTGCCGACAACGGCATATCTGATGATCAGCGGCAGCTGCACTGCCGACTGTGCCTACTGTGGACAGGGACGGGGTGCCGTCGGCGATCACAGCCATCTTTCGCGCATCAGCTGGCCCGAGGTCGGCGAGGATCAGCTGGTTGAGGCGTTTGTCGCTCATCCTGGAGCGTTCCAGAGGGTCTGTTTCCAGACGACGGCTTCACGCGGAGTGCTCAGGCAACTGCTCGCGCTCGTGCCACGGATCCACGAGGCAAGCGGTGTGTCGATCTCCGTGTCGTACAGGGTGACGAAGTTCGAAGAGGCGGACCAGTTGTTTGCCGCAGGCGTGGAGCGTATCGGCGTCGCGATCGACTGCTGCTCCGAGCGCCTCTATCCTCAGCTTCGGGGTGGGTCTCTGGCCGATTCGATGTTACTAGTCAAGGGGCTGGCCGAGCGGTATCCCTGCCGTATTTCGACACACCTAATTGTTGGGCTGGGAGAGGACGAGATGGAGGCTGCCGAGCTGATGCTCGAGCTGCACCGCGCAGGCGTCCTCGTGTCACTATTCGCCTTTACTCCAGTTCACGGCACACGTATGGAACACGGCGCCCCGCCGGCGCTGGGGCACTACCGGAAGCTTCAGTTGCTGCTTGGGCTGCTGGATTGGCAGGAAGAAGAGCATTTCTGCGTCGCCTACGACGCCCGGAAGAGCATCCACGGCCTCGGCCTCAGTGAAGCGCAGATGCGGTCATTCCTACACAAGCACTTCGTGTTTGTGACACATGGATGCCGGGGATGCAACAGGCCGTTCTATACCGAGGCTCCCGGTGGCACCATGTTCAACTTTCCGAACGTGCCGGCGACAGTGCAACGAGAGATTGACCAGTTCATGGAGGACCTGAAGGCCGATGGTTTTGATTTCACAGATGTGCGGCACAGTGGAGGAGAAGGCAGTCCCAGGGGAGTCTTGCGGCACTGCCTCGAAGGGGAATAGAGCCCCGACCCCAGGAGCTGACATTGACCGACTGCTGACGAAGTGATGAACCCCGACGTCGTGTCGGGGCTTCATCACAGACAGTGGTCGCGGGGCTCAGTTCGCGGGGCCGCCCTCGTCTCTGGTCTCTTCTTGGGAGTTGAGGATGCCGAGGATGCGCAAGAGGTCTTCCTGATTGAAGTAGCTGATTTCGATGATGCCCTTGTTGACCCGTCCGCGTATGTTGACGCGAGTGGCCAGCAGTTTCTGCATGGTCTCCTGGATGTTGCGTAGCGCCTCGTCATACACGGCGCCCGCGCGGGGCTTCTTCGTCAGCAGGCGCCGCACAAGTGCCTCGGTCTGACGGACCGACAGCTGTCTGCGGACCACGTCTGCCAGCACCGTGGCAAGCTGCCTCTCGTCCTTGAGCGGCAGGAGTGCGCGGGCATGCCCGGCGGTGATGGTCCTGTTGTTCAGAGCGGTCCGCGCGTTCTCCGGAAGGTCCAGGAGGCGGATCAGGTTGGCGATCGTGCTCCGGTCCTTGCCAAGACGCTGTGCGAGCTCATCCTGGGTTGTCCCGAACTTGGTAAGGTAGTCGCTGAAGGAGACGGCGACTTCGATAGGCGACAGGTCCTCGCGTTCCAGGTTCTCTGAGAGAGAGATCTCCATCGTCGTGCGATCGTCGACATCGCGGACTGTTACGGGAAGTTCCTCCAGGCCCACCTGAACGGCAGCTTGGAAGCGGCGTTCCCCGGCGACGATCTCGAACCGGCCGTCCCGAGGGCGCACAATGATGGGCTCGAGGATGCCATGTTTGCGGATACTCTCACCCAGCGTTGCGAGTGCTGCCTCATCGAACCGGCGGCGCGGCTGCAGCGGTGAAGAGACGATCTGGTCAGGGCGAAGCATGCGAACCCCCCTGTCGCCCGACACGGTAAGCTGCGTCGGTTCGTTAGCGAAGAGAGCGTCAAGTCCTCGTCCAAGACGCTTACTGTTGTTCACGATATTCTACCTCCTTGGCGAGCTGCCGGTACGCCTCGGCACCGGTGGAAAGCGTGTCGTATTCCAGGATGGTCTTGCCATAGCTGGGCGCTTCGCTCATGCGTATGCTCCTGGGGATGACGACGGTGAAGACGGTTTCCCCGAAGTGCTTGACGAGCTCATCCTTGACCTGTGCAGACAGGATAGTCCGTTTGTCGAACATGGTCACCAGGATGCCCAGCAGGGCAAGGTTCGGGTTCAGACGCTGCTTGACCAGGCTGAGCGTCCGCAGCAGGTTCGTCAACCCTTCCAGCGCGTAGTACTCGCTCTGGATGGGGACGATGACTTCGTGCGCCGCTGTCAGTGTGTTGAGGGTCAGAAGCCCCAGCGACGGAGGGCTGTCGATGATGATGTAATCCCAGGACCCATCCTGGGAAGCCAAGAGGCTCTGAAGGACGTACTCGCGGCGATGCATGCCAGCTAGTTCCAGCTCGGCGCCTGCCAGGTTGATCGACGAAGGGACCAGCGAAAGGTTGCGTTCATGGCTGGGCCGGATGGCATTCTCGATCGGATCGCCGGACAACAGGCACGTGTAGACGTTGGACGTGAGTTCCGCTGCATTGAGCCCAAGGCCTGTGGTTGCGTTAGCCTGCGGGTCAAAGTCGACAAGCAGGACGTGATGGTTGAGCTCGGCGAGCGATGCGGCGAGCGACAGTGCGGTGGTCGTCTTGCCCACACCGCCCTTCTGATTGGCAATGGCGATGATTCTCACGAACCGTTCCTCCTGGACGACCGGCCGGTGATGGTCGGGGTCACCTGCAGTATGACGAGCTTGGAATTGCGTTCAACACCCGGCAGGGCATAGTCAAGAACCGTGGCAGTACAATGGACGCGATGCAGCGTAGCCACGAACGGTGGGTCCTGGAGTTCGCCGAGGGCCCGCTCTCCTTTCCACAGCACGAGTCTGCCGTTCCTCGCAAGGAGAGGAAGAGCGTACTGAAGAACTGTCGCGATGTGGGCGACGCCCCTGGCGGTGATCATATCGAAGGCCCGTTCGGGTAGTGCGCTCGCATGGTCTTCGACCCGTCCGTGGACGACGCGTCCCCCAGGAAGGGGCACGCCGTTGATCAGGCTCTCCAGGAAATGGGCCTTCTTGCTGATCGATTCCGACATCGTTACCGCCGTTGTCGGCCAGGCGAGTGCAAGGGGAACAGCTGGGAAGCCTCCCCCCGTCCCAATGTCGAGGAGCGAGTGTGGGGCCTCGAGACCCACTAGCAAGGGCGCAAGCGAGTCGCGGATTTGTGTCGCCAGCAGGTGCCCGGGATCGGCGTCAGATGTCAAATTCATAACCTCATTGGTCTCGGCAAGCAGGGTCAGAAACGATACCAGCCCCACGCAGAACGTGTCGGTGCATATCGCCGGTCTCTCCCTGAGAGGCAGTGCAGCAGCGAAGGCCTCCATTGACTGCTGTACGACAGGGAGAAGGTGTGTCGAATCGAGCTTTCCAGTACTATCCATGCGGTCCTCCGGTCACTGTTCCACGTGGAACAACATGGTGTTCAGAACCACTTCGCCAGGACGCCCTTGATGACTCCGACCGACGCGAGAAAGACAACCGCGCACGCCCCCAGGACGCCCAGCGAGATGCATGCGATGGCAAGGGGCTTCTTCATGCGCACGATCTCGGCGATGAGGCATCCGGTGTAGGCGCCGGTCCCTGGCAGCGGGATGGCCACGAACAGGGTGAGACCAACGAAGAGCCCGTATTTTGCCAGCGTAGACTTGCTGCGCACAGCAAGACGGGCGCGGTAGTGTCGAAACCATTTCGACCGCGAGGCGACAGCGAGAGCCGGTTTCTCTAGCAGGTAGAACATCGGAGCAATGCACAGGTTGGCAAGCGTTGCGACAAGCAGCGCCTCCCACACGGGCATCTTGAGCACGCCGATGGCATATGGCAGCGCGCCGCGGACCTCGACACCTGGGATGATGGTGATGAGGAAGATATGCACGATATTTCGCACGAGTGTGGACACCTTCTTAGTATACCGGAGGCCTCCAAGGATGCAACGCGAACGTTGTAAAATGCCGCGCACCACAGTACAATGAACATGTGTTATACGCTGTGGAACTGGGGGTCAAGGATACTTGAGGGGAAGTTCGGCAACTGCCAGGTGGACGAAGTCCTTCAGACGATTGTGCAGGGCAAGGGGACCGGCCGCCTCAATCTCGAGGGGACGTCGGTCTTCGGCGGGCGTGTCCAGGCGACGTTCTACATCGAGGATTCGCGAATGGTCCGTGTCGAGGTTGGTGCCGGTACAGGATACAGCTCACTTGTCGACTTGTTCAGTCTCCAGGAAGGGAGTTTCTCTTTTGTGGGCGGCGAGACAGCTAAGACCAAGGACCAGTCCGTGCCGGTTGCGGACATCGTCCTTCAGGTGACGGCCGCTCGGCGAGTGGAATTCGATACGCCGGCGACTCGGTTCCCTGGATGCGGTGTATGCCCTGCGGGCGGACGGCGCTACGAAGGACTTGACCCTTACCAGGGAGCAGTGGCAGGTGATGGCAAGACTGGATGGCAGGGCATCGATGCGTGAGATCGCCAGGAAGACCGGAAAGGGCAGCGTTGCCGTGTCGAAGGCGCTCTACGGATTCATTGAGGCGGGGCTCGCCGCCGAGGTGGAGGTTCCAGCCGTCCCTCAGGATGCGGAACGGGAACAGTCACAACGCCGTGGGTTCTTCGGCCTCTGGAGCCGGAAGTAGGAGAGCGGGATGCCGGGACTTCGGGAAGGCCTGTTCTTTGACGACGTCATGCTTCTGCCCCGCCGAAGCGAGGTCGGAGCATCCGATGCCAGCCTCGAATCGAGGCTCTCGACCAACGTCGTGCTACGTTCACCCCTTGTCACCTCAGCGCGTCAGCCTGCAGCTGACTATTGTCTGGCTTCAACCGTCGCGCGCGGGCGGCATCGGCATCATCCCCCTGTTCGGGAGTGTCGAGGACCAGGCGCATGAGGTGCGCAAGGTCAAGGAGCTCATGTGCAAGGATAACGAGGCGGCCTGCGACCTCAAGTGCCGCCCGGTGGTCGCCGCCCTTGTCGATCTCGAAAGGGACAACGCGCTGGAATGGACAGGTTCGCTTGCACAAGTCTGGACGGATATCATTGTCGTGGATGTGCCGCATGCCGATCGCCTTACGATTCTTGGCTAGATGCAGGCGATGAAAGCGGAATATGACTGGCTGCCGCTCATAGTTGGCAACGTTCAGACACGCGCCGGAGCCAAAGACGTCATCGATGCCGGCGCGGACATCGTCGTCAGCGGGTTCAGTTCCTTTGCAGAGGCGACGGAACTGTCCGGCGTCGGGGTTCACGAACTGTCCGCTCTCATGGAGGTCGAGGACGTTGCATCCCTCTACGGGAGGCCGATCATCTGCAACATGGGTGTGTGCTCTGCCGCAAGTGTCGTCAAGGCTCTTGCTGCCGGGGCCACAGCCGTCGTCCTCAACACCCTGACGCTGGACACTGCTTCCCAGGTCATGGCGCACGTTGCGACGCAGGTGCGCGAAAGTCTCAGCTATGTCGGGGCGCGCTCGATTGCGGAGTTGCGCGAGAAGGCCGAGTTCATCCGGATCCGTCCGCGGCATCCTGTCTGACCTTGCCTGTCCTCAGAAATGTCAAACGCCCTGACTTACGAGTCAGGGCGTTTTCATGAGAGGCAACGGACGGGTCCAGTGACCGATCAGCGCTCCTTGACGACCTGCACGTACTTGGCCCTCTTGTCGATGATTCCCTGCAGGTCGGCGCCGTGGTCGCGCATGAACACCATGTAGTCCACGCACTCGTGCGTCATGACTTCCCCCGGAACTGTGATTGGGATGCCGGGCGGATAGGGAGTTACGAGCTCCGCGATGATGCGCCCGACGGAGTCTTCCATGCGGACGCGCTCCCGCTTGGCATAGTATGCCTCGAATGGGAAGAGGACCATCTCGGGAATATTGGGGATGGGTGGCGGAGGAGTGATGATCGAGGTCTTGCCGTGGCGTTTGCGGGACATATCCTCGAGCGCCTTGATGAGAATTTCGACTGCTTCCTTAGGTGTCCCGATCGTGATGAATGCCAGGATGTTCTCAAGATCAGACAACTCGATCTCGACGTTATAGTCTCTGTTGAGGATCTCTTCAGCTTGGAATCCAGTCAGTCCCAGCCTCGACACATGGACAGTCAACTTAGTGAGGTCGACATCATAGATGGCGTCGGAGTGAGCGCGTTCCCTGCCTGGGGCAAAGAGTCCCTCGATGTTGTTGATGCGCCGGCGAGCATCCTCTGCGAGGTCGATCGCTCGCTGAAGCAGGTCGTAACCGTTTGTCGCCATCTGCATACGGGCGACGTCGAGGGCCGTCATGAGGATGTACGAGGGCGACGAGCTCTCCAGCATAGTGAGAGTGGCTCGTACCAGTTCTTTGTCCACGCGCCGTGAGCCCAGATGCAGCATGGACGTCTGAGTAAGGCCAGAGAGTGTCTTGTGGGTGCTCTGGACGACCATATCGGCGCCCGCATCGACAGCGCTCTTGGGAAAGTCCGGGTGAAAATGGAAGTGCGACCCGTGGGCCTCGTCGACCAGGATACGACGTCCCGTGGCGTGCGCTTTCTGAACATAGTAGTCGATGTCCGAGCTGATGCCGAAGTAGTTGGGATTGGTCACGAAGACGGTCTTGGCTTCAGGATGATCGCGGAGCACGCGCGCGAACGTTTTCTTGGATGGGAACGTCTGGAACTGCAGCAGGCGGTCTTCTTCGGCCTCGAGGTAGATGGGACGCAGTTCGTTGAGGATGAGCGCTCCGTACATCGAGCGGTGCGAATTGCGCTGCACGATGACGCGGTCGTAGGGGTCGCAGGTCGACAGGATCATTGCCTGGTTTCCGACCGTCGAACCGTTGACGAGGAAGAATGATTCGATAGCGCCGTAGGCTTCAGCAGCTAGTTCCTGCGCTTCCTTGACGACGCCGACGGGGCGATGGAGGTAGTCGAGTCCTTCGACCTCCGTCAGGTCGGAAAGGAACACATTCTCGCCCCAGAACTCCTTGAGGCGGGGATGAATGCCCTGGCCTGCCATGTGCCCCGGCATGTGGAGGCCGGCGCGGTGCTTGCCGATATACGACTGGACAGCATCGAAAAATGGGGTGCGACTCTGATCTCTCATGGAAAAGAGTGTACTGGCCGGACCCCTGCTGTCAACGCGCGAGGGTGAATCCCGGTTCCTGACGCCACCGTGTTCAGAACGTCTGTCCGGGTTCCAGGACTGGGCAACGGGCGCTCGTCGAAGATTCCACCTTCTTCCGGAACAGTTGTGGGTCGACGGCGATGACAGGGAAGGTCCCGTAGTGCATGGGGATCGCAGCGTGTGGCGCAAGCATCTTGACCGCTTCTAGAGCGTCGTCGATGCCCATCGTGAAATTGCCTCCAATGGGGAGAAGGGCAATGTCCAGCGGGTGCAGGCGACCGATGAGCTCCGTGTTGAGAAACACGCCCGTGTCACCCGCATGGTAGATTGTCCGCTCTCCGGTCTTGACGACAAAGCCGCAGGGGTTTCCCGTGTAGATGAAGTGACCGTTCTCGGTTACCGAGGAGCCGTGCAGAGCCTGGGTCAGGAAGAGTTCACCGAATGGGAAGACGTGATTTCCTCCGATGTGCATGGGATGTACGTTCGAGACACCCTTGCCTGCAAGGTAGGTGACGAGTTCCGCCGGGCCGATGACTGTTGCCCCGGTGCGCCGTGTGATGCCGATGGTATCGCCCAGGTGGTCGGAATGGCCATGCGTCATGAGGATGTAGTTTGGATGGACATTGTCGGGACCGATGGATGCCGAAGGGTTGCCCGAGAGGAACGGGTCGATGAGGATGTCGCCGGCCAGCGTGGTGATCAGGAAAGCCGAATGACCAAGGTAGGTGAGCTGCTCGTGTCTCATAGCGTCGTATACCTCCACCTCAGTCTACCCCCTGGAGAATGCCGGTCACGCTTTGGCTCGATCATGCACAGTGAAACTTGCAATTGCATGGGACGTGATAAGATATGTGAAGTACTTCGTTTTGCGATAGTTCGCGCACTGCCAACACCCGCATCGAGGAATTGCAGTTGCGCTGGAGGAAGAAGACGTGACCAACAGAGTAACAGTCAGCGTTCCTGCAAGCACTGCCAACCTGGGACCAGGGTTTGACGCTTTTGGCCTAGCCCTCGACATGCGCAGTACGTATACCGTCGAGGTGCTCTCTTCCGAAGAGAAATGGAACGTCCACTTCGAAGGCATGGGCGCGGACGTCCTCAACGAAAAGGGCTTCAAGTTCGTCAGCGAGGTCATGGACTACTTCGAGCGTGCCGAATCGGTGCATCTGCCGCCGTTGAGTATCAACGTTCATACCGGCATTCCTCTGACGCGTGGTCTGGGATCCAGTGCCAGCGCCATCGTGGGGCTCCTATCGTGCTTCGAGGTCGTGATGAACACGCAGTTCGATACCGGCAAAGTCCTCAAGTACGCCATCGCCATCGAGGGGCACCCCGACAACGTCACCGCATCGCTGGTTGGCGGGTTCACGATCGCTGCGAGTGACAAGAGCGAGGTGGCCTACATGAAGGTCGTTCCCCAGAACCTCAAGGTCGTCGTCACGGTCCCATCCAGCTTCCTGTCGACAAAGAAGGCCCGAGCGTGTCTTCCTGACATGTGTTCACGCAGGGATGCAGTCTTCAACATCGGTCGAGCCTCGATGCTGTCTGCATGCATCTTCAGTGGCAATTATGACCTCCTGTCTTTTGCGCTTCATGACCGTCTCCACCAGCACTACCGCGAGAAGCTTGTCACCGGATTCCGCGAAGTGTCGCGTGCCGCCGAGCGGGCTGGAGCCTATGGCAGTTTCCTGTCAGGAGCCGGACCCAGCATCGCCGCTCTCGCTGAGCCCACCAAGGCGGAGAAGATTGCTAAGGCGATGCAGAAGGCGATGATCCCGTTAGATGCAGGGGCTGAGACGTTCGTTCTCGACATTTCAGCCCAGGGAGTCATCCTGCAAACCGTCGAAGACGAGAAAGCATAGCCCCTGTTTCCCTTGGAATGGCCGACCGCCCGCCTTCTGCGGTAGGTGGTTCTTCGTTTCCCGTCCGTCCTGTACCGGAGACCTGTAACGTGGCTTCAGTAGTGGATGTCGAGAATCATATTGCGAAAAGTGGCTCTGTCAGACGATTTCGGACAATATGCCGCATCCTCCACGTTTTCGATTCATTTAGCCCCCACCAGGAGCATACTCCACTGGAATGAGCCTGGGATGCAGAGTTCAGAACAGTGACCTGAAAACGGGCCTTGTGGGGGTTTTCCACAGTTCCTGACAGGTTGTCCACCGCACGACCGTACGTGACTCCACCAGGTTTCCACATAATCAACAGCGGCTGTGGAGAAAAGCCGATTTCAGGAAGAACATGCGCAAACGCCCCGGCGGTTCATGTCGGGGTGTTTGTTGGAGGTTCGGTACAGGTGCAGATTGGTCGGAACGGGCGACGCTACAGCTTCGCCAGCAGCCCCGTCCTCTCGTTGAACTGGTCGATGAGTCTGTCGAACGCTGGGGCAGCAGTCCAGATCTGATTCCAGAACTCTGGCTCCCACAGTTCGCGCAGCTCCTCCGCAGTCTTGCCCTGCTGCTCGACCCAGGTGAAGTACTTGAGGTTGTGCAGTTGCTTGCGGTCGCGATAGTTGAGCTCGCGGTACCAGTCCGTCAGAATGCCCTCGAGGTACTTCGCATAGTCGAGCGCCGCGTCCATCTCGGCATAGGGGCCGTACTCGGCGCGCAGTTCTTCGATGCGTGACTGGTACAGGTCGGCGGAATCCGTGAACACGGTGAAGACGACGTCGTTCTCATCCATCTCCTCGTACTTGGCCATCTTGATCGCCGCAACCATGTTTGCCAGAGAGGAGATGCCCATCAGGTTGAGCTGCTCGATAAGCTCGCGCGGGACACCCTTCTTCTCCAGGTAGGCCTTGCCTGCTTCCTCATTGAAGAGGCGAAGCAGATGCATCGGATACTCGTCGTCGATGGCGGCCACGGCGTCGGTGTTGCGGACGTTGTGGATCCAGGGGACGTGCTTGTCGCCGATACCCTCGATGCGGTGTGCGCCAAACCCGTTTGCGTAGAGGGTCGGGCACTGGAGGGCCTCGACGGCCGTGATATGGCTGTACGGATAGACCTTCTTGAGATACTCGCCGGCACTGATGGTTCCGGCAGAACCTGTGGCGGAGACATAGCCCGCCATGCGCGATCTCGGACCCTTGATGGCGTTGAAGACCTGCTCGAATGCCGAACCAGTCATGTCGTAGTGCCACAGTGCATTGCCGAATTGCTCGAACTGGTTGAACACGACGATGCCATCGCCACGAGTGGTCTTCAGCTCGTGCACCTTGTCATAGATCTCTTTGACGTTGGACTCGGTTCCAGGAGTGCCGATGACCTCCTTGGTTCCAATCTCACGCAACCAGTCGAAGCGTTCCTTGCTCATCCCCTCCGGGAGAATGGCGACAGCATCCGTAGCCAGCAGGGCGCAGTCGAAGGCGCCACCGCGGCAGTAGTTGCCCGTGGACGGCCACACGGCCGCCTGCCGGGTGGGGTCGAACTGTCCAGTCACGAGTTGTGGGACGAGGCATCCGAATGCAGCACCGACCTTGTGTGCGCCGGTGGGGAAATACTTGCCTACGATGCCCACGACGCGAGCCTTGATGCCAGTGATGGAACTTGGGAGTTCGATGTAGTTCACGTCGCCATACAGGCCCGTTTTCACGTCGTTGTGCCACGTGATGCGGAACAGGTTGATGGGATTGACGTCCCAGAGGCCGACGCCCTGGAGCCTGGCCTTGAGCTTATCCGGGACAAGCGACGGGTCCTTCTGCTGCGCGAAGGTGGGGATGATGATGTTGCGGTCCTGAGCTAGTTTGACGGTTGTTGCCAGAACGTCTTCGTGGACAGTCATATCAAATACGGCCATGTTGCACTCCTCTTATCAAAGAATCCGCACGTTAGGCGTGAAAACACCCATAGACACCAATTTCTGAGTCTAGCACCCTCGGAGGCTTGTTCAACCCTCGCGTGTGAAGAGCTTGACAAGCCGGCTGGTAACGTCGCGCAAGGCAGCGCCCAGAAGTTCAGGGTCGAGGGTCTTCTCCGGTTCATTGTGAAACACGGCAAAAGGGACCTGGTGCCCCTTGACTGCGATGAACCTCGCGTCATGTCCTTCGGACAGGCGCGCAGTCGTTGACCTTGTAGTATCGCTCCATCTTGGCGTCCTCGAGCGAATGATACAGGATGGAATCGGCCTGTTCGGGCGATAGCGCCAGCGGTTCTTGCGCAGGGACTCCTGGAATGAAACGTCAATGTACAAGGTGGCGGCGCGCCGGAGCACATCGTCCGACAGATGCTGGAAGGCATTCTTGAAGCCGTCTGCCCCGCCGCGAGCGAACTCCATCATGACCGTGTGGTGTTCGAGAAACGGCGGGTCCCCCGCCAGCTTCTTGCGGAAATCCAGGTCGATGCGTTCGATAAAGAAGTCCCAGATGCGGTCGTCCAGGAAGTACAGGGCGTCGTCCATGTCCCGCCCGCCAAGGCCCATGGATTGTCTGATTGCGTCGTTCTCAAAGGTCTGTCAGACGTAAGGAAAGTCGTCCAGTTCCTCGAACGGGGCGATGTGATACTCCTGTAGTCTCTTCTCTTCCGGCAGCTGTTTCAGAAAGTCTATTGTCTCGCTCTTGCCTGCTGCCGATTGACCGATGAGCAGGATAACGTCGAGTTTGTCCATGGTGCCTCCATGCGGGGCGCTACCCCAACCTCATCATCTGCAGGCTTGCCCCGAAAGCGCAGATAAAGAGCAGCGCGTCATTGTACCAAGCCGCGGGTCAAAAGCAACCGACGAGAGCAGCTTCGTGCAGTCAGCGCTTCTGCTGCAGTTCCTTGATGAGGGTCATCAGACGCGGCCGCTCTTCGGGGATGTCGTCTGCGAGGCGTGCGACAGCTACCGGCAGCAGCCAGCTCCACATGGCGCCGGCTGCGTCGGGCTGCAGCTCGCGGTAGCGTTTCAGCCACGCCCTGTAGAACCGGTTTCTTGTCTCGCGTTCAACCCATGCTACTCGAAAGGACCCGGGCGGGGCATCAGCTATCCGGAGCAGCAGCGCCGTGCGTGCGGCGTCGGATGCGGGCGTTCCACGTGCGGCAAACGACCAGTCGATGACAGATGGACCCTGCGGCGTCATGAGCACATGGTCCGGGTGAAAGTCGCAGTGGCACAGACTATCTCCGTCTGGAAGCCGCTCGAGCATGGCCAGGGCGTCGCCCTTGACACATGCAACCACACCGGCCCGGGCGATGCGCCGCGCCAGGTCCTCGCGGCGAGATGTCAGTCCTGGCGCATGACAGTCGTGCATGTGGGCCTGCAGTTCGGCGAAGATGCCGGCATAGTGTGCCACTCGCGCAGGCTCACGGCCGAGAAGAGTGAGCATGCTGCGTCCTGCCAGCCGTTCCAGCACTAGCCCTCGGCGACCATCCACCGTGATGACACTCCTGAGGTGAGGCGATGCGATGCCGGCGGTGTTGGCGATCCGTGTCCCGTCCACTTCCTGGTCGATGAGCCGCGAAGGAAACCCGGGGACAAAAAGCTTGAGGACACTACCTTCCTTCCAGACATACACCTCTGCGGTTCGTCCATGACCGAGCAGTGTTGCCGAGCCGATGTGTTCTTCCATGTCATCCCCCTGGTGACGACCTTGAGCAGGCATCGCATTCATGGCATGGCCCTGAGACGCGGAACAAAGATCCAGATGAGGGCTGCACCTGTCAATGCTGTACAAGTGTTGGCGGTGATGGCCACGGGCTCGCTCGTCCATTGTGCCAACCAGCCGATCAGAAGAGAGCCGATGGGCATCATGCCGAAGAACACCAGGCTGTAGACAGCGCTGACGCGCCCCCGCAGTGAGTTTTCCACCTGCGACTGGATCAGCACGTTGCAGAGATTGACGACCAGGATGCTGGCAAGTCCGATCAGGGCCACGAGAAGCATCGCAAGGGCCGTCGAGCGGGCAACGGCAAAGGCCAGAAGAGCGACGGGATAGGTGAACATCCCGAACGTGGCAATGCGCCCCTTCACCTTCAGATGGCTTACGGTCGCGATGGTCAACGCTGCCAGCAGGGCACCGATGCCCCGTACAGACTGGAGCAGGCCGTTGATAGTCGCGCCAGTCGTTGCGTTGCCGTGCAGGACCTTGACTGCCCAGGCCGGGATGAGCACGGCAAACGAGAGGCCGAACAGCGACGTGACGCCGATGAGCAGGATGAGTGCGCGGATGTTCTCGTGTCTCCAGACGTACGTGAGCCCCTCGACGATCCCCGCCATGGGACTCTGATCCCTGGGACACAAGGGCACCGGTCGAAGGCGCATGAGCAAGAGGGCTGCGATGACCGCGACGAAGGACAGGCCATTGATGGTGAAGCACCAGGCCGGTCCCAGCAAGGCGTACACACCGCCCGCGGCCGCCGGGCCTAGCGCTGTCGCCATGTTGAAGATCGAACCGTTGAGTGCGACGGCGTTGGGAAGGTGCCGCTTGTCGTCGACCAGCTGGTTCACGAGGGTCAGGCGCGTCGGCGAGTCGAAGGTATTGGCGATACCGAGCAGAAACGGCAGGACCAGGATGTGCCACGGGCGTATGGCGCCGGTGAACGTCAGCAATGCCAGGACAAAGGCCAGCACCAGCATGGCAGACTGCGTATAGAGCATCAGCCTCTTGCGAGGCACGTGGTCCGCGACCGAACCTGCATAGAGTATGAACAGCCAGACCGGGAGGCCGGTGGCGAACGCGACATACCCGAGAAAGGCTGATGACCCGGTCAGCTGGTAAGCAAGGTATCCCTGTGCTGTCACCTGCATCCAGGTCCCAAAGAGGGAAACGAGCTGTCCGGCGAACCAGATGCGGTAGTTCGGGTACCGCATGGCCGCGAAGGTATTGCGTGGGCTGATACGCCATTCAGGAACCCTGTCCTGCGTATCGAAGCACTCCACGGCAGAACCCTCGTTCAACTTCTCGTCAACCATCCATCCAACCTCGTTTACCAGGGATCGTGCGTTACGCACTGAACAGAATGAGTTTAGCACAAACCGGTGAGGGAAGGTCGGTCGCCGGCTATGCTGCTGACTCGACGTTTCTCAGCGTCGAGGGCGACGAGCAGGACACTACGCTGACGCCGACGCCGATGTCGGCCTCGGAAGACGAAAGCTCAAACTCGGAGGATGAGACTGCCGACGAGAGCGTACTGGACAACGTCACCAGCTATCGCTGGAAATGGACGTCACTGGAAGAGGGCAAGACCGTCCCCGAAATCATGGGAAGCGCCTTCGAGAAGCCCGATCGTGAGTACTACCTCTCCGGGACCGGTGACGACCTCAGCGAATTCTACAAGGTGGGCAAGACGGTGAAGATGCGTACTGGCACAGAAGGTGAGTGGACGACCTACACCGGTGACGCCGCCGAGGGAATGATGGGAATCAGCGGCCTCTACACCGGCCTGTTCAGCCAGGGCTACTTTTCCATCAAGGAGGAGAACAGCGGGTTCAAGCGCTCCGACGGCGGGACAGTCACTGGCTACAGCACGCAGAAGTACGTCTGGGCCATGAAGCTCCAGGGCGCCAAGATGAGTATTACGGCATGGATCATCGACAGTGGAGAGTTCAAAGGTGGCATCAGCCGTTGGGAGACCAAGTCGACTAAGGATGGCAAGAAGACCTCGTTCGCCTGGGACGTCTTCGACCTGAACAAGTCGATCGGCATCGAACTGCCCTGACGGAGCGACCACAGGAGGCAGCGCCGGCAAAGTCGCAGCGTGTCTGGGCTAGCGCTGTCAGTGCCTAGGGGAAATGAAAAAGCGGGGGGCATAAGCCCCCCGCCGTTGTAGTGCGGTGGTTGGAGAAAGAAGGTCGAAACCTTCTCATCTAACACGTACCCTATCTTAGCCTGCTCATCGAGCTACGCAAGGGTCTGTCCTGCGACGGATCCTTCACAATCCGGACGAGTCCGGCACGGGACACTGTTGCTCAGGTCTCGACGCGTACCCCTTTCGAGAATGCCACATACCTCGTGATGTTCTGTGCCTTCGGCTTGGGCTCGAGATACGACCATGCCGGGTCCGGGTTGGTCTGTCCATCCACGATGACGTCGCAGTAGCTGGCCGTCCCTTTCCACGGACACTCCGTATGGTACCCGGCGTGCTCGCGCACGAACTCGAAGTGCACCGCCTCCGGAGGGAAGTAGCAGTTGTTCTCTACCACAATGAACTTGTCGCTGCCTGCCAGTGTCACATTGTTCCAGGTTGCTCGCGCCATGTGCGCCACCCCCTTCAAGAATTGACCGTAGTATAGCGTTGACCCGTTACGCCACAAGACCCGGTCCTGATCCCGCGCAGGAGCTTCTGGCTGGGAAGGAGCCAGTTCACCCCCACTCTGGATGAATCGATGCGCGTTCCGTCTGGTGCAGGACCGTCTACAGTTGTCACCCGCTGCCATGGCGCAGATGGAGGAGGAACTGGTCGCCGTCATCGGCAGGTACTTCGACATCGACAAGGCCCAGATCCAGCTCAACGTCGAGCGCCAGGAAGGTAGGTAGGTAGGCAGGTCGTAGAGACCTTCATTCCCATCAACGGGCTCCGCCACCGTAATATTGGGGGCAGACCAGGATATTGCAGGAACGACAGGTTCCCTCTCGTCGGTAGCTACGGTTGGAGGGTAGTCATAGGAAGCGAATTGCATAGAATGGAATGCCGATTCTGCACAGTCGACGTGGGCAGACGGTCACTCCGGTACGAGAGGACAAACATGATATCAGAAGCAGGTGTACAGGCTCAGGACACGCTCAGACTCAGCCCGGAACAGGTCCGTGAACTCCTGCCCCAGAGAGAGCCGTTTCTCTTCGTCAATGGCGGTGCCGACGTCATTCCCGGCGTTCGTGTGGCAGCGCAGGCAACCTATCCGGAGGACAGCTCTTTCTACACTGGGCACTTCCCCGGATTTCCACTGACACCCGGAGTAATCATCATCGAGACCATGGCGCAGGCCGCCTCGCTGATGATGCTGACGACACCACGTTGCTCGGGTCAGATCGGCTACTTTGTCGGCATCAGGGATGCGAGGTTCTTCAAGGCGGTCCTCCCCGGCGCAGTCGTAGAACTCAGAGGCAGTGTGGTCTCGATGCGGCACGGGGTCATCGAAAGCAGCATGGAGGCGTGGACGGGTGGCATCCGCACAGCCGCTGCGATTCTGACATGCACCTTCCGCCCTCATCGCTCTTGTTCCGATCTGAAGGGCGAGGGCGGAGGTTGATTAGGGCTTATTGATGGAACCAGTCGACGGCAGGGAACGCAAGGGCAGCGTCAAGAACGAACGAGGAGTCTGGACATGGTAGCACAGCATACTGGCACAGATCGACTGACTGTCATCATCACCGTCGCCGACCGTATGTGGAGAGGCTTCTTCATCAACTGGCTGGCAGCCAGTCCACTTCTCGTGAACCCAGTTAGAGCATCATTGATGCGCCTCTATGGGATACGGACAAGCACGCACGGGATTCGGCCCGGATGCTATTTTGCCGGCCGCGACATCGTTATCGGAGCAGACACGTTTGTCAACTACCGCTGCTTCTTCGACGGCTCAGCACCCATCCGTATCGGCAGGAACTGCGGTATTGGCATGGAAGTGCTGTTCTGCACGTCGACGCACATCATGGGGCCGGCAACCGAGAGGGCGGGGCGCGTCAATCCCCAACCCATCACAGTCGGGGACGGCTGCTGGATCGGGGCACGCTCGGTCATTCTGCCGGGCGTGACGATCGGGGACGGCTGCGTCATAGCGGCAGGAACCGTCGTCAACAAGGACTGCGCCCCCAACGGCATGTACGCCGGCGTTCCTGCCCGCCGCATCAAGGAACTGCCGGTAGAGGATTGACACCGTGTCACGGATGTCGATGCATTCGATCGGTCGTTCAGGGAGTCGTATGGTGGAGCAGCTGGACAAGGGATACCTCTTCACGGATATCGGCGCACTGGAGGTCGCAGGCACCGAAGACGGCATCGTGTCGGTGACGTTCGTCGAGAACGTCGACACGGGAGCGGCCTGTGTGACGTCGGTCGTACAGCAGTGTATCACGGAGCTCAGCCAGTACTTTGGCGGCAGACGGACGACGTTTGCCGTCCGCCTAGACCCGGGAGGCACGGAGTTCCGAAGGCTGGTCTGGCATGCATTGCGGAGAATACCGTTTGGCCAGATGACAAGCTACCGGGACGTTGCGGTGGCTATCGACCGTCCCAAGTCGGCACGCGCCGTGGGGGGTGCAGTAGGGCACAACCCCATCGGCATCATCGTTCCCTGCCATCGCGTCATCGGCAGCGACGGCTCGCTCACCGGCTACGCAGGCGGTCTCGATCGCAAGCGGTGGCTGCTGGAGCACGAGCGAAGGGTTCTGGCGGCTAGAGGCTGAGCAACTCCCGCAGAGGGCTGACGTGCACGCCAGCCTCGTCCAGCCCACGACGGACCGTCTCCAGGATTCGGCGCGCAGCCGGATTGTCCCCGTGAACACAGACGGAGTCGGCACGTATCGTGACGATTTTTCCTTGCACTGTCTCGACTGTCCCCTCAGTCACCATTCTGATGACGCGAGTGGCGATAGCATCTGGGTCGTGCAAGACGGAGCCCTCATGGGCACGAGCAACCAGCGAACCATCTACCTGGTATGTTCGGTCGGCAAAAGCCTCCGCGGCAAAAGGGACACCTGTCTTACGAGTAGCAGCCTCGTGCTATGACCGGCGTAGTCCAAGCAGGATTAGAGCAGGGGCTGCATCCCGGGTCGCCCGCGCAAGGGCGCGGGCGACCCAGGTCCTTGGCCGACTGGTTGTACAGCGCTCCGTGCGCCTTGACATGGCACAGTGGGACTCCTTCGGCGTGGCGCAGAGCCGCCAAAGCTCCAATCTGGTACGGGCAGAAGGCATAGACTTCATCGGGAGTGCACGTCATAGCGCGACGTCCGAATCCGACCAGATCCGGATACCCCGAGTGTGCTCCGACAGCGACGCCGCGGTTATGTGCCGCCCTGACCGTCGCCAGCATGACCTGCGGGTCCCCTGCGTGAAAGCCGCAGGCGACATTGGCGCTGGTGGCATGGTCTAGGACATGTGTGTCATCGCCTAGTGTCCACGCCCCGAAGCTTTCGCCTACGTCGCTGTTCAGATCAACCGCCGTGCTCATGGTCCACCTCCAGAGGAGTCACGTCCTGCCATTCAACCACGTGCCGTACGCCGTTCACGGTCAGATGCAGTGTAACACCTGCGTGGCACTGGCGCCAGATGACCTGCAGGCGGGCCAATGCCTTCCTCGCAGAGGATTGGCTCTCCAGCATCTCCTGTGCTGCATCGAGTGAGCAGATGCGAAAGCGGACGCTGTCACCTGGTCGACGCTGCGCCGGCCACACCCAGCCTGAGCCGAACGTGGCGACCGCGGTCGCCGTGAACTTCTCGCGGAATGCTGCCACCGACTCGAAGGAGGGGTAAGCAGGTCCGCCAGGGTTCCCTCTGGCCCGCCACCTCCGCCTGGCTTCATGCAGTGCCAGTAGAACGTGTGGTTCCAGACCTGTGCCGCGTTGTTGAAGATGCTGCCCATCGGTGCCGCCCGGATGACCTTCTCGAGTGCTTCCTCCTCGAGCGTCGTATGCTCCAGCAGTTTGTTCAGGTTGGTGACGTAGGCCTGGTGATGTTTGCCATGGTGGTATTCGATCGTCTCAGCCGAGATGACGGGCGCCAATGCTTCCTTGGCCCACGGTAGTTGAGGCAGGAGGTGTACCATAGAAGACCTCCTCATGATTGTTCTCACGTCGCGCGTCGTCAGTTCAGTACATCCAGTGTACCGCAGCCGCCCGACAATGCGAGGCTGTGCCATGCCCCCGATGTCATTCCCGCGAAAGCGGGAATCCAGTTCTGCATCAACGAGTAGGTCCCCGCTTCTGGGGGGACGACAGTACGATGAGGAATCGCCATGTCCTGTCATCTTGGGACAAGCGTTACTGCGTGGTCCGTCATTCCCGCGCAGGCGGGAATCCATGCGTTGCACAGGCACGAGAACCTTCGGACTAGGGAAACTGACGTTCATGGGTCTCAATGCGTTTGCATGCGTCGCCACGTTGACCCTTGCCGCTCCTGCGGTATGATGCAGCTGGGGGACAGGGGGTGTGATATGTTGCCACGGGTGGTCATATGCAATGCAGTGAGCGCGGATGGACGTATCGACTGGTTTGAAGCCGACATCGGGGTTTTCTACGATCTCGCGGGGAGATGGCACGAGGAGTGCACGCTGGTGGGCTCAGGGACGGTGCTGGCAGTCCCTGAATCGGCGGCGCGGGACAAGGGTCCCTGGGAACCGCAGGTCGCCCTCCCGACCGACACGCGTCCGCTGCTGGCGATCGTGGACAGCCGAGGGCGCGTCCACTGCTGGAAGACGTGGCTGGCGATGCCCTACTGGCGAGGGGGTGTGGCGATCTGTTCAGACAGCACGCCGGACGAGTATCTACAGTACCTTGCCGAGGTGGGGGCCGACTTCATTGTCGCCGGACCCGAGAAGGTCGACATGAGAGCCGCGCTGGAAGAGCTGAACGCACGCTACGGCATCCAGACCGTGCGCGTCGACTCGGGTGGCATACTAAACGGCGTGCTGCTCCGGGCCGGACTCGTCGATGAGGTCAGCATCCTCGTGCATCCCGCGCTGGTGGGCGGGACGTCGCAGCGCTCCATGTTCCGCGCGCCGGACCTGGCGTCTCCCGAAGGCGTCATTTCCCTCACACTTGTCAGCGCCGAGACAATTGGCGAGGGCCTGGTGTGGCTGCGCTACAAGGTCGCCGGCAGGAGGAAGAAGACTCCCCGCAAAACCTGAAGTAGGCCACGGAAGAGTTGTGCGCATCCCGGCCGCTTGCTTGACTCGCGCCGCGTTTCCTCTATACCGGAAACAGATGAACGCATGAGACGAATGCCCGTCATGGGCATCGGGGTCGGATAAGAGGAATCCTGCTGGTCTGAATCGGGTACGCTGCAGGTTCTGTACGGTTGTCACAAGGGGGTCTGTCATGGTCACCCGCATACCGGCGCAGGAACGCCATTTTGTCGACCTGTCATGGATCCAGGCCTATTGGCTCTTCTCATACGGCGAGTGGTATATACCAGGCAACGTGCGCCTGGGCAAGCTGCGCGTCTTCAACGACGACCTGATCCAGCCGAGGGAAGGCTTCGGGATGCATCCCCACGAGGAGCTGGAGATGGTCACGATCATGCTGGCAGGGCAACTGACCATCACCGATGATGCCGGGGAGCGCACGATTGTCCATGGAGGCGAGGTACACCGGATATCTGCCGGCACGGGGACACGGCACACGGAGAAGAACCAGGCGAGCGACCCGGCCCGGTACTATCAGATCTGGATCTTCCCGGACGAGCCCGGGCTGATACCATCGCACGAGCAGAAGGACTTCACGCAGATGTCGCGGCAGGACCGGTTGCTGACGGTGGCCTCGGGCAAGGGGCAGCCCGGTGCGGTGACGCTGCATGCCAATGCTTCCGTCTCGCTGTCGACGTTTTCTCCAGCCTTTGCGCTTGAATACCCCATCACAGGAGACCGGTGTGTCCTGCTGTATGTGACGTCCGGATCCATCGCGCTTAACGGCACCCTATTGGAGCAAGGAGACCAAGGACGAGTGACCGGGGAGGCCAAAGAGCTCTCCCTTGCGTCGGCAACGGGAGGGAGCTTCGTCCTCGTGGACGTCTCTTCCTGACCTGCTTCCATCTCTGTCGACGGCCTCACGTCCCTGTCCTGACGACGCCGGCGGGCTCCCCGTCACGTACAACGTGACGGGGTTCTTCGTATCATGGAATCGCAATGCACCTTGCCGGAGACGTTGGGGACATGGCAGCGGAACGGGATGCGGTAGCGCCATGCACGGAACCGCGCGCGCGAAAGCTTGGCACACGACCTGCGCGAGCTGGGGATGACCGCGGGGATGACAGTCCTGGTGCACGTGTCCCTGATTTCGGTGGGATGGGTCTGCAGTGGCCCCATCGCCGTCGTGCAGGCATTGATGGACGTCGTCACCCCTGCGGGAGCCATTGTCATGCCTGCTATGAGGGCCTCCAACACCGACCCCGCGGCCCGGGTGACCGCCGGTTCCCAAAGAGTAGATCCCCATCATTCGGGCTGCCACGCCGGCTTATGACCGGGCGATCACGCCGACGTGGGGCATGGGGGTCGTCGCAGAGGTGTTTCGCTCGTTCCCCGGCGTCATCCGCAGTGCGCATCCCAACACGTCGTTCACGGCCTGGGGACGCAATGCGCACTCGGTCGTCGACGATCACGAACTGGAGTACTGCCTGGGCGAGCATTCGCCGCTGGCGCGCCTGTACGACCTCGATTCCCAGGTGGCGCTGCTCGGGGTCGGGTATGAGTACAACACCAGCTTCCACCTCGCCGAGTACTGTGCCCCCGGCGCTAAGGAACTCACGGAGGGCTCTGCGGTCATATTGTGTGGACGGCGAACGTGGGTGACGTACCGCGACATGGTCTTCCAGGATGAACGGTTCGCTCGCTTCGGCTATCTGTTCGAGAAGGAGTGCGTGGTGACCGTCAGCTACGTGGGCTGGGCGCAGAGCCGCCCGTCCTCCTTACGGCACGCTGCCGAATTCGCCATTATGCAGGTCGAACTCGAACGCCAGGAAGCGGAACCGTCGTGAACGCGGGCGGACGCCAACGCCGCGCTTCCTCCCGGACACTGCTCACAGCCGGGTTTATGACCTTCATGCCGGCGGTAGCCGGCGCACTTCTCCTCCGCAGGTATGGGCCGGCGCTGGACTGGATGCAGTCCTGGCTGGCCGCTGTCACTGTCATCACGTTCCTCACCTACGGATACGACAAGCTGATCGCGGGGACTGGCGCCACACGCGTGCCCGAGCGCATCTTGCTGGCGCTTGCCTTCACCGGGGGGACCGTCGGAGCGCTCCTCGGCATGCGGCTGTTTCACCAGAAGACCAACAAGGAGAGCTTTCTCGAGCGTTTCGGGTTGATTGTCGCCCTTCAGGCAGTGGCCATCGCCGGCTGGTACCTCTTCCTGCGCCCTCGCTGACGATTCCTTCACAGAAACCGACCGCATCTGCGAAGAGCGCCTCCATCATCAGGCTTGACCGCCGCCTGTATCTGGCGACAATAAGACCAACCGGTCGGTTTGTGTGGCTGAGGCCGAAGCATTGGAAGTTACCGTGAAACAGGAAGAACGTTCGCAGGAGACACGAAGCCGCATCCTTGCGGTCGCCGAGCAGAGTTTTGCTGAACACGGCTACGATGTGACCAGCGTCGACAGCATCTGTCACGCCGCCGGTGTCAGCAAGGGCGCATTCTATCATCATTTTCCCAGCAAGGGGTCGGTGTTTGTGGCACTGCTCAATGCTTGGCTGGCAGAGCTCGATAGGCAGTTCGCTGCAGCGCAGACCGGCGGTGAATCCGTCCCACAGCAGGTTGCGGCGATGGGAGCAGGGGTGAACGAGATTTACCACGTCGCCGGCACCAAGTGGAACATCCTGCTCGAATTCTGGGCCAAGTCCAAGGCAGATCCCGAAGTGGCACACAGCACCGTCGATATGATTCGCAGATACCAGGGGTTCTTCCAGCAGGTGCTTGAACGTGGTGTGTCCGAAGGGAGCCTGCAGGTGAAGGATTCGAACCTGGCAGCAACCCTGACGCTCAGCGTCGTGCTGGGGCTGCTGCTCCAAGGTATCCTGGACCCCGAAGGCCAAGACTGGGGGGCGCTCATGCAGCGCGTACTGGCCATGCTCATGGAGTCCATGGGCGGGAGGAAACCATGAAAGTCCTGGTAACAGGCGCATTTGGAAACGTCGGAACGTACGCCGTCGATGAGCTGCTGTGCCGTGGAGCGACCGTCCGGTGTCTGGACATCCCGTCGCCCATGTCGAAGCGGAAAGCCCGGCCCTATGCCGGCAAGGTCGAGATCCTCTGGGGCGACATCCGCAACACGGAGGTCGTGGCACGGGCCGTGCAGGGTGTCGATGCCATCGTCCACCTAGCCTTCATCATCCCGCCGAAGAGCGAGCAACGTCCCGCATGGGCTGAGACCATCAATGTCGGTGGCACGTGGAATCTCCTGCAGGCCGCGCTTGCCTCGGGGCGCAGGCCGCGCATTATCTTCAGCTCCTCTATCGCTTTGTACGGTCGTACACAGCACCTCGCGCCGCCTCGGAAGGCTGACGAGCAGCTGCACCCGTACGAGGACTATGCCTACCACAAGCTGACCTGCGAACACATGCTGCATGCGTCGGGCCTGCCCTGGGTCATCCTCCGGTTCGGTGCCGTTCCTCCCATCGAATTCGGCGAACTGGACCCTCTCATGTTCGAGGTCCGGATGGACGACCGCATGGAGTACCTTGCGCCCATGGACGCTGGTGCTGCGGTCGCCGCGGCAGCAATGCTGCCTGGACTGGAAGGAAAAACGCTGATGGTCGCGGGCGGCCCGTCCTGCCAAGTGACCGGACGGCAGTTCATGCGGCGCTCGTTCGACGCGCTGGGAATCGGGATGCTGCCTGAGTCGGCGTTCTCACAGACGCCGTTCCATTGTGACTTCATGGACACCGAGGAGAGCGAACGGCTGCTGCACTACCAGCACCACAGCTTTGACGAGACGCTGGCGCTGCAGCGGAAGACCCTGGGATGGAAGAAGTTGTTCGTGCCCATCGCACGGCCATTCATCCGTCGGAAACTGCTCGCCATGTCACCCTACTACAAGCGTCACAGCGGTCGAGAAGCCCCGAAGACAAACCCCGGACCTGCCCGAGCAATTCCCCCTATCGTCTACCGGAGCAACGGCGCACGATCAAGAATTGAAGCGTGATGTACGGACATGTCGCAGCGTCACGGAGGGAGTATCCGTACCCTTCTTCCCGGGGGCAATATTCCGAAGTGGGCGCTGCAATGACCATCGAAAACGCTCCCTCATTGATACAATAGTGACATGACAAAGAAGATTGCTGTTGTTGGAGTTGGTGGCAGGACGGGAACGCTGTTTGCCTATGAGATGCGGAACTCTGCTCAAATACTGGGAGTTGCAAGGCATGCGCAAATGGACAATATTAGGGATGGCAAAGTCCTTGTTGCAAGGCAAGGGAGCAAGCCGACAAGATTCGAATGTGATGTCATTGAAGAAGATGCATTCACCAAGGAAACTGCCCCGGATTTTATTCTTCTGACAACGAAAAATCCCGTTGCTCCATCAGTAAGGTACTACTACCAAAGAGTACAACAAGAAAACCCTCCTGACTTGATCTTGTCTCAAAACGGTGTTTTTGCAGCGGAAGAGGCAAGAACCGAACTTGGGAGAATATTCGGTTCGAACGCCCAAAGGATCAGAATAATAAGGGTTAGCCTGTTCAACCCCGTTTCCATGGAAAAAACCGCTGACAATTCGGTGATTTCGTATTCTGTACCAATAAGATTGGCTTTCGGAGTAGCGTTTGGGCCTGACGAGATAGAGGATCTAAGAGGACTTTTCCTCGAGGCTGAACTTGAAGCCGAGGAAATTGCATCCGAAAATGTCAAGAACATGGAGTTTTCGAAGCTCTTTACGAATCTGTTGGGAATGTCTTCCTCTTCGTACGGATTGACCATTGAAGCGGGTTTTGCAGACAAGAAGGTTTTCGAGGAGGAAATTGAATCGTTGAGAGAGTATGCAAGAACAGTCAAGGAAAGTGGAGGAAGATTCTTGAATTTGCACCGCTATCCAACACGTCTGTATGCTTCTTTGGTTAGCTCTCTTCCTTTGCCCCTTCTGAGCCTTTTCAGAAAGCGGATTGCCAAAGCAATTACGAAAGAGAGAGGAAGGAAGGGAAAAGGCAACATTGACGAAATTGACTACTATAATGGGGCAGTCGTGAAACTTGGGGAGCGATTCAACGTTGATACTCCGGTGAATAGGAAGATCTGCCAAACGATGAAGGCAAGGGGATGACTGTGTTCATTGTGCTTTCGATTGCTGCCTATCTTTTGGGCTCTATTCCTTTTGGTTTTCTGGTAGGCAAATCGAAGGGAGTGGACGTAAGGACGATTGGCTCAAAATGTGCCTCATCGACAAATGTCTCAAGGGCGCTTGGCTGGAAATGGGGGGTTGTTTCGGCACTCCTCGATTTCTCAAAGGGCTTTTTGCCGGCATATTTGGCCAAGATACTCTTCTCGAGTCACTGGCAGATTGTGGTTGTCGCATTGCTCCCCACCGTTGGACAGGTCCTCCCAGTCTTTCTTAGATTCAAAGGAGGAAAGGGCGCTTCTACTCTCTATGGCGCGACTCTTGCATTCATAGGGCCACGGTATTTTGTCTGCTTCTTCCCTTTCTTGCTGCTGACCTTTCTTGTGACCAAGAAAACGAGTTTGTCTAACTTAGTATTCTCGTGGGTCTTGGTAGTTCTGATGTATATCTTCTTTCCATTATACTACGCCATCTTCGCTTTGTTGGGGGCATCCTTCTTGGTGTTTGCTTTGAGGGACAATATTAGGAGACTCCACAAAGGAACTGAGCCTAATACGCCGCTTACATGGTAACCAGACACCTATTCCTGAGAGTTCTTGCTTGAACCGTCATCATATCCAATACGAGAAGTGGCAGGCGAACGAGATCAACTGGACAGGCAACTTGCGCGTGTGGCATCTTCTGTGACAAGCGGTGTACCACTATTTGGTCGGACAGAGTAGGGTGAGGTGACTCACTGCGCCGTTGGAACAGGAGAAGGCTGTGGAGATCATTTCTACTTGTGGGCGGGGATGCGGGTCCGGTGCCATGCGGATCAGAATGTACCCATAAGGAGTTGAAACAGACCTATGAGCGACCCGGTTCGCGAGTACTACTTCATCGTCCCGGACGCGGACGACGTCCATGTCCTCCTCGTGCCAGAGGGCAGATTCTGGACGCTGCTTCACATGACCCTCACCGGCGCACACAAGTGGCAGTCGACTGCGCACGTCAACAAGGCTGCCAACGAGACACTTGGGTCCCATGGTACGAAGCCGGATGGATGAACGGGGCAGGCGTATGGATGGTGCAGCAGCTGGCTAGGCTCGACAGCAAGCCGACCGGACCGGTAGAGCAGGTCTGCTCCTGGAAGCGCTCATGGGTCATGAAATTGCCGACAACGCACGGGGCAGCGTACTTCAAGGCCGCTCCGAGTGCTGGGCAGCGAGCTCGACATCAACGTCCTGCTGGGCCATGAGGACCCCGGCATGGTAGCTGAGGTGATGGCGGTCAATACCGACAGGCGGTGGGTGCTGATGTGGGGCATGGGTTCAAAGACGCTGGACAGCGTACCGGACCTCGAGCAGTGGAAGGCGGCAGTGCACGCTTACGCTCAGCTCCAGGTAGACTGGGTGGACGCGGCTCGCAGGTTTTCCATCGCAGGCTGCCCCAACCGGGGACTGCTGCAGCTTGTGGAGTCTGTAGACCGCCTGCTGGTGGACACCGTGGTCATGAAACCCGGCGAACCCGAGGGGCTTTCGATGAAGGAGATCCACGCACTGCGCTATCGTGCGCGGGTCCCCAAGATTGCTGCTCATCGCCCGGGCACACTGCGCCTGCCGGTCAGCCTGAACCATGGCGACCTGTGGGCGGGTCAGATTGTCGCTGGTGACAGCAACCCTGTGTTCATCAACTGGTCTGATGCATTCCTCTCGCATCCCTTCTTTTCGATGGACTTCTTCTCCGATGAGGAGGAGATGCGCCCGTATCTCTGGGATGCTCAGGACGCGCCGGACCAGTTGCGGGACGCATACCTCGAGCCGTGGACTGTCTACGAGCCGTACGACATCCTGACGCAGGCATGGAGCATCGCGTGTTCGCTTACGCCGCTGAGTACCGCGCTGCTGTACCACGACCGCATCGTGCCAGGCATGGAGGTGAAGTGGGAGACGGAGAACATGATTCCCTTCTTCCTGCGCAGCGTCCTGCGACACCAAGGCGAGGCCTGCCGATGCTCGGCATGGCCGACTACGAGCAGCAGGCAGAAGCGGCAGACTACGAGCAGGAAGGCATGCGCACGTCCGAGGGCTCCACCGACATGCGCTCACAGCTGGGCATGAGGCAGTCCACCGGACCGCACTGATCTTCAGGAGCATCTGGTAATCCCAGCTATGAGTGAAACGTTCGCCGGGAGCTTCACGGACCCGACTCCACCCAAGAGGCGTGAGTTGCCCGTCACGTTCATGACATCGTTCGGCGCTGGTTGCACCTGCGTGGTGTTTCCTTTGTGTGACAGTATACTGGATCAGAAACTTGCGCAGGTCGTACCACCACAGTAGCATGGCAGACAAAGGAGAGGGATATGGAGATGATCGGAGCGTGCGGGCTTGCATGTACGTCGTGCCCGGCCTACGTCGCCGGCACGACCGGTGACAAGGCACTGCAGGAGAAGACGGCCGCCGCGTGGTCGGCAGCTTATGGCATCGAGGTCAAGCCCGAGGACGTCGCTTGCGATGGGTGCCAGTCTGCAGGTCCTCGGCTCTTCTCGCACTGTACCGTCTGCGACGTGCGGGCGTGCGCCCATGGCAAGGGCTACGCCACCTGCGCGGAGTGTGACGACTACAACGAGTGCAAGACTATCAACGGGTTCTTTGGCTTCTGCCCAGAGGCAAAACCCGCTCTGGACTGCCTGAGAGCGAAGTAGCACGGCATCGTGGCCAGACTGCTTGCGTGGGCGGACGGGCGCACACACGAGGTCTGAGGGGTCCGCGCGAAGCGATATGAGCGTCCCGTCCGTTGCCGCTTTCATCTACGTTGGAGCCGGTGCCGTGTGGTGGCTGGGCATGCTCGGCGCATTCCTGCGGATCAGGCGAGCTGTCCCGTTCGTCCGCGATTTCAACGATCCGGCTCCTGCGCAATGGCTCCGAGTGTCGATCGTGGTTCCGGCACGCAACGAAGAGGAGACCATCGAGCCGGCCGTGCGCAGCCGCCTGCTCGACGTGTATCCTGACATGGAACTCATCCTCGTCGACGACCGATCGACTGACGGGACCGGAGCTGCCATCGACCGGCTTGCGGCGGAGGACGCCAGAGTCGTGCCGGTGCACGTCACGGAACTGCCGGAGGACTGGCTGGGCAAGCAGCACGCGATGCAGGCCGGCCTTGAGCACGCTACCGGCACCTGGGTCCTCTTTACGGACGCCGACGTCCATGCGGCACCAGGTTGCCTGCGCAGGGCGGTGGCCCGATGTGAGGCTCGCGGGTTCGACCTGCTGGCCATCATCCCCGAACTGCGGTCGACGGGGTCCGTTCTGGATGCCGTCATCGCCCAGTTCCTGCGAACGGTTCTGGTTGCAGCCCGCCCTTGGGGCGTCGAGGACCCGCGTTCGGACGCGGGCGTCGGGGCGGGAGCCTTCTCGCTCGTGCGACGTTCAGCTCTTGAACGCTCCCCCGGACTGGCGTGGCTGAAGCTGGAGCTGGGTGACGACATCGCGCTTGGGCAGATGCTCAAGGCGTCGGGCGCCCGCTGCTCGCTGGCGATGGGTCGTGGGATGCTGGATGTGCTCTTCTATCCGACCATGGGTGCGATGGCGCGTGCAGCCGAACGTGCTGGCTTCACTTCCATCGGACAGTTCAGCCTTCCTCGCATCGTGGCCGAGGTCGCAGGGTACTGGGCAATGGAGTTTGCGCCATACGCCGCGCTCGCATTCTGGCGCATCCCTGTGCTGCAGATCGCGGGAGCCGCGCTCACCGTCATGGCCCAGGGGACCTGTATCTCGTTGAACAGATGGGCGGGCGCTCGTATGCTGCCCGCCATGGCGCAGCCACTTGGGGCGGCGATGAACGGGATCCTCATGTTGCGAGCCGGCATCTTGGGGACCATCCGTGGCGGCGTTTGGTGGCGTGGGACTTTCTACTCATCTTCGCTGCTGCGCAAGGGGCGCCGGGTGCGCATCTAGCGGGTGAGCACGACAAGGGGACAACATAGAGGGACGCGTGATGGTCCGGAGGAGGCTCGTGTGCCGACTGACGATGATGGCATGATGATACCGGCCGGGCTTTCGGCGCAGCAGGTCAGCCAGGTTCGGGTTCTCGCAGGCTTGTGCGAGGCGAGAGACGGCTACTCAATGGAGGCCCGGCTGGACTTCGGTACGCTGGAGACACGGCCAGAAGGTTCGCCCAGCGACGTGCTCTGGTATGAGAACGGACAGCTTGTTGGGTTCGCGGGCATATGCGGCTATGGCGACCCCTCGAAAGTTGAGGCAAGTATCCTCGTTCATCCGGATTTCCGGAGGAGAGGCATCGGGCGCCTCATGGCGCGCGCCGTGGTGAGGGAATGTCACAAGCGCGGAGTCCGGCGGCTCCTGCTCGTCGTGCCACAGGAGTCGCGAGAGGGCGCCGAGTTCGCTCGTGCGATGGGGACGCAGCACTCCCACAGTGAGTACACGATGGACCTTGACGTGAAGCGGATTCCCCCGTTTGAGAGAGCTCCTGACCCGGTGGAGCTCCGGCCTGCAGGGGCCGAGGACGTGCCCATCATGGCAGCCATTGTTGCGTCAGCGTTTGCAGAGCCGACTCAGGAAGAGGAGCAGGCGCTCGTGCGTCTGATGAAGGACCCTTCACGCATAACCTACCTTGCAACGCAGGACGGGCGGCCCGTCGGGGTCATTCAGTCCGCCGTCAGCGACGGACGCGCCTTCGTCGTCCACTTCGCAGTGCGGCCGGAGATGCAGGGAAAAGGCATCGGGCGGCAGATGCTGCTGGCCATCGTCCACGGCCTGCTGAACAGCGGCAGTCAGTGGATCACGATCGAGGTCGAGACAGATAACCGGAACGCCTTGTCACTGTACGAGCGGTGTGGTTTCGTGACGGTCAACGCCACGGACTACGAGCTACTGGAGCTGCCCAGGATCCCCACAGCCCCCGAGCTCCTGTTCGACCGATAGTTGCTCGTCCTTGCGGGCGGTGGCCATACGCTAGGTTCTGCTGACAGCTCCGTCAATTCCTCGCTGATGCGCGAGAGGTGCCGCTGAGAGGCCACATCATACGAAGCGCGCGAGGACCGGACTGCCTGTCTGCGCTGGAAGTAGCGACCGGTGACTCCCTCAACATCAGGTGATGATACCAGCCAGACGCCGGTGTCTGCACCTTCCTCCGGGCTCAGTCCAGAGAACCGGTCCATCATCCGTTTGACCGTCCCGATGAGCCAGCCGCTGTCCATGCAGATGTTCGTGTGCACCAAGCCAGGGTTGAACGCGTTGACGGTGACGCCGCTTCCCTCCAGTCACCTCGCCAGTTCGTAGACGAACAGCAGATTTGCCAGCTTGGACTGCGCGTATGCCTGCTGCGAGAAGTAGAAGCGTTCGCCCTGCAGGTTGTCCCAGTGCATGCGCCCACGCCGGTGCTCGTAGGAGGAGGTCACGATGACGCGCGACGGTGCACTGTCTCGCAGGACGCGAAGCAGAAGACTGGTGAGCAGGAAGGGCGCCAGGTGATTGACGGCGAAGACCTCGTCGTGCCCAAGGGCGGTGGTACGCCGTGTCGGGAACACCGTTCCGGCGTTGTCGACCAGGACGTGCAGGCTGTCCCAGCGGTCCATGAATGCCTGGACAAGACCGCGGACCTCGGCCATCGACGCCAGGTCGGCGCACAGGAAGTGCACGTCGTCGTTGCCTGTGCGTCGTATGATGCGAGACACGAGGTCCTGTCCGCGCTCGGCGCTTCGCCCAGTGGCGACGACCGTCGCCTCCATGCGGGCAAGGGCCTCCGCCATGGCCGCGCCGATAGCGCGAGTGGCGCCTGTTACCAGACAAACACCGCCCTGTAACATTCGGGACGGTTCCATATCTGTTACAGTGACATCAGGGTGGTTCCATGTCTGTTACAGAGGCTTGATGGGGGTGGAGTAAACGCGCGCGGCGGGCACGCTGACCAGCTCGCGTTCGGGATAGCGCAGTGCAGTCAGGCTTCCTCCATGGACGCAGCCGGTGTCGATGTTGATGGTATTCCCGACCCATGCTGCTTCGGCGACGGGCAGGTGTCCCCAGACGACGACCGCCTCGCCCTCGTACGCATGGGCCCAGTTGGCGAGGACCTTGAGTCCGAACTCATCCCGCTGGCCGGTCGGCGTGCCAAACAGGGCGACGTCGCGCGCCCGCGGCGAGTCGATGCCGTGCAGGTCCTGCGGCAGGCCCGCATGCGCGACCACCAGGTTGCCGCCGTCCAGGATGAGGTGTGACGGCAGTCCGTCCAGGAACTCGCGGACAAGCGCCTGCATCTCCTCGCCCGCCGCACTCAGCTCCTGCAGTGTACGGTCGAGTCCGTTACTGATCTTGACCGGGGCCCCCTGCAATGCTCTGAGCAACTTGTCGTCGTGATTGCCGGGCACGGCGAGGGCGGCGCCGGAACGGACCATCGCCATGACGATGAGGAGCGTGCGGACGTTGTCGGGTCCACGGTCCACGAAGTCGCCGACGAAGACGGCCGTCCTGCCCTCTGGCGCCGTGATGTGGGGAATCAGGGCGCCCGGGCTCTCGACCTTGTACCCCATGATCTTGAGCAGTGACAGGAGTTCATTACAGCACCCGTGCAGGTCGCCAATCACGTCGAAGGAGCCGGCCCTGTCGTGCCACAGGGACGGCGAGGGATGAGAGGGCGCTCCAAAGGCGTCTGCCTCCTCCGCGGAATGCAGAACGATGACGGGGTCGAATCCCTCATGGCTCAGTGCATCGGCGCTGATGGGCTCCTGGGCGCACTGGCGGTCCACGACGAAGTCGCCTACGACGCGGTCCTGCCGCTGCCGGTTACGCTCCTTGCACACCTGTGGTGGAAGGTCGAACAGGATAGCCATACACGGACGGTGATAGCGGGCTGCGAGCTCCAGCAGTGGCCGGCGTGCCTTTGCCTGCACGTTCGTGGCATCGACGACCGTGACGCGGCCCGCCCGCAGACGCTGTTCGACGATACAGTGCAGGACCGCAAATGCGGCTGTGGTCGCGGCCTGGTCCGCTTCGTCGTCCGCGACTATGGCGCGGCAGGCGTCGGACGACACGATTTGGGTCGGCTTGAAGTGTTGCTGTGCAAAGGTCGACTTGCCCGATCCGGACGGGCCGATAAGGACGACGAGGGCCCCATGTGCGATGCTGGGTCCCGTGAGTTGCGTGGTCATGGAAGAAGGTACCCCCTTGCCGTCAGAAGGTCGAGATACTGTCGTGCTGCGTGGACGGCGGCGGCCGGCGCGTCGAATTCCGCGGTGGCCAGCTTCAGGGCGTCTTCCCGTTCTACGCCCAGCTGGATGAAGTTGACGACCTCTGCCTTAAGGTTGTACCAGCAGGGGAAGTCGCGCATCAGGCGGTCATTCCACTGGAGGTCGTCCGGGGTCATCCACACCTCCTCGATGGGGCCGATGACCGGGACCCTAGGCTGGAATGCGGGCATGGGAGCGGTGGTTCCCGTCGCGGCCAGTTCAGCGCGGACGACAGGGGTGTCGGTGGTCTCCTGTAACGCGAGAAGGGCAGCACGGGTACGCCGAGCCACCCAGTCCCGTATCAATGGGTCGTTGTACCGTACGCTGTCTGCCAGTCCCTGTGCACGTATGCGGGCTGCGACGACGACGGCGCGCTCGTCCGGGATGCCGGAGACAAGGTCCGCAAGAGTATCCAGAACGCCGCGGCCCACCCACTCGAAGGACTGGACGCTGGACTTGTCCGGCGTGTCGTCGCTGGAGTGATAGAAGCGGTCGGGCCACTGGGTCAGCGACAGAGCAGGGACGTGGACGCTCGCGTCGTTGAGAATGGCGTGGTCGGAGCCCCATGTGAACCCGGTGAGCGTCAGGCGAAAGTCGTGACTGGTCAGGTTGACGGCCATGAGCTCCGCAATGAACGACGGCAGTGACCACGGCGTCGCGGTGACTTCCAGAGTGGAGCTGGTTTTCGCCTGGTCTTCGCCGACCATGTCCATGTTGATGGCACATGCCAGATCAGGCTTCTGGTCGACAAGCCACGCGATTGTGCCATAGAACTCGGGCATCCACAGGGCGATAACCTCGCGCTCCAGCGGAATGGTCCGGAGGGCCCGCACAAGTTCGGCCAGCAGGGCGGCCCCGCTGGCGTTGTCGTTCGCGCCCGGCCGGGGGTGGCACAGGTGCGCCAGCAGGAGGATGGGCTTTTGCGTTCCCGGAGTACCCACGTGAGTTTCCAGCACTTGGAGGTCCCCTGTGCCGGCGTCAGCATCGAAGAAGGCGTCGACT
>Ga0209182_10000010_pt1 | contig 40347 bp, 37 predicted proteins | sample LakBais05cmmetaG_FD_185474 | JGI IMG/M metagenome (GOLD analysis project Ga0209182, IMG submission 185474) | Lake sediment microbial communities from Lake Baikal, Russia to study Microbial Dark Matter (Phase II) - Lake Baikal sediment 0-5 cm... | ecosystem: Environmental > Aquatic > Freshwater...
GAATTAATGATTTATGAGAAAGTGCATGGATTAAGCCAGGATGTGTCATAATATTCGCATGGAAACCAAATCTACCAGGAAGGGGTCGGGGGGTCTGTCTTTCAAATTATTCACCGGGTGTGGAGGACTCGCAGTCGGAATTCCATTGATCCTGCTGGCGATTTACATCGGCTTGTGGGGTATGGGCGGATTGTTGGTCATCGCCGACAGATTGCAACCTTCTGATGCCATCGTCGTCCTGAGCGGTGGCAGCAATGAGCGAATTAAATACGCCGCCACACTGTATCATGACGGCTTTGGAGAGTATCTGATCCTGACCGAGACGGGCATCAATTATCCGGGTAATCCCAAGGTTGCCACCCAATATAGCCGCGAGTTGGCAATGGACCAGGGGGTTCCAGAAGAGGTTATCCTGGCACCTGAAACTGTCGTCGATAGTACTGCCGATGAAGCTCAAACCGTCAGAAATACTGCAGAGGCAAGCGATTTTTCCAGACTGATCGTTGTCACCAATCCGTACCACACCTTCCGTACCCGTCTCATTTTTCAGACCATTTTCCGAGGTTCTGGCATCAAGGTCATGGTTCACCCTACGAGTGGGCATTGGTATGATTCCTCCACATGGTTCTTGAGCCGCGATGGATGGAACACCACCCTGTCAGAATATGTTAAGACAGTCGGCTTTTTACTGGGGATCAGATAAGAGTGGTTTAGACTTATAAAATGAAGAAAGCCGCTTGAAGCGGCTTTCTTGTTTGTTTTTTTACTCGTGAGGCTTTACTGAACTTCCACGACTTTGGCAGCCTGGAGACCCTTGGGACCCTCTTCGATCGAGAATTCCACCTTTTGGCCTTCCTTGAGGCGTTTGTAGCCGTCCATCTCGATGGCTGAGAAATGCACGAAGACATCCTCACCATCTTCACGGCCAATAAAGCCGTACCCCTTGGTGGCATTGAACCACTTGACGGTCCCAACAAAACGATCTGACATTTTAACTTTCTCCTACAAAGTGATTTCGATATCTCCTTGGTATAAGGGGATATCCAAGGCACAAGATTATCATGCCTTTTTATCACTGTCAAGAATGAGTTTTCCTGCCAGACTTGTATTATTGCTTATATCCGAATTTCCTTAATAACTCTTTCCGCCAGATGATGTCAGCATCGCCTTCGATGCCTTTTGGTTTTGATCCTTCAATCACACCCATCACACCGCGCCCCTCATTATTATCCGCTACCACGACTTCCAACGGATTATGGGTCGCGCAAAAGACAGAGGCAACCTCGGGAACGTTCTTGATGGCATTTAGCACATTGACTGGCCAAAACCCCTCCGCCAGGAAAATAACGAAGCTGTGGCCTGCCCCGATCTCCAGCGCTGTCTTTTTCGCCATTTCCACCATTGAAGCATCCGTCCCACTGTAACGCACCAGACACATACCCGATGCTTCACAAAAAGCCAGCCCAAATTTAATCCCCGGAACGCTGGTCACAAGTGCTTCATGCAAATCCTCAACCGTCTTAATGAAATGTGCCTGACCGAGAATGAAACCGACCTCGTCTGGTTTTTCCACTTTCACCTGGATGATATCCATGGTACCTCCTTCATTAATATACATAGCTGGATGGATCAAATGTCTTCTGTTGATTTAACCGGAACGGATGCAAGCGCATCCACCTGCTCCGCTGCATGATACGAAGAACGTACCAGCGGAGCGCTCTCGACCCAACGAAATCCCAATTCCATGCCATACTGCTTCAAAAATTCAAATTCATCCGGTGTGTAATAACGCCGGATCGGAAGGTGTCGTCTTGATGGTTGCAGGTACTGCCCAATGGTCAGGATATCAACTTCCCAGCGACGCAGTTCAGTCATGGTCTGCTGGATCTCTTCCAGCGTTTCACCCAGCCCAACCATGAGCCCCGATTTTGTCAGCACATCAGGATTCAACCGTTTCGCATTGACCAACGTATCGCGCGACCATTCCAGATGGTCCTGCTTCTGCACAGCTGCATATAGACCCGCGACCGTCTCAACGTTATGGTTCAATATCTCGGGGTTGGCATCCATTACAATTTTAAGTGCCTGCCGGCTGCCCTTGAAATCAGGGATAAGGACTTCGACAGAACAACCAGGTACCAATTCATGGATATCTCGAATAACCATGGCAAAGAGGGGCGCGCCGCCATCCTGGCGTTCGTCGCGATTTACACTGGTAATAACGGCATGTTTCAGCCTCATCGATCTGGCCGCCTGTGCGACACGCGCGGGTTCCTGCCAGTCAAGTGGTGCCGGCATGCCATGTTTGATATCACAGAATCCACACGAACGCGTGCATACATCCCCCAAAATAAGAAAAGTCGCCGTTCCGTGCCCCCAGCATTCCCCCAGATTTGGGCAGGCTGCCTCTTCACAGACCGTATTCAAGTCCTTCTCCCGCATCAATTGAAGCATGGCGGCATATTCCCCGCCGGTACGACCTTTTACTTTCAGCCATTCCGGTCGACGTAAAAGTTTCAGGTTGATGTCTGATGACTTGATCCGTTCACGAGTTGGAGATGATGACACTTTTTTCCTTTTCCATTTTATTGAAATAAAAGTTTATTCTCGCGTCAAACCACGATTGATCTTTTCAGACGGTCGAGCTTGACCAACGCCCGGATCGCCAGGGCAGACAGAATGAGCAACCCCAAGACATTTAATGTCAGACAGATCAACGATTCACGTCCTGTCAGATCGTAGATAACTGGAAACGTGATGTAATTCAGGATATCATACCCAACAATAAGGCAAAGGTCAGTGACATTATCGATTGAGAGTATCAGTAACGGCAATGCCCACAACCACCACTGAGGAGAGTAGATCCTGGAGAAAATGATAAATACCAGGATGCTTACGACAGACGCAAGCACTACTTTTTTAAAGGTATCCATACGGGTGATAAAAATTGATAGAATACCCATAAATTGAATGATGGTAAAGACGGGGGCTGCGCTTAACAGGTCTGCCTTACCACCTGTCAGATTGAAAACAATGTTATTAATGAACCATAACAGGGTGCCAGGTTCCACGACCCGCCCCAGATGCCAGCCGTAAGGCTGCCAGACGGCTTGAAAACCTCCCAGGATAAAGGTTGGCAATACGATCAGGCTCGAAACGCCGAAAAATATCAATGCTGATCGCCAGGGCAGCTTCCGGGTTTGATTGAACTCATACGCGAGAATAAAAGGCAAGGTCAATCCCAGATACCATTTTGTAAAAACTCCTATTGCCAGAAACAGTGCTGCCCAGGCGAAGCGTTTATCAAGGATGAACATGAACACAATCAGGCCAAGGTATACCGACAACATGTCAAATCGATTCATGCTGAAATAGATGACTGATGGTAGAAAAAGCAGCCAGGCAAGATTTTTCCTGCCCACAGGCAGCATACGATGCATTTGCCATACAGTCAGCAAAAACACGATCATCATGAATACTGACCATAAGATGGAAAAACCTGCGGAGATGGGCCATTCCGCCGGGAGAAGCGTCTTCGCTACCCATGTCACCAAACCAAATAAACCGGCCGGTATTTGAGGATATTCAGTGGGGATATCGCGATAGGGAACCTGCCCGGTAAGGATCCAGAAACCTCGCTCTGCATAGTCTGCGCGGTCGAAGTAATCATTAATCAATCGAGCTTTTGATCCAAAATTGCTGTACCCAACCAGCAACAGTGTGGCGATCAATGCCACCATGAGAATGGTTAAAATCCTGAATTTTTTGGGATTCTCTGCGTTGAACATGGGATAATTTTATCTCGAAAAGTCCACTTGACGTAACCATTAATTAAAAAGCAGTGCACTATAGAACCCTTGCACTGCTTGGTAGAATTATTAATTAAGAAGACTACACCATAACCTCATCCGGGATGCGCATGACCTCATTTTTCTTGATCACTTCATCCGGGACTTTGAATACCAGGTCGGTATCGATCATCTGGCGGACATAATTTTTGATAGTCGAATCCCAGTAGCGTTTTGTTATGTAGTAAACCCGGGCACCACCGAGTTCATGCTGGTATTCAGGCCACGGGTAAGAGGGTTGAGCCATGCCCAAACCCCAGCGATGCCAGCCGTTGTAGCTTTCATAGGTTGCCCACCATTCCTTGTTTCCAAGGATCTCGAAACCGTAGTAGGCCTTGGTATAATACATGACTGCGCCGATGCGTCCACCGCGCACGAGTGCCATGGTATGCAGGCTGATATTGATATCCTGACTCATCAGACGTCCGTTGGCAAAACCGGCCAGCAGACCGTCGATCAAACCGACCAGGACATAGGGGTCCTTGAGGCGTTTGCGGTACCAGCCAAGGATCTCTGCATAAACGCGGGCGCCAACGATATCATAAAAGTCATGATCCGTTACCATTACTTTCTTCATGTACTCCATCATCTGTGGGGCTTCTTCCAGCTTGGCCTCACGGATGTACATGACGCGCCCGTCTTTGAGGGTGATCATCGCGCCCGGCCACGGCTTCAGGTCCATCGGTGGAGCCTGGAGCAAAGGCTCGATCTCGCGAACATCGATCTCGATCTTTTCCTGTGATACTTTCTCTGGGGGTTCTAGATACATGGTTTCCTCTCGATAGATTGACTATAGACCGGCAAGATTGGCGGCCGTATTCTTTTTAATGTTATCGGTGTGCTGCGGATTATAGTAATCGCCGAATTTGGTGATGGTTTTGGATTCTGCTTTCTTCTTCATCAGATCCTGGTATTCATCATCCTCGACCATCGCCACGCAACGACCGATGCAGGATTCACCGTCCACAAAGCGCCAGGGGAAGAAACCAATCGTGATGCGCCGGTTGAGCAGCAGATCGATGTCGCCGCCAATGCATTCGGCATGGATGATGCCCTTGGGAAACAGGTCGATGTGCATCTGCTGGTACTTGCTGTCATCGAATACTTCCTCGAGTGCACCACCATATTTCTTGCGAAAAACCTTGTCAGCCACCTTGGCTTCGCGCGGCATCCAGGTGCGGCAAATGGTGTTCATCGGGTGGTCGGCGGAACCGCAATCAACACCGATCCAGGAAATGCCCTTCTTCTCGTACCACTGCACCATTTCACGGTCCGGACCCGGGTGTTTGATCATATAGCGCACCTCATCCGCAGTCGGTTGATCCCAGCCATAGTGGTGGTAACCGGTGTGAATGATCAGGATATCGTTCTTCTTGGTTTCAACCCGGTCTTCAACCATTTTCGAGGTATAGATGTCATAATCGCCAACCGCATCGCTCAGGTCGACAATGACGCCTTCATGGACGAGAAAATCCAATGAAAGGGAAGCAATATCCTTTCCGGGGGTGTAAAAGTGGATTTCGCCATCGAGGTGGGTGCCAAGATGGTTCGAATGGGTGATCACCATGCCATTGGCACCGTTGGGCGCGAGGCGTTTAAAATACTTCACCTGCAGCGGCTCGTAGGTCGGCCACGGCGGTGTAGCGATACCAAGGGGGATGGTTAAGTCAATGAACTTCATAGCAGTACTCCTTTCCAAATAATAAGAAATGGATTCGGGTTCGGGAAAGACTTCCCGATATGCCTTCCTAATATTACCAAAAGGGGCTGGAATTACTATTGAGATTTTCCATGATTAATTAAGCCGATTGTCACCACAATCGGCTTAATCATATATAAACTCCAGTATATTCAAATGAATTGGGATTCATAATAGGAGCCAGCTTATAGTCAATTCGTCCGGCAATTACAATAGTGCTGACGATAACGGTCTGGTGAAACCTCATACCTACTCACGCTTATACGGTTTCAGCATGGCTGACGGCGCTGACACATTTCTCCCCGCAATCGTCAGTGCCAGGATGGTTACAATGTAAGGTAATGTCAAAAGCAGTTCATATGGGAGTTTGAGACCCGTTGCCTGTAATGCCAGCTGTAAAGCAAAGAAACCACCAAACAATAGAGATCCCCACAATACACCAACGGCTTTCCAGTTGGCAAAGATAATCAAGGCAATACAAACCCAACCGCGTCCCGAAATGATACCAAAAGACATAGCGCCAAGCATCGCTTCAGATAAAAACGCTCCGGCAACCGCCATCAACGCACCCGCGATCATTTGCGATTGGGTACGTATCCAGAGCACATTCAATCCTGCCGCGTCTGCGGCTTCGGGATTTTCTCCCACAGCCCGGATGCTGAGGCCAAAACGGGTGCGATTGATCACCCACCCCACGATCGGGATCAATGCAAAAGCGATGTACGTCAGCAGCCTTTGTTCAAAAATGGGACCAAGATAAGGCACATTGGTAAAGGGTGATATGGTTGGGAAGGTGTCGATAGAGGGCATGACCGATGGTTCACCAAAGATCAGACGGAAACCGAATAGCGAGACGGCTGTCCACAACAGAGTTAACCCAAGACCGGTAACATGTTGATTGACACCCAACCGTACGGTCAGCAAAGACATCACTAAACCGGCGATTACTCCTGCAAGTATTGCCATCCCCAGACCTAACCAGAGTGAACCGGTTGTCTTTGCGCCGACAAATCCAACAAATGCACCCAGAAACATGGTGCCTTCAATTCCAAGATTCAGGACCCCAGAACGTTCTGAAAAGAGTTCTCCAAGTGTGCCAAAGATCAGTGGAGTTGCTACCCTTAAAGTGGCGGCTAGTAAGCCGACGATAAAAATGTTCTCCATGCTAGACCCTTTTAATCCGATAGTTTAATAGTACGAACATACTCAACGTCACCAGTAATAACGTAGCCTGGACAGCATCTCCCAGATAGGTCGGCAATCCAAGCGCCCGGCTGACGGTCTGCGCTCCTGTATCGATCAATCCCAGGAATAAAGCAGATGGGATCAAAGCGATCGGGTTTAATGCCGCGAACATGGCAACAATGATGCCGCTGTATCCCAAACCGCTTGCGACAGCTTCGATAAGGTGGAAATGGATGCCCGCAATATCCCCACCTCCTGCCAGTCCCGCGATCCCGCCACTGATGAGCGCTGCAATGAACAGGGTGCCGTTGACATTGATTCCCGCAAAGCGGGCAGCCTCTTTCCCTAATCCGATGGCGCGCATTCGCAACCCCAAAGATGTTCTCGCAAGAACAAACCACTCAATAACAATGACCACGATGGCCACAATGAAACCCATATGGAGCCGCGAGCGAGCAATCAACTTTATATAATGAGCAGTCTCAGAAATTTCCGGTGATTGCGGCCATCCTGTTAGCGGGTTACGCCAGATATTATTCAGGGTATAGGAGATGATGAATAAAATAATGGAGTTAAATAAAAGGGTGGTAACCACTTCATCCACAGCCAGTTTGGCTTTCAGCCAGGCTGGTATCAGTGCCCACAGCATGCCCGCCAAAAAGCTTACCAGGATCATTATTGGGATGGCTATCGCTGAGGGTACTCCCTGCAGGAGTATTCCTGCACCTGTGGCAGCAAATGCACCGGCCAAAAACTGCCCCTCCCCACCGATATTCCAGTACCCCGCCGAAAAAGCAAAGATCGCACAGGCACCTGTCAGTAAAAGGGGTGTGGCTTTTACCAGCACTTCCAACGCACTAACCCGGTCACCTAATGGCGCGATCAGGAAGTAGTAATAAGCCTCGAGCGGATTGCCTCCCGCCAGCAAGATCAAGATCGATGTGATCATAAATGTGACAATGATGGATGCAAGCGGGATCAGGGCACGCATCCAGATCGGTGCAGGTATCCGTTCAATACGAAATTTCACTTAAACCTCCTGGTTGCTGGTTAATCCCGACATCATCAAGCCTAGTTTTTCTCTGGTGACAAGCTTGGCAGGCATGATCCCGACAATTCTGCCCTCATAGATTACTGCGATCCGATCAGACAGAGATAGGATCTCATCCAGATCTTCCGAGAGTAATAAAACAGCAGCACCGCGGTCACGCTGTTCCAGCAATTTGTGATCCACATAATCTGTGGCGCCGACATCCAGCCCACGTGTCGGTTGCGAAGCCAAAACCAGTTTCGGTTCCCGCGACAGGGTTCGAGCCAGGATCACTTTTTGCATATTGCCACCAGAAAGTGTACGTAGATGATCATCCGGTTTGGCTTTAATACCGTATTCCTTAATCAATTTTTCTGCATTCTGATGGATCTTCTTCCGGTCAAGTACGCCATTTTGTACAAATTCATCCAGGTACTCCAGAGCGATGTTTTCTGCCACCGTCAATTCCCCCACGAGACTGGCATGCCGGTCTTCTGGGATACGTCCGACACCCGCTTGGGTCATTTTAAGAGGACCCGCACCGGTAAGATCGTGACCATCCAGATGAACGCTACCCTCGCTGGGTTTTAATGTTCCAGCCAGGATTCCGCCAAGCTCTGCCTGGCCATTACCAGAAACTCCGGCGACACCCAAAATCTCGCCTGCCCTCACGTCAAAGCTCACCTGCTTGAGAACCGGAACGCACTTTTTATCCTGCAATTTTAAATTTTCGACTCGTAAGACCACATTTCCTTGCGGTCTTTCACCCTGCCGCTTCACGCCAAATGTCTCGTGACCAACCATCATGCAAGCCAGTTCAGTTTTATTGGTCTTATTCTTGGCTACTGTACCTACCATTTCACCCAATCGCAGAACCGAGATACGATCGCATAAAGCCATTACCTCGTTGAGTTTATGGCTGATAAATACGACTGATAAACCGCCTTTGCGCAACCTTTCCAGCGCCTCGAAAAGCTGATCCACTTCTTGCGGTACAAGAACGGCTGTCGGTTCATCCAGAATGAGTATTTTGGCATTCCGATTCAGAGCCTTGAGGATCTCCACCCGCTGGCGTTCGCCTACTGACAGAGATTGCACCAAAGCACCAGGTTTTACTGGGATACCAAATTTGTCGGCTGCATCAGCAATGTTTTTTTCGATGACTTTTTTATTCAGGTGAATCGAACCCTTTTCTCCCAGGGTAAGGTTTTCAGCTACGGTCAATGTTGGTACCAGAGTAAAGTGCTGCGTGACCATGCCAATTCCACTGGCAATGGCATCCTTAGGAGAAAGGATTGTTACTGACCGATCATTGACCAGGATCTCGCCGTCATCTGCGTGATACAAACCGTAGAGAATGCGCATCAGTGTTGTTTTACCAGCCCCATTTTCACCTAACAGTGCGTGAATTTCTCCTGATTTTAGCCCAAAATCTACTTTATTATTAGCGACGAGCTCACCAAACTGCTTGGTGATGGCCTTCATTTCAACTGCATACATAATTATGTCCTTATCATCCGATATTGAAGAATACAAATAAATGCAACCAAATTACTCTAGCGCTTAGAATAAATCGCAATCAAACAATATACAGAAACGAAACTTGATGGGCATCATTCATTTTTGCAAGAAAAAAAGGATTCCTTCAAGAGAAATTTATTAATTCAGTTTTTGTAAAATTGCAGGCTGGCCGAAAATATAACAAAAACAGTCTAAAAGAATGAACAGAAGGCAGGGAATTACCCCTGCCTTCCTATGTCATTGCAAATTACTCGATCGCAACAGGTGCCATATCATTAATGTTGACGCGGAATTCTCCGTTTTTGATCGCAGTCTCTTTTGCTGTAATTAGATCCTTCAGTGAAGCGGGGATCTTAGATTCAGTATCATGGTACGGCGCTAAATATGCACCACCCTTGGCAAACATGCTGAAGTCCTTCAGATCCTGTGCGGTGTATGCGCCGGCAGATACTGTCTTAATCAGGTATTCAACCGTCGGGTACCAATCCCAGGCAACGCTGGAGAGGACAATATCAGGAGCCAGTTCAAATTGATCGACCATCATACCAATCGCCCAAACTCCCTTTTCCTTGGCGGCATCAATCACACCAAAACGTTCGGCATATAGTACATCTGCACCCTGGGCAAGCTGTGCCAGGGCCGCTTCTTTCGCAGCGGGCGGATCGAACCAGGAATTGATGTAGGAGATCTTGGTCTTGACGGCTGGGTTGACTTCCAAAGCGCCTTCCTGGAAGGCATTCACAATACGATTGACCTCAGGCACTGGTTGAGCTGCCACGATCCCGATGATTCCGCTCTTGGACATGCCTGCAGCCAACATGCCAGCTAGATAGCCGGGTTCCTGCAGCCAGTTGTCAAAGACAGAGAAATTGGGATCTACCGGACCGCCACCAGAACCAAAGACAAATGCGATCTCGGGATAATCTTTGGCAACCCGGCGGGCAGCTTCTTCATTACCATAGGAATCACCCACAATAATGTTGGGTTTTTCATTTTCGCAGGCTTCGCGCAGAACACGTTCCATATCACCTGCATAGCCGATATTCTCGGTAAAGGTGTACTCGATCTCGCCATTTTCCTGTGCCTTGAGCAGAGCACCATGTACGGCACCATCCCAGGGTTCTTCGATCGGTGTCGCAAATGCGCCGAAGACCTTGAGCTTGCCTGTGGCTGCTTCGGGAGTGGTTGCCGCTTTAGGAGCGCAACTCACCACCATGGTCATGATTACTACCAGTGTGATTAGTATTGATATCAATTTTTTGGACATCATTTCTTCTCCTTCGTATTAGTTGGTAAAGATCCATACTTGTTACAATTTCAAACTTTCTATTTAATAACCTCCTTTCATCTCATCTACCTCTCCGAAATATCGGCAGATCGTCTTAAAGAGTACTTACTGCCCGGTTAATTCAATTCCTCGTTTTATTCACTCGAATTGCTTCCAAGCCTACCATTCACGGGTTTTAGTGATTTTCAACATCTTTTCTTTATCCACCACTTTCCCATGGCTGATGGTATAAGCCGGAGCTTCATGAAAGCGCAAGGCTTCATTGACATTTGGCTGGTCCAAGACAACCAGATTCGCCGGAGCACCCACTTTCAAGGTGTGATCCTTGAGACCAATACCGCGGGCCGGCAGGATTGTCACCATGTCATATAGAGTTTCCATTTCTTCCGGTGTGGACATCCACAACGTGTGGGCGCCCAAAAATGCGCATTCCAACATGTTATTACGACCAAAGGCATAATATGCGTCCGAAATATCATCCTGTCCGATGAAGATGAGAATGCCATCTTTGTGTAACTTCTGTACCGGCGCGACCATGGGACCAGTCTGGGGCGCAGTTGACCAACCCATTTGCGCTTTCTTCAAAAGGAATTCGAGTTTCTTCAGGTATGGTTCCGGATACAATGCAGCCGCACGGCAATGATGTGCAAGAGAGCGCCCTTGCCATCCGCGCTTGATCGTTTCCAAAGCCATCAGCTCGATCGAACGCAGGTCTGCATCTCCGGCATCATCAACCAGCATGGAGACAGGTTTGTCATATTTTTGTGCAATATCGAAAATGATTTTTACGTGTTCGGCGATATCAGCATCGGTGTATTCGATCCACGGGATCCCACCCACGACATCCGCACCCAGATCCATAGCATCACGGATTAATTTTTCGGCACCACTCTCTCGAACAAGGCCATCCTGAGCAAAGGCAACCACCTGTAATTCCACAATGCCTTTGAATTCCTCGCGCGCCTTCAAAAGCGCTTTGACACCTTCCAACCTGGCTTTGGTATCCACATCAGCAAAAACTCGCATGTGGGTGCAGCCGTAAATAGCGGCATAAGCCACTGCTTTGCGGACGTTTTTGATAATCCAGGATTCGTCGTATTTTTCCTTGACTTTCATCGCCAGTTCGATGGCGGTCATGGCTGCGCCCATCATTTTTTCAGACCCATGATAGGCTTTGATGGCTTCATCATCCATCATTTCAAGTGTATATACTTTACAGGTGTGGAGATGAGCATTGACAAACGACTCAGTAACCAGATTGCCGTCTGCTTTGATCTCGACGTTAGCTGGAGTGGCTATCTTTTCTGCAATTTCAGTAATTTTCCCATTAGCGATGCCAATATCCACAATTGCCGATCGACCTCTCAATTTCGCACCCCGGATAATCAATTCAGTTTGACCAGCCATAAAAATCCTCCATTTTGGATATAAAATTAATTATAGTGCCGACCTTACGATTGTCAAGTAAATAGTATATCAAATTTAATTTATGATATAACAAATACACTTTTCCGGTCGGTAGTCTGCGATAAATATCTCCATAACTCGCAACAATCCACCGTGAGAAATATTATACAGACAGAGTCTCGATCTGTCATCTCGTCTATCCCTGCTTCCTCAAAAGAGCTTCCTTAACCCGTTTTTTATCGGCCGGAATGTCACAGATGCGAACGCCAACCGCATCATAGATCGCATTCAGGATGGCAGGCGCGGTTGCCAGGGATGGAGCTTCAGCAAAACCTTTCGCTCCCTGAGGTCCAAGTGGATGAGGGACTTCGACAATGAGTGAGACGATTTCAGGCGCCATATCCGCCGAGGGGAGTCTGACTTTGTGAAGCGAGTCAGTTAGATTGATACCGTTTTCAACAATGAATTGTTCCGACAAGGCAAAACCAACACCCATCATCACGCCTCCCTGAATCTGGGCTTCGATCGCAGTCCGGTTTATGATCTTGCCGACATCCGCGGCTGCCAGCACCTTAAGGACATTTACCTCACCGGTTTCAGGATCAACCTCGACGATGGCAGCCTGTGTGGTAAAGGCATAACAGAAATGGGTCGGTTGGGATTTGAACTCGGGTGTACCCCATTTCGAAATATGCGCTTTTTCAAAGATCTGAACTGAATCCGGTGGTGTCCATCGCTTTTCCATCGTGAAACGGTTGCCTAAATCCTTCAATTCCATGCTATTACCACTGTCGCTGTCTTTGATACGGCTGCCATCGAATTTCAAATTTGCTGGGTTGACTCCGAGATGATCGCCTGCCCGGTTGAATAATTCCATTTTCAAAGCCTGGCATGCCATCACCAGCGCATTGCCGGTCATGAAGGTCTGGCGTGAGGCAGTGGTTGGACCAGTGACCGGCGTGACCGCGGTATCAGGTCCGTAGATGGATATTTTACTGGCGGGTATTCCAAGTTCACGCACAGCCATGGTTATCAGACCGGTCTGTGCGCCCTGACCATATTCATGCTGGCTATGCCGGATAGTCAGCCTGCCATCCGTTTCCAGATCAATGACTGCACCGGAACTCTCAGGGATATGATGACCAAACCCGATATTCTTTACAGCGCATGCCACCCCCACCCCAATCTTCTTGCCGTTGGGCTGGGGAATGACCGTTTTCTTTAGCTCGGCTTTTACTGCCAGTATGGTTTGCTTGATCGAAGCCACACCCGGTTCAAGCACGTGATCGGCTGTTGTAACCATACCATCATCAAGGGCATTGATCATACGAAAATCCAACGGATCGATCTTCAATGCTCTTGCCAGCCCATCCATCTGCTGCTCGTGAGCCACTGCGACCTGGTTGACACCAAAACCACGCATGGCACCTGCCGGGACATTGTTTGTGTACCAGGATTCCCCCGTGATCTTTAAATTCGGGACGAAGTAAGGTCCGGCAGCAAATACAGCAGTATTTTCAAGGATATCCAGACCCAACGAGCAATAGGCACCGGTATCCAGGGTTATCTTCGCTTCGAGCGCCAGCAGGTGACCTTCTGCATCCGCACCGGATTTGTAATGCATCCAGGCTGGATGGCGTTTGACGTGCACACGCAATGACTCTTCCCGTGTTAGAGTGATCTTGACAGGTTTTTTCGTCTTTAGTGCAGCCAATGCGAGATGCTGGTGGAAGATCATATCCTCCTTGCCTCCGAATGCACCACCGGGAATGACCGCCATGACCCTGATTTTTTCCTCCGGCAAGGCGAGGATCTCAGACAGTTGCGTCCGATCGTCAAAAGCACATTGGGTGGGATACTTTATAACGACTCCTCCATCTTCAGAAGGATAAGCCAGCCCTGATTCGGGTTCCATGAATCCGTGTTCGATAAACGGCGTTGTATAATCGTTTTCGATCACAACCGCACACTTTTTGAATGCATCATCGGTATCACCGCGGACAATGGAAAGCTTATGCAGCAGGTTGCCTTTCTCATGTACTTTAGGTGCATCCGGTTTGACGGCCTCGGTTGGGGAGAAAACCCCCGGCAACACCTTGTAATCCACCTTGATCTTGCCCAATGCTTCAGAGGCAATCTCAGGAGTATCCGCAAAGACAGACGCCACGGAATCGCCAATGTAACGTACTTTATCTCCGGCAATGGCCGGTTGGTCGCGAATGACAATCCCGGATTGATTCTTACCGGGAATATCTCTGGCAGTAATTACACAGTGCACTCCCGGAATGGCTTCTGCCTCGGTAACATCCACACCGAGGATCTCTGCGTGAGGATGAGCCGACCAGAGGATCTTCCCAAAAAGCATGCCTTCCATTACCAGATCATCGGCATATTGTTGTTGACCCGCAACCATATGCCCGGCTACACTGTCCAGCATTGAATGTTTTGGCAGTTCATCTGGAGCAGAAACCTCTGGCACGATCTCGCCGGCCATACGTCCGGCAGCCAATTGGATGGCTTCAAAAATTTTTACGTATCCTGTGCAGCGGCAGGTATTGCGGTTCTGGGATAAGGCTTTCTTGATATCCGCAAGGGTTGGTTTCGGGTTGGCATCCAGCAATGCCTTGGTGGCCATGATCATACCCGGTGTACAAAAACCGCATTGCACAGCACCGGCATCGATAAAAGCCTGCTGAATGGGATGCAGACTGCCACTAGCAGCCAGACCCTCGATGGTTTCGATATTTGCCCCATCCAGCCGGTTAACCTTTATCAGGCAGGAGCGGGTCAGCTTGCCATCTATGATCACCGAACAGGCACCGCAGTGTCCGTTGGAGCAACCATCTTTCGTGCCCATCAGACCCAGGTTGTCCCGCAGGAATCTCAGCAAAGATAATTTTGCAGAAACCTGGGCGGCAACCGGTTTGCCATTAACGTTCATCTCGATCGGAATAAGGTCTTCGGATAAATCCATGGAATTCCTCTCTTAATGAAACCTGGGTATCCAGTGTAAAAGCGCTTTAAGAAATTTTCTTCTTTGTGGATACCCAGGTAAAAAAATCAATCCTATTTGACTACACCCGCGTCAACCAGTGCGAGGTAGACTTTTTCGGGCAGATAAGGTGGTGAACCCACCCTCACGCCGGTGGCATCATAGATCGCATTGGCAATGGCGGGGATGGTCGGCACCATGGAGTGTTCGCCAATACCACGCGCGCCCCACGGACCATCATCCTGTGGTACCTCAACGATGATGGAGTCAATTTTCGACGGGGCATCAGTAGTGGTGGCGATCCGGTAATCCACGAAACTCGGGTTCTGGAGAACACCATCTTTCAATTTAAGCTCTTCAAAGATAGCAGTGCTCATACCCATGACAAAACCACCTTCCATTTGGGCTCTGACGAGCTCCGGGTTGATGGCTTTGCCGACATCGAATGCCCCTACCGCCCTTAGGATCTCCACTTTACCGGTGAGGGTATCCACTTCGACCTCAACCGCCTGACAACCGGTGGTGTAATGTACCACTGCGCGTTCTCCCTGACCGGTCTCAGGATCGAGCCCGGTAACATAGGTAGGCATGAAGCTTCCGCGTCCGACAATCGGTCCGCCGATCCAGCCATTGAAATTCTCTTTCGGCATACCATAGATGACGATGTCTTTCAACGATATGGATTCCTCACTCTTGTAGGAAATCACATTGCCGTTGACGATATCCAGGTCATCGGGGTCTTCCTTCCAGGCTTTGGCAACCATGTCAACGATTTGCTGGCGGGCATCGCGGGCAGCATTCACAACCGCATTACCCATCGACCAGGTCAATCGACTGGCGACTGTTTGCCATTCGTAAGGGCTGACGTCAGTGTCGATCGGTTTGGCGATCCTGACATGATCGACCGGCACGCCCAGTGCGGCAGCCGCCAGCTGCGACATGACCGTATGCGTGCCCTGGCCTATTTCCTGCCCTCCAATACCAACTGTCAGGGTGGCATCTTCATTCAGCTCAACCCAGGCGCTGGATCCGGCATTGGGGGACATGGCAGGCGCCTTCCACATCAACGCGATCCCCTTGCCACGCATTTTATGAGGAGCGGAAGCTTTTTCCTTCTTGCCCCAATCGATCGCCTTGGCAGCTTTTTCGATGCACTCAGATAATCCGGTGGGATGCATGACCATGCCGGTCACAATGATATCTCCACCCTGGACACAGTTCAATAGGCGGAACTTGACCGGATCCATTTTGATCGAGTAAGCCAATTCATCGATGCACTGTTCGAGACCCGCGTGCATTTCCGGCATACCGAACCCACGCATGGGGCCGGTGACCGGATGATTGGTATAAACACAATAGCTGTCAGTCTTGACATTCGGGACATCATAGGGACCGCTGGAACTGTAGCCGGATGCGCGTGTCATATTAACCGCGTACTCGGTGTAGGCTCCGCTGTCCCAATAGAATTTGTTCTCCATCGCCAGCAGGTTGCCGTCCTTATCGCAACCCATCTTGAAGTAAGCCACGAGTCCCTGGCGGACAAAGGCAGTGTAGAACTCTTCCTCGCGGGTCAGGCGCAGTTTAACCGGGCGACCACGCACTTTCATGGCAATGGCAACAATCAGCGATTCCATGCTGGCGCCGGCCTTGCAGCCGAAGCCGCCACCCACATACGGGGCAATCACCTGGATATCCTTATGGGAGATATCCAGCGCTTTGGCAATCAGGTTACGCTGAGCAAAGGGTGACTGTGAAGTGGACCAGAGGGTTACCTTGCCGGTATCTTCAGCACGGGCGATCACGATATGGGTCTCAATCGGGACGTGTTGGACGTGCGGGATCTGGTAGCGGTGCTCGACGATCGCTGCACAATTCTTCCAGGCACCTTCCACATCTCCCTTGCGAATCTTGAAATGGTTCGAAATATTTGTTCCGGCCTGGGGGAAGATAAAGTTCGCCACCGTGTATTCACCCAGCTTGGGGTGAAGCAGCGGGGCTTCCTTGGTCGTACCATACTCGGGATCGAAAACTGCAGGCATGGGTTCATATTCAACATCGATCAGGTCGAGCGCTTTCTCAGCCAGCTCTTCGCTGACCGCAGCGATACCGGCAACCGGCTCGCCGACAAAGCGGGTCTTCTCAGTGGCAAAAACCTGCCGGTCCTGCAAGTACAATCCGGTAAAACCCGGGTAATCCTTGCCGGTCACAACACACTTGACACCGGGCAGCGCCAGTGCTTTGCTGGCGTCAATTTTGAGTATTTTCGCATGCGGATAAGGGCTTCGTTTGATACGGGCAAACAGCAGACCGGGTCCGAATTGAATATCATCGGTAAAGATGGCGGAACCCGTGACCTTCTCACGAGCATCGACGCGCGGAATGCTTTCACCAACCGGGGCAGGGATCTTATCTTTGGATTTTTGTGATTTGTCCATTTTTCCTCCAAATCAGCAGGGCACATGCCTGGGAATTAATCACTCCCAGACAGACTTTGTGCTATGCTGCCTCCTTCTGCAGTTCAGCGGCCGCATGAACCGCTTTAATGATGCGGATGTACCCGGTGCAACGGCACAGGTTGCCGACCAGGGCTTCGCGGATCTCAGCTTCGCTGGGATTCGGGTTGCGTGACAGCAATGCCTTGGCAGAAATCAGGATGCCCGGCGTGCAGAAACCGCATTGCACACCACCCTTGTCGATGATGGTTTTCTGGATCACATCGAGTTCGCCTTCTTTGGCAAGACCTTCCACAGTGATGAGCTCAGCACCGTCAGCTTCGACAGCCAGGACCATGCAGCTATTGACCGGTTCACCGTTCATGAGAATCGTGCAGGCGCCGCATTCTCCCGCTGCGCAACCGTTCTTTGTACCGGTCATGGCTAGTTTTTCCCGCAACATGGACAACAGTGTCATATTTGAGGGGACTTCAACCTGCTCGAGCCCACCATTGATTTTGACCGTAATTTTGTGAGTTGACATAATTGTTATCTCCGTTCTCTGGCTGCTCTATTTAATTTTCGCCCAGACTTCAGCCAGCGCCTTGCGGGTCAGGTTGCGGACCATCAGCTTTCGATAGCGGGCACTGCCGCGCACGTCATCAATCGGAGTGCACGCATCCATGGTAGTTGTGGCAGCCTCTTCAAGTACAGCTTCGCTGATTGGTTTTTCTGCCAAAAGCGCTTCTGCCGCTGCCGCCACAAATGGCACCGGTGCCACCGATGCCAGCGCAATACGGAACCGGAAGCCGGACTTGGCGGTCCCATCAGGGTATCCCATAACTGTTACACCCACTATGGAAAGATCGCTTAATACATTGCGTCCGAGTTTTATGTATTTGCCCGCCCAACCTTTGGGTGGAAGCGGATAGGTGATGGCGGTAACAATGTCACCTGATTTCAGAACAGTCTTGCCAGGTCCCAGGAAGAATGTTTTTAATGGATCGGAGTGGATGCCGTTGACCCCATGGACTATCAGGGTGCCTTCCAGCACAATGGATGCGCCGGTCGTATCCCCTGCCGGGGAGGCATTGCAGACATTTCCGACCATGGTGGCCCGGTTACGCAGTTGGTAGCTGGCCACACTGCGAGCTGCTTCTGCCAACAGGGGGTAATACTTGTTCACATCCGGGTGGGCAACCACCTTGTTCATGGGTGTTGCTGCCCCGATGGTCAATCCCTTGGCAGGATCGAATTGGATCGAGGTCATGCCATCGAAATGTTTGACCTCCACCAGGTATTTATCCTTCCAGAAACCGTCGCGCATGCGCACGATGGTATCGGTTCCGCCCATGAATGGACGGGCTTCGCCTGCATGCTGAGCCAGGAACTGGCTGGCATCAGCCAGAGTAGCGGGCTTGATGTAATCGAATTCGGGAAGTCCTGGATGCGCGTTGTTCATGGTTCACATCCTTCTAATGATGATTTTTGCATCCTCAGATGCAATGGAGTGGGTGGTTTGTAACAAGGCTAATTTTAACATAGAGATTAATGGTTATGATAACTGTTCATCAGAGCTAATACAATAAATAAACTTCGTGTTCTCCTTTCAATACGCAAAAGATACTTATCGATCATGCTATCCAATCAATCCTGTAACAGCCCATCGACCACCCGCTGGTGGCTGTTTGTTATGGTTTGATTATCCCCATTCGAACAATAAAATGCAAGTAGTCAAATGTCAGACATATCGGTAGTCAATTGTCACTAAAAACCTTGATTTATTCTTACGAAGATAGTCAGGGTAAATATATGCCTTTTACTACCTGTACTAAAGCCAAGGTTGTATTACAATCTAACGGTCGTAAAACAATTGTTCTTCCTTTAGGAATTTATAAAAATATATAATCGAGGTATAAAATGCCAAAAGAAGATCCCAGAATTGCTGAACTACATAAAATGAGGGAGAAGGTCTATAAGGCAGGCGGTGAAGAACGGATCGCCAAGCATAAAGCCAAAGGCAAACTGACAGCTCGCGAAAGAATCGATCTGCTTCTGGATCCGGGCACATACACAGAACTTGAGCCGTACATCACCCACCAGGGCGATGAAATGGGCATCAATGCGGAAAAGGCACCCGGAGACGGCGTCGTTACCGGCTTTGGGCAAATCGATGGTCGCACCGTATATGTTTTTGCTCAGGATTTCACCGTCCAGGGTGGTTCTCTGGGAGAAATGCATGCGCGCAAGATCTGCCGTGTGATGGATCTGGCAGTTAAAAGTGGCGCGCCGGTTATCGGTATGCTTGACTCCGGTGGCGCTCGCATTCAGGAAGGCGTTCGGAGCCTGGGTGGATATGCCGAGGTATTCAAACGAAATGCATTGACCTCCGGTATCGTTCCTCAGATCAGCTTGATGTTCGGACCCTGCGCAGGTGGCGCAACCTACTCACCCGCCCTGACCGACATGATCATCATGGTCGAAAAGCAATCCTACATGTTCATCACCGGGCCCGAGGTCATTAAATCAGTTACCGGAGAGGTCATAGACTTCGAGGGGTTGGGTGGTGCAGATGTTCATACCGGTACCAGCGGTGTTGCTCATCTGACCGGGAAATCGGATCAGGAAGTGATTGGCATCTGCCGCCGCATCCTGGGCTACTTGCCTTCCAATAACATCGACAACCCGCCCTTTGTAGCACCTGCCGCACATTCCATTAAAAAGATCGAAGCATTGAATCATATCGTGCCGCTCGACACCGCCGCCCCATATAGCATGAAAGAGGTCATCGACCTGACCGTCGATTCCGGATCCTTCATCGAATTACAACCAAACTTCGCCCGCAATGCCATTATTGGTCTGGCACGTATTGGCGGTTTCAGCGTCGGCATTGTTGCCTCGGAACCCAGTGTGATGGCGGGTTGTATCGACATCAACGCTTCAGATAAAATTGCACGCTTCGTTCGATTTGCCGACAGTTTCAATCTGCCTCTCATATCCTTCGTCGATACTCCCGGATTCCTGCCGGGTATCAATCAGGAACACGGCGGCATCATCCGCCATGGCGCCAAGATCCTGTTTGCCTTCGCGGAAGCCAGTGTGCCCAAGGTCAGCATTGTGACCCGTAAAGCCTATGGTGGGGCATACATCGTTATGGGCAGCAAATTCCTCGGAGGCGACGTCAATTTTGGTTGGCCAAGCGCCGAGATCGCCGTGATGGGACCTGAGGGCGCGGTTAACATCCTTTATCGCAAGCAGATCGAAGGTGCCGATGACCAGGCCAAGGAACGGGGCAAACGCGTTCAGGAATACCGTGACCAGTTCCTTAATCCCTATGCCGCGGCCAGTCATGGCTATCTGGATGACATTATTGAGCCCAGCGAGACACGTATTAAAGTCATCGCCGCATTGAATGCGCTCAAAGATAAAGCCACCCCCGCACTTCCACGTAAACACGGCAACATGCCCTTGTAGGTCTGGAGGAAATTATGAGTCAGATACTTCAATCCTTGTTGATAACAGCCATTGGAATGGGTCTGGTGTTTATTCTGATCATCCTTCTATGGGGCTTTATGGCCGCCCTGGTAGTAATCACCAATCGCTGGGATTTCATGGCGCAGGCTGAAGAAGGTCAAGCAGTAGCCGGCGATGAAAAAGCTGAAACAACAGCGGAACCGGCCATAAACAAAGCCGGCATCGTTGCGATTGCCGTTGCTGCTGCCCTGGCATCAGGGCAGAAAGCGTTGCATATCACTCCCATGCAGTCAGGTGGAGTTTCAAACTGGCAGGCAGTAACCCGTGCCAACACGCTGGCCTCGATCAGCAGCATATTTAACAGGAAACCGAGAGGTTAATTCGATGAAACTTACCATCAAAATTAATGAATCATCCTACGATGTTGAGGTCGGTGATGTTAATGCACGTCCGATCATGGCAACCTTGCATGGTGAAAGCTATGAGGTTTGGCCTGAAGAGGCTGCGTTGGAAACCGCTGCTCCTGCGGTAGTCAAACCGGTTGAAGCCCGCGCGGCACCGGTCGCTCGTAGCGCACCGGCTGCTCAACCGAGCGGGGATGTCAGCAAAGCCATTACCGCCCCCATTCCGGGTGTGATCTTCTCGATCAGCGCTAAGATTGGCGATAGCATCTCCTTCGGCCAGGAAGTTTGCGTCCTGGAAGCCATGAAGATGAAGAACTCCATCAAAGCCACCCGTGCTGGAAAGATTAGCGTCGTAAAGATCAACACCGGCGACCACGTCCAACACGGTCAAATTCTTTTTGAGTTTTCAGATTAGGAGGGTGAAAAGACATGGATTTCACCCAATTACTAGCTGATATCTCGAAAGGATTAACCAGTTTCACCTGGGGTAATGCCGTGATGATTGCCGTCGGCCTGGTACTAATCGGTCTGGCCGTCATCAAAGAATATGAACCGGTTTTACTGCTCCCGATCGGCTTTGGCTGCATCCTGGCCAATATTGGCATGTCCAGCGACGTCGGCATGATGAAAGTTCTCTATGATGCCGGTATCAAAACCGAATTGTTCCCGCTCCTGATCTTCGTGGGAGTCGGGGCGATGATTGATTTCACTCCCCTGCTGGCAATGCCCTCCATGGTGCTGCTCGGCGCTGCCGGCCAGTTTGGTATCTATGGAACACTCATCCTGGCAACTTTGCTGGGTTTTCCCCTGAATCAGGCTGCCTCGATCGGTGTGATCGGTGCCATTGACGGTCCGACTGCCATCTTTGTTTCGACCAAACTGGCGCCCGAACTATTGGGCCCGATTGCTGTGGCGGCATATTCCTACATGAGCCTGATACCGATCATCCAGCCGCCCATCATGCGGCTTATGACCACTAAAAAAGAACGCCGGATCAGGATGGAATACAAAGCCAAACCAGTTTCCCGAACCGCGCTGGTGCTCTTCCCCCTGATCGTGACAGTCGTGATCAGTTTGATCGCCCTGGACGCAGCCCCTTTGATCGCCACCCTGATGCTCGGCAACCTGTTGCGCGTCAGCGGTGTGGTGGATCGCTTGAATAAGGCGGCTCAGAATGAGATCATCAATATAGCCACCCTGTTCCTCGGTCTGGCCATCGGTTCAACCATGATCGCCAGCAGCTTCATTAAACTGGATACACTGATGATCCTGGCGTTGGGATTACTTGCGTTTGTTCTGGATACGGTCGCGGGATTGCTCTTTGGAAAATTCATGGCAGTCGTTACACGTGGCAAAGTCAATCCACTGATCGGCGCCTGCGGTATCAGCGCCTTCCCGATGGCTGCGCGCCTGTCAGCAAGAATGGCGCAGGAAGAGGATTTTGATAATTACATCCTTATGCATGCCATGGGTTCCAACACCGCCGGACAATTGGGTAGTGTAATTGCCGGAGGACTGCTGCTTGCGATCGTTTCAGGGATGATCGCTTAGTTTTCGTTAGAAGATAAAAAAAAGAGAGCGGAATTAAAATCCACTCTCTTTTCGTTTCATTCAATTTCCTTCTTAGTTCTTTTTATTGGGTTCCGCATCCACCTTCGCAAGAGTGCGCATCTGGATTATGGAACTTGAAATAAAGATATAGACCAGGATTATCGCGACGGCACTGACGATCACATCGTACAAAGCCACCTGTCCAAAGTAAGGTACCGCCACCAATGGATTTCCCAGGAAAAAGATGATGGTATTTGCCAGAATGGCGATCATACGGATCTCCGTCGGACCCAGTTTTCCGTATGAAATTTTAAAGACACTATGAACCGCCGTCGAGATATACACCTGGACCGAGACCAACAGGTATGCCACTAACGCCAGGTTGGCAATGGTGAAGGTCACATAGGGGGAAACACCCAGACCCAGGAAAACCAAAACTTCGTCCACCGCATCGACAATATGATCAACAAAAAAGCCATACTTGGGTCGCTCTATCTTGCGGTAACGCGCCAGGGTTCCATCCAGGCTGTCACCAAACCAGTTAAGCACGAAACCAAAGCTTGCCAGCCACAGAAAAGCGCTGCTTTTTTGTGTCAGCCAGTAACTGACAAAAATAAGCAATGAAGACAACAGTCCGATTATTGTCAGCAGGTCTGGCGTTACCCATTTGGGCATGTGCGCAGCCAGCCAAGCCAACGCAGGTCGCTCTAGTGGTCCAAACAGGATATCGTTGATGCGTTTGTGATTATCTATCTTTTGCATAAATTCTCTCCCAATGAAAATTTATGGTGTTGCCATGAGATGGATATTATACTTTACCGTGATCAACGTCCTCTACATCAGCTACCATTCCATACATATTGTTTAACCCACCACGGCGTTCCCTGTTTCGTTCTCAGCATAAGGAAATATTATAAAAACGATGGTAACGATTGCTTAGCCATGTTCCCGTCAACAGGCGGGAAACATATTTTATATGATCACTCGATCGTGTCAAGCAATTCGGGCCAGACCGGATAATACATGAACCATTGGTCGGGGTGGGCGCGGATCATTCTCTCTGCCTCGAGCAGGACGCGTTCAGCGTTACGCTCGATTTCTTCCTGCCGATCTGGATATGATTTCATTTCGACCGGCTCAGAGGCATCCAGAATATACTTTTCCCCATCGTAATAACAGCAAACCACCACAACCGGAACGCCGGTTTTGATGGCCATCGGGATGTAGGATACCGGCAGAGCCGCAGGTCTTCCAAAAAACTTTGGCTTGTATCTTGAGTCTGCAAGCGGTCTATCCAAACCGGTCAAAACCATCCCACCATCTCGCAGGCGCTGCCCAGCCTCACGCATACTGGATACCGACATGGGGGTGATATATAAACCATATTTTTCTCGGAAATAATTTTGGAGTTGGTACCCATCACCCGGGTTGGGATATGAGAGTGTCTGAAAAGAGACATTCCGTAATCCCAGAGCGAGTCCGCCAATATCGAAGCTCCCCAGATGAGGAGCGGTAATAATGTATCCCCGTTTTCCTTTCTGAAAGCGCTCGTACATATGCGAGAAATTCTCAGAATAAACAACCAGATTGTTAATGGCTTTGGGATTATGAAGATTATGATATAGATCGTAAATAGCCTTGCTTGAGTTGGCAAAAACACCTGAAACTAGCATGTCTAATTGATCAGCAGGCAACGCTCCATCATGGACCACCCATTGATTCACGCGCATGGCACTGACCAATACACCATTTTTTCGAAAGGACAACAAACCTGCAACAGCTCTTGCAAGTGGATACCCGATAAAACGGGGCATCAATTGCCCAAACAAAAGTGCACTTCCCACTCCAACCCGGCTGTTGATGATACTTTGTAAGTTCAAGTAGATGTGATCCCTTGATAAATATTATAGATATGGAATTTTACCTCATCTCTCCCGACATTCAGGTACAATGGAGGGCATGACAGCATCCTGGCAGGAGAATGCAGAACGGGAATTGTCATCAGCGCGCGAAGCGCTTAAAGCCAACCTTGAAGGTCGATCGCGCGTATCCGCCCGCCGAGCAGCAGGGTGTGCTGTCAAAGAATATTTCCGACGATGCGGTGTCGGGGAACCTATAAACAATTATTATCACCTGCTCTTGAGTTTTTCAGAATATCCCGGGCTGCCTGATGATATTCGCTCGATTGCCAGGCATTTATGCCAGAGAGTTGATGAAAACTATTCTTTGCCAGACCAGGTCAATCTCGTGACAGAGACGGAATTGTTGGTCCATTACCTGGCGAAGCAAATTAAACAGCTAAATAATCAAAAGTAAATACCGTGAAAGAAACTACTCATAAAATATTGCTCTATGCAACAACCTGGTGTTACCAATCTCGTAATTCCCGGGCTTTTCTTGACCAGCATCAGGTCGATTATGAATTTATTGATATTGATAAAGATAAGGCTGGGGAAGCATACGTATTGAAAACCAATAATGGTTATCGGTCCGTACCCACCCTGCTCTTCCCGGATGGAACAACACTGACCGAACCATCCCAAAGTGAGCTATTAAAGAAACTGGGACTTGAAGAATAAATTGATCCTTTCCACCCTGTAATGCTTCAAGGATCAATTAGATTGTTCAGGCGGAAATAAATAATTCCAGAGGCGTTTGCCGAGCAATAAACCCGCTATAACAGCCAGGATGCCCAGCAAACATAGGAAGATCCCGGAAGTCCGGTCTTCCTCAATGCGCAACGAAGGCGTTGAAGCCAACCGATCTTTCAGACGTTTAACAAAATCCCCATCCGGCTTAACCGGCTTAAAGGTCGATGACAATCTTTCTTCAAGACCGTTGATCCGTGAAGAACGTTCTGCGATCGATCCAGACCGGGTTGTCATGTTTCGTTAACCTTCTTCCACCGGATATGCGACCACACCAACGGTGCGAGGTCCAAGGTGAGCTGCCACCGAAATGGACAGTTCTGTTGTGATCAAGTCTTTTACATTAAAAAGTTTCTGAACCCGATCCCGGATGAGAACAGCAGTCGGAAGATCACGGGCATGCACGATTGCCACATTCACCTTGCTATCACCAACACGTTGCTTTAGCAATTCCAGAATGCGCTCGAGTGAACGACTGCGCGTGCGAACGTTCTCAGCCATGTCGAGACTGCCATTTTCTTTAAGCGTGATAATTGGTTTAATTTTTAATAGAGAACTGATCGAAGATTGCAATCTGTTCACCCGGCCGCTCAATCTGGCAAAATCAAGATTATCCACGGTAAAGATGATGGTGATTTTTCGGCGGATGTATTCCAGACGGGCGATGATATCCTGAATGGTCGCGCCGGCTTTACCGAGGACGCGCGCCTCTCGACATAGATATGCCAGCATGGCAGAACCACCACCCGAATCAAATGGGAATACCTTGAACCGCTCTGCAACTTCCTTGGCTGCCTGTTGGACCATTGCCACCGTACCGGATAGTTTACCGGAAACATGGATAGATAAGATGGAGTCACCGGCCTTGGCTATCTTTTCGTAAAACTCGATGATCTGACCAGGTGTTGGCAGAGAGGTCGTGGGTATCCTGTGAGTCTGTTCCACCAACTCATAAAACTGATCATTGGAAAGATCGATTCCCTGTCGGTAAGTACGCTCCCCAAATTGAATATTGATCGGCAGTACATCGATTTTATATTTACTGACCCATCCATCCGGCATATCCGCCGCACTGTCGGTAACTATTTTTAATGTATTCATTCCGATTGCTCCCTTTCTTTCGCCAGAAAGTCCAAGTCGTCACGCAGCGAAAGCAGTGTGCGATGATAGAGGCTCTTAATGGCACCTTCACTACGTCTCATGATTTTGCCGATTTCTGCGTTGGAGAGTTCCTGAACAAATTTTAAAATCAATAGCTCCTGTCTTTCGGAGGACAATGACTGGATAACCTTCATTAGGCGATCCATATCCAGTGTGTTCATCATGGCCATTTCAGGCGGATCCATTTTCGCCTGAAGGTTGACTACATCATCGATTGGTACCTCCTGACGGCGCTGGCGATCGCGATGCCAGTTTGCCACCAGATTGTGAGCGATGCGGTAAAGCCAGGCAGAAAAAGGTACACCTCGCTGTTGATAACGACCGATATGCTCGATGGCACGGTAAAAAACCCTCGCGGTCAAATCCTCAGCGTCATGCGTGTTGCCTGTACGATAATAAATGTAGGTATAGATACGACCAACATAGCGTTCGTACAGGATACCAAAAGCAACCTTGTCACCAGCGATTGCCTTAATGAGGGCTTCATCATCGGTCAGCGTCGAGAGTTGAGCGATCTCTTCTGCATCTCTCATTTAATCAAACACCAGATTGGATTTTGGTTGCACGTCTTTAATCACTGATAAGCCCGGTTGTTAGTTCTCGTTGATAGCTCGTTGTACCGCTGAGTATACATCCAATAAACCGTACCCGCTTAAATTGTTCGGCACAGCCGAAGGATCACCACAGTTTCCGGTTGCAGACGTGTACTGGAAATGATCCGCTGTTTCCTCAAGGATCTGCATGGTCTGGTCGATATCCCCGATCAGATGCGGATTGGCGGACCACAACAATGCAACAGCACCAGCCACATGTGGTGTTGCCATTGACGTTCCACTTTCTATTTGATAAGTACCACCGGGAAATGCAGAAAAAACCTCAACACCAGGCGCCAACAGGTCCGGTTTAATGATAACCTGACCGTCGAAGGTTACAGGTCCCTTCGCGCTGAAACTCGCCAGCATGGAATTCTCATCGACTGCCCCGACCGTTAGATTCTGTGAGTAGATGGCAGGCGGATCTGTAACGCTGTCGCAACCGACATCACCATTATTACCGGCACCAACCACCACGAAGATCCCAGCTGCCTTCAACGCCTTGAAAGCGGGTAGAAAGACTTCCGCATCGCAGCCTTCAACCTGCGGGCAGCCCCATGAATTCGTCATCACATGTGCCGAGCGGGTGGGTTCGCCCTGGGTGAACGGGTCGCCGGATTGTGGAAAAGGCGCCAGCATGAACTGCATGCAGTCAAGATAATGGGCGGGGTTGCCCAGGTTGCGTGCCAGATTGACACACCCGATCCAGCTTGCTCCGGGAGCCACACCGACGTGATTACCGATGGCAGTCGCGAGGGTATGAGTTCCATGTCCACCAATGTCGGTCGGAAATGTGGTTCCATTCCATGGATCGAACCAATTGTAATCATCCCCTTCTGTCACCCCGCGATACCGGTCTGAAAACTCGGGGTGGGTGCCGTCGACGCCGCTATCGGATTGACCGATGACGACCCCGGAACCGGTCACGCCGAATTCCTGCCAGACCCGCGGTGCCTTGATCAGGGTCAGGTTCCATTCCGTTTCCTGCCGAGGAGTGTTGTATTCGCCACTGGCGACCGGCAGAACCACCGGAAGCGGTCGCAGGATGGGATTATCCAAAACCCGGTCGACCTCCGGTCGACTATCAAGCCACAATCGAATGAAAGGGCCACCGGTTACTTCAAGCGCGTTAACCAGATAGTAGGATCGATAACGAATGTGGTAATCGGTAAGTGTCTGGCGTAGATCCGCCTGGGTATCCAGAGCATGAGAGGTCAACGTCTGGTAGACATATGTTCGCCGCGCATCATAATCCTCGATCTGTTCAGCCCGGCTTACATCCGCCTGGTCTTTCAGGATCACGAATAACCGTTCGCCATAGAAATTCGGGCCTGCATGGAATAGCGACAACATGACAACCGCAACCCAAAGTAGCAGAGTAAATGCATTACTCCTCATTGATGGCTCCCAATGGGGCAACCTCGAACGGGAAACGAACAATATACAGAACGTAATTACGACAACGAAAAATGATGCCAGCGACGCCAGTGCAACCCAGCCAAGCAGCTCACCTTTACTCGCAGTAATCACAATTGCCAGTTCATCCGGATCGACCAGCATGAATGGAACGGCTATAGCCAGCGCCATGGTCAGAGCGGACGAGAAGCCCGATCGGACACCGGTAGTGTATGTCGCACCGGTCGTTAATAATGATAGTAGCCATCCAATGGGAGGAATTACTAATATCAGCAGGTACTGCAATCCATTGGGAGCCATACCAGCCAGCATGATGGCCAGCACAGCTGAAGCAGTAAAACCTTGTATTTTAAATTGGCTGTGATCTTCCGGATTGAGAGCGTCACCTGTGAATACTCCAAGCCGTAAGAGTACGCTGGCAGTTATTCCAAAGCACAGTCCCACCAACAGATTCAATAATGTGTCAATCCACGAACCAAGTGTGCCTATTCCCACCCAGGTGAGAGTATAAACACCTGTGAAAATCAGCGGGACTATCCACTGGGCACGCGATGTGGGCAGCAACCACTCTTTCAGGTTTACCTGCCGGCGATGACTGATGATTACCAGCAACGCCAGAAAAACCAGAGACAATCCCATCTGAAGCAGTGCTGCCAGTTGGGCATCGGATACGCCCCCGATCCGTGAAAGTGAAAGGATCGCCGCATAAACTGCCGCAAAAGCCAGACTGCGGAAGCTGCGTCGCAGCGGCTGGCTTTTCCACCACAGCGCAAGAGGACCCAGTAATAACAATAACCCAACGGAATAGCCAGACTGAATGGCAGCCCTCAGCCAGGGGCTGCTGAAAAACCCTTCGAATTCAAATTCCCAAACCAGTGCCGCGGTGAGAAGAAAGCCTGTGGTCAATACAGCCACAAAAAGGCTAACTACAACGATGATCACGATACTGCTGCATCCCCGATCAGAAGTTTTTGCGGGCGGGTTAATACTGCCTGTGCTTTGGTTTGTGAGCATTAAATATCCAGTATAAACTTTCCGTTTTTATAGATCAACTGGTCATCTACCCTGATCTCCCCTCCCTGGCGCAAATCACAGACCATATCCCAATGAATGGAGCTCTGGTTTGTACCACCAGCTTCCGGTATGCCAGCACCAACAGCCATATGGAAGCTGCCACCGATCTTCTCATCGAAAAGGATTTCGCCGGTGAATTTGGTGATGCCTTCATTAGTTCCAATGGCAAACTCTCCAAGGTAACGCGAACGATCATCGGTATCCAGCGCCGTGTTCAAGAAACTCTCGTTCTTATCAGCCGTGGCTTTCACCACCTTGCCATTTTCAAACCACAAGCGAATGCCAGTAACCTCGTGTCCATCATAAATGGCCGGATACGAATAATAAACATGCCCATTTGCGCTATCTTCGACCGGGCTGGTGAAAATCTCCCCATCCGGTACGTTCTCGTGGCAGTCACAGTTAATAAATTCACGCCCTTCGATATTGAGTGTCAGGTCGGTCTCCGGACCGGTAACATGTACCTGTTTTTTGCCCTTCAGCCAGTCGCAGATCTTCTGTTGCTTGACTGATACCATCTTCCAGTAGCCCACCGGGTCCTTCATATCCGGCATGCAAGCATTGTAGACAAAATCCTCATACTCAGACAGACTCATTTCAGCCTGTTGGGCGTGTGCCTGGGTCGGGAAAAGAGTTCCAGTCCATAACATTTCCTTTTTAGCGACCCGTTCGATAAACCTGTTAAAAAGATCCCGCCGTGCTTTCCGGGCGATTGCAATTTTGGTAGGATCGATATTGGTCAGCTCCTTAGTGTTGACATCGCAAATGATGGCGAACCTGGCATCATAGGTGTCGTACATGATGCGAGTCGGTTCATGAATGAACTCCAATTGTTCATTACTGCCAGTCTTGTACATGATCTCTTCCACCCCCGGTATGCTAGCCACTATGATCGGGTGTCCACCGGCTTTCAGCACTTGTCGATAAATTTCGCGCATGAGCGGGGCTGCGACACTGCTGCCCTGGATCATGGCTTTATCGCCTGGTTTGATCGGGACTGAATACGATACCAGCATTTCAGCCAGTTTTTCAATACGCGGGTCTTTCATTTGAATTCTCCTTAATGTAATAAGTCATCCGTGGCAGAGTTCGATTCCTGATGACCAAACAATAACTTTAGAATTTTAAGACAAATTTGCCATTCTTATGCAAAGTGATTCCGTCAACCGTGATCTCTCCTCCATTGCGCAGGTCGCAGATCATGTCCCAATGGATGGCAGATTTATTCAAACCCCCCGATTCAGGATAGCTGTCACCGAGAGCCATATGGAAACTGCCGCCGATCTTTTCATCATACAGGATCTCACCCGTGAATTTGGTGATCCCTTCATTGGTCCCAATGGCAAACTCGCCCACATGACGTGAACCGTTATCCGTATCCAGGGTTGTCAGCAGGAATTCTTCATTTTTCCCTGCTGTCGCTTTAACCACCTTGCCATCCTCGAACCACAACCTCACCTCCGTTACTTCATGACCCTGGAAGATGGCCGGGTACGAAAAACGGACGTGGCCGTTTATGCTGTTTTCCACAGGCCCACAGAAAATCTCTCCATCAGGAACATTGAGGTGGCAGTCGCAGTTAGTAAACGGTCTGCCTTCGATACTGAGAGACAGCTCGGTGTCGGGACCTGTCACATGGACATTCTTTTTGCCTTTCAGCCAGTTGATCAACTTTTGCTGGTAGGTGGAGACCTTCTTCCAGTAGCCTATCGGATCATCCAGGTCGGGCATGCACGCCTTGAACACAAAATCCGAATATTCATCGAAACTCATTTCAGCATTTTGAGCATGGCCTTCGGTCGGGTAGAGTGTATAAACCCAGCGCATCTCACCCCGGGCAGCGCGCTCAAAAAATCGCGATCTTATTTTATGTCTTGCCTGTTTATGTAAAACGATGCGGGATGGGTCAACATTGGATAGGTAACTGGTGTTGGCATCAGACTGGATATAAAAATTAGCATCATAAGTCTCATAGAGGACCTTGATTGGTTCATGTAGATAATTGATCTGATCGTCAGAAGCATATTTATAAAAAATCTCTTCCCATCCCGCCATACTTATATCCAAGTAAGGATAACCACCTGCTTGCAATACCTTCTTATAAATTTCTGCTAACAGAGGATTGGCGTGGTGATTCCCCTCGATAAAGGCTTTATCCCCGGGTTTGATCCCAATAGAATAATTGACCAGCATGTCTGCCAGTTTCTCTACGCGTGGATCATGCATGTTTTTTCTCCTTATATCTATTATTTCAATTCAAAGCGCATTATCGGGCGGGTTGCGCTGTAACGGGCGACTTCCTGAAAACCAGCCTGAAGGTATGCCGAGAGCAATCCGGTGTAGGCAGCAACCGTCGATACTTTATTGTTGCGTGGGATGATCGGGTAGCCTTCGACGATCGTTCCATGCTGCTGGCGGACGAAGTCCTTCGAAGCCTCCAGCAAGGCAACCGTCACCCCTTTGGTACGAAAACCGGGTGCTGTGTAGAAGCATGAAACGGACCATACTTTGCGATCATCCACTCGTTTAAGCACACGCGACCGATCGAGGGTGGGGTACTCATCGCGTGGAGCGATCGCCATCCAACCCAGCGGTTTGCCCGCGGCATATGCCAGCAAACCGACAGGCTCGCCCGATAGAACGATTGCCTTAAACGCTTGATGATTGGGCTCACCTAACCTGGCGTTGAATTGGCTGCGGGTTTGACGCCAGTACATGCACCAACACCCACCGCAGGCTCCTTTGGGACCAAAGAGGGTTTCCAGGTCCACCCAACGTTCAGGTGTTAATGGATGGATATCCAGTATCAGATCCCTGTCAGAAGACATCATTCCTGATCCTCCTTTGGTTTTTCAGCCAGTATAACCCAATGGCTGGACAGGTATCCTTCCTCACTGGTAACCTCATCCAGGTGTATATCCCGAACAATAAAACGATCAAATTCCCGGGCAATTTCCTTCAAGTCGCTGTAGTGATGCGGAATACCACGGTCTTTGCCAATATCCGGGATAACCGTACCGGGTTCCAATTGCTGCCCCTGGTTATGGCGATAACCCCGGGTGCTGTTCAGCGTTAACAGGGTATAACCTCCGGGAACCAGCATGCGATGGATCTCATGAATAGATTTTTGTAAACCAGCAAGAGGGTTATGGTGTATGACAAACATGCTGATGACCATATCGAAAGAAGCATTCGCAAAAGGCAGACAGGTCATATCCGCTATTGCCAGCCGTGCTGGTTGACCCTGCTTTGCCAGCCATTCCCTGGAGAACATCAAACCATTAATGGATAGATCCATTCCGTATGCTTCATACCCCTCACCAGCAAGATACACCAAATGGCGCCCAGCTCCACAGCCCAAATCCAATACTCGTTTTAGCTTGGTTTTCGATTTCAAACTCCTGATAACATCCACCAGTCTTTCATGCGGTTCTTTCCAGCGGTTGTTTTCATCTTTGAAAAGCTCATCCCAGGTAGGCATAGGTGTAATCGATTCTTGGTATAATAAAAACCGTTCCCATTATAAGCTGAAACCGATGTGGAACGACGAAAATGTCAATTGGGAGTATAAGGATGGCATATACTGAGTTCACAATAAAAGCATTTGATGGTTTAAACCTGTATGCACAGCGCTGGACCCCAGACAAGGAACCTAAAGCGGTCGTCAACTTGGTCCATGGGCTTGGCGAGCATTCCGGTCGCTACCAATATGTAGTCGGAGCATTAACCAAGGCGGGCTATGTCTTCAATGCCATGGACCTCCGTGGGCATGGAAAATCGGAAGGATTACGAGGATACACCCCCAGCTTCGATACCATCGTTACTGACATCGAATTCCTAGTGAAATCAGCTCGGACTGCCTATCCCGGGAAGAAGCAATTCCTGTATGGGCACAGCCTGGGCGGTTCGCTTGTTCTTTACTATCGACTGACCAGCAAACACAATGTGGATGGGATTATTTCCACCAGTCCACTCTTTAAACCCGGGGCTCGCATTCCCCCACTCAAAAAGCTGATGGGACGGGTTCTAAGTGATATTTCACCAAAAGTCACGCTCACCAATGGATTGCAACGTCCATGGTTGAGCCGGGATGGAAGGGTCGTCCGGGATTACAGCAGCGATCCGCTGGTGCATGACAAGATCACATGCCGCATGGGATGGGAATTACTAAAAAATGGTGAATGGGTCTTTAATCACATGAAAGAACTAAGAGGTCCCATCCTGATGGTGGTTGGTTCGCGCGAAAAGATCGTTGATTACCAGCGCGTCCTGGATGCAGCCAAAGGGATGGACAGCAAGGTCTTGACCTTGAAGGTATGGGAAGGCTTATATCATGAGACCCACAATGAACCGGAAAAAGCGCAAGTGGTCCAATACAACATTAATTGGTTGGATGAGCATTTAATATAAATCCCCCATAAACCAAAGTACCTTAAACCCGACCTAAAGCAGGTCGGGTTTTTCTATGTTTTTAACCTCAGTAGGTTTATCCCGATCGATTCCAAAGGCTGTCAGACCGGCAACAACACACAAAAGGCTTGTCACCTGGAAAACAACCGCCATGTTAAAGCGGTCAGCCAGAAAGCCGCTGAACCAGGCACCCAGCGATCCGATCGAGAACATGAAACCCAATGTCAGACCGGTCGCCAGCCCCATCCCACCCGGCACGGTGTTCTGGGCTTTGACCACGATCACGCTATACGTGGAACCAGAGAGTATTCCAGCCACCACGATGAGAACTATTAGGCTCATGTCAATCCCAACCAATCCGATAAAAAAGATGGGCAAGCTTGAAAGCAACATCGAAATGATGATAATAGTCTTTTTGCCAACCCGATCGGCAAGTTTTCCACCAATCACATTGCCGACGGCTGATGCTCCCATGAACAGGGCAGCAAAAAAACCGTAACTGGTGGCATTGTAGCCAAGATCGCGAAGATATTTAGGTAGGAACGCCATCATTACCTGCTGCGTCCAGGCCTGAGTGGCTGCCACATAAGCCAGCGCGATGACCGCCGGGATCGGAGAGCTGAGGCTCAGTCGGGTCATTCGCCCGCCCTGACCACCGGGCATGGTCTGGATAAAAGCTCCACGCTTGATATAACTTAACGAAATGATTCCGAGGAAGGCTGCCACAACCGCCACGACAACCAGCCCTTCAGGTCCGACCTGATCGATCACACGCCCTCCCAGGATCGGACCCAGGAAGAATGCTATCTGACCGAAGAAGAAGAACCAGGCGGCCGCTGTGGTCTGTTGACCCGCCATGTGCTCCTGCCCTCTCATACTGGCCGATAGAGACCCGGCTGGATGGAAGGCACCGGAACCGAAGCTCGCCAGTACCAGAAAAACCAGTGCGACCGGTCCCGGGATGGTCACCGCCAGAGCGAAAAAGCCCGCCATCCACAGCATGCCACCGGTGATGACCCAGCGCGGACCGAAACGATCTGCCAGGTAACCAAATATCGGTTGCGCCAAAGACCCTGAAAATGCATACAGGGTGTTGATCCCGCCCAGGGTGGTGTTGCTCAGGTTGAACGGACCGCTGAAATATGCCAGCAAGATGCCACGCTGGGCATTCATCACATCCACAATGAAGTGGCTCCAGGCCAGCGAGGAAAAGATCTTATCCTTCAATAATGACATGGGGTTATCCCTGATGAGAGACTGCCGTGGTCAGGCTGGTCATTTGCACCGGTACAATCCAGTCTGAATGATGTAACGGTACACATCTGGTGGCAGGGAATAACGAAATGGCTTACCATCTGCAATTGCCTGACGCAACTGGGTCGAGGAAATATCGATCAGGGCAGAGTCGATAAAGCGCACTTTATCTGTAATACCCGGCAGGGCATGCTCGAGCTTTGGCATGTCAATGAGATGGCCGGGGCGTCGCAGGACTCCAATCTCATCACAGGCTGCAATGAATTCCCCCGGTTTGTACCAATCTGGCAAATCCTCGAGGGAATCTCCACCCATCAAATAAACCAGGGTATCCTGCGGATATTGTTCATGCAACTGGCGCATCGTATCAACCGTGTGGTGAGGACCGGGGCGGTCGACTTCGACACGCGAGATCTCAAACAGTGGGTCGGTATCGATGGCTGCCGCCACCATCGCCAGACGAACTTCCACCGGCCGGATTTCCTCGCCCTTATGCGGTGGGTCGGCGGTAACCATCCATAGAACTTTATCCAAGTCGAGCTGGCTGGCAGATTCTGTTGCCAGGATCAGGTGACCCACGTGCACCGGGTCAAACGTTCCACCGAATATGCCTATACGCATCAATCTTCCCAAACCAATTCGTAGTCTTTGATGTGGACAATCTGCCCTTCCTGGATGCCGGCTTTCCGCAGGGCATCATCCACACCCAGCCGTTCCATTAACTTCTGGAAGCGCCTGACTGAATCATCATACTCCCAATAGGTCATTTCTGCAGCCCGCTCGATTGCCGCACCGGATAATTGAAAGCCATCCCCGACATGCTCGATCTTGAATTCGCGTGGATCCTCTACCGGCTTGTAGACCGGCAGCTCGCTTTGCTGCTCGACCACCGGCGTTTCCGCCAGCCGCCGGATAACCTGCCAGAGCAGTTCTTTGACATTCTCACCGGTCGCCGCCGAGATCGCAAGTGGTTTGTAGCCTTTTTTCTCCAGGCTGGCTTTCACTTTCGGCCAGCGCTTCTTCACGTCCGGCAGGTCGATCTTGTTGAATGCAACCACCTGGGGTTTTGTTTTAAGCTGAGGGTCAAAAAGCGCCATCTCGCCATTGATCTGCGTGAAATCCGCCAGCGGGTCTTCAGACAGCCCATCCAACAAGTGGATGATGGCACGCGTGCGCTGGATATGGCGCAGGAAATCAAAACCCAGACCCGAACCGGCATGCGCACCCTCGATCAGTCCGGGGATATCCGCCAACACCAGCGAGGTGTCGAGATCCAGTTCCGCCACGCCCAGGTTGGGTTCGATAGTCGTAAAGGGATAATCGGCAATTTTAGGCTTGGCATTGCTGACCGCCGCCAACAAGCTTGACTTGCCGGCATTCGGGACGCCGACAATGCCCACATCCGCGATCAGTTTCAGCTCCAAGCGTAGTTCGCGCTCCTGGCTTGGCACGCCTTTTTCGGCGATTTGCGGTGCCTGGTGACGCGAGGTGGCAAAGTGCTGGTTACCGCGCCCGCCCCGCCCGCCTTTTGCAACGGTCAGGCGCTGACCGTCTTCGGTCAGGTCACCGACCAGTTCACTCGAGACAGCATCGTAGATCAGCGTGCCGGGTGGTACCTTGATGACCACATCCGGCGCAGATTTGCCCGACATGTTGTTCTTGCCGCCGCGCCCACCGTCCTGGGCAGCGAAACGCGTCACATGCCGGAAGGTGGACAGGGTGTTCAGGTGAGTGGTCACTTCGAAAATGACATCCCCACCCCTGCCGCCATCGCCGCCATCCGGTCCGCCGCGCGGGACGAACTTTTCGCGGTGGAAATGGACAGCGCCATCTCCACCGCGTCCGGAACGAATTAGAATACGTGCCTGATCAACGAACATGAAACCAACCGATCTATTTCTTGAACTTGGCTTTCAAAATATCATCCAGGGTCGGTTTTCCGATTTCCTGGAGTTCATATCGCACGCGCTGCGAGGGCAGTTTGATCTTGATAATGCGGTTGAGGTCGATCGGCGTGGCAATGATGACCAGTTCGGCGCCCGACTTGTTGATGGTCGTCTCGAGGTCTTTCGTCATATCCGCGCTGTACCCCATGGCAGGCAGGATCTTACCGGTGTTGGGGTATTTCCTGTAGGTTGCAGCGATCGACCTGACCGCAAACGGGCGCGGGTCGATGATCTCGGCTGCGCCAAAGCGACGGGCAGCCACGTATCCGGCGCCGTATGCCATTTCACCATGGGTCAGGGTGGGGCCGTCTTCCACCACCAGGACGCGCTTGCCGCGGATCATTTCGGGTTTATCCACGAACAGCGGGGAGGCGGCTTCGATCACGACAGCTCTGGGATTCAAGGCGTGCAGGTTGTCGCGCACGGCAATGACCGCATTCGGGTCAGCCGTATCGACCTTGTTGATCACAAATACATCCGCCAGGAGCACATTGGTCTCACCCGGATGGTAGCGGGTTTCATGTCCGGCGCGGTGGGGATCCGCCACGACGATATTGAGGTCAGAAACGTAAAACGGGAAATCATTGTTGCCGCCATCCCACAGGATGATGTCAACTTCGCTTTCAGCCTGTTTGAGGATCGCGCCGTAATCAACACCGGCATATACGATCATGCCGTTGTCCAGATGGGGTTCGTATTCCTCGCGTTCCTCGATGGTGCACTCATGCTTGTCGAGGTCCTTGTAGGTGGCGAAGCGTTGCACCTTCTGCTTGACCAGGTCGCCGTAGGGCATTGGGTGCCGGATGACCGCCACCTTGTAGCCCATGTCACGCAGGATCAGCGAAACACGGCGGGTGGTCTGGCTCTTACCCGAGCCGGTGCGCACAGCGCAGACCGACACAACCGGTTTGACGGATTTGATCTGGGTGTTTTTGACGCCCATCAAACGGAAATCCGCCCCGGCGGCATTCACCAATGAAGCGCGATGCATGACATACTCATGCGGCACGTCACTATAAGCAAAAACAACCTGCTCGACCTTCAGCTCCTTGATCAGCTTGACCAGATCGCTTTCCGGGTAGATCGGAATACCTTTGGGATACAGATTGCCCGCCAGTGGGGCCGGGTACTTGCGGCCTTCGATATTGGGGATCTGGGTGGCAGTAAAGGCAACAACTTCGTAATCGGAGTTATCCCTGAAGAAGGTGTTGAAGTTGTGGAAGTCGCGCCCTGCAGCGCCCATGATCAGTGTTCGGATCGGTGCCATTCTTAATCATTCTCCTTGGGTAATAGAATTTAACCTTACATCACTTCGGGGGTGGTGATCCCCAGAAGGAATAGACAGTTTTGGATGGCCTGCCGCGCGGCAGCCACCAGCTTGAGGCGGAAATTGCGGGTGGGCTCATCGGACTGGAGCACCGGGCATTCTCCGTAAAAATCGTTGAAAGCTTTCGCCAGATCGTAAGCCAGGTTGGCAATGAGCATCGGCTTGTAATCTGCGGCGGCTTTCTGGACCTCATCCGGCAGGCGTGCCATCAGGTCGACCAGCGTGATCTCGGCCAACTGCAATTCCGCGGGTGGTTGGCTTTCGCCGGTTGGCAACCCCCCAGCTTTTCTTAAAATACTGCCGGCGCGTACGCAGGCGTATTGAATGTAGGGAGCCGCCTGGCCGTTGATATCCAGCGCGGATTCCCAATCGAAGGTGACAACCTTGCCGCTCTCGCGCGAGACCATCGGGTATTTGATCGCGCCCAGAGCCACTGAATTGGCGATCTCATCCTTGCTGGCGTTCGGCAGTTCGGGGTTTTTCTCATCCACGATCATCCGCGCGCGGCGGGTAGATTCCCGCACCAGGTCCTCGAGCAGGACGACCGCACCCTCGCGCGAAGAGATGGTGACATTACCGGGCAGGGTGACGATCTCATACGCCAGGTGGTACAGGTTTTTCGCCCAGGGGTAGCCCATCAGCTCGATGGTCTTGAATATCTGCTGCAAATACAGTGACTGGCGCACGTCCACGACCCAGACCGAGCGGTCGAGTTTGAACTGCTCGACTTTCTTGATCGTCAGGGAGAGGTCCTTGGTGGCATACAGCGAGCTGCCATCGGAACGCAGGATGACCAGTACGCGGTACTTGTCCTTCGTACCGGCCAGTTCATCCAGCGGGATGAAGACCGAGCCACCCGTTGCACGTTCATCGCGTGCGATACCTCGTTTGATCAGGTCTTCAACGATGCGCTTGCCGCTTTCCTCTTCTTCACTTTCATAAAAAACATGATCGAACTTCACCCCCATCATGCGATAGATGTCATCGAAACCTTCCAGCGACCAGCGGCGGGTCTTTTCCCACAATGCCACCAATTCGGGGTCGCGCGCTTCCCAGCGCATGAACAATGCCCGGACAGCCTGTTCGACCGCCGGATCGGAGTGGAAAAGATTATCTGCTTCAGTGTAGATATCTCCCAGCCAGCGGATGCGATCCTGACCGGGCTGCTCGCCGACATGGTTGGTCAGGTAGTTCCACATCCACTTCATCACATGCAGACCGATATCACCGATGTAGTTGGCACGGACGACCTCCCACCCGGAAAACTCCAGGATGGTTGAAACCGCTGCCCCCAGCAAGAGCGTACGCAGGTGACCGACGTGGAACGCCTTGTGGGTATTGGGCTGCGAGAACTCGACCATCACGCGCTTGCCTTTCGCCTCGCCGCGCCCAAAATCCTTGGCTTTGGTCAGGACTTCATCCACCACGCGGCGGGTGTATTCCTGCGGTTGGAAGTATAAGTTAAGGTAACCCTTGACCGGCTCGACCTTTTCGAAACCCGGCGGGGTGCCGAGTTTTTCAGCAACCCGGCGCGCAATCTCATCCGCGCGTTGTGGAATGGGGGTCTTTCCGTCGCCGGACTTGACGTCCTCGGCCGCCAGCTGGAAAAAGGAAGTCGCAATGCCCCAGTGACCGACAAATGGGATCCAGGTCCACTGGACTTTCGGCCGGGGGTACCCCAGCTCCT
>Ga0209182_10000011_pt1 | contig 39045 bp, 39 predicted proteins | sample LakBais05cmmetaG_FD_185474 | JGI IMG/M metagenome (GOLD analysis project Ga0209182, IMG submission 185474) | Lake sediment microbial communities from Lake Baikal, Russia to study Microbial Dark Matter (Phase II) - Lake Baikal sediment 0-5 cm... | ecosystem: Environmental > Aquatic > Freshwater...
CATCACAGCGATGTACATCGCAAAGTTGCTGGCCACATCGGGAGTGCGCGTTACACGCATTGCCACGGGTATTCCCAAGGGAAGTGACCTGGAGTATGCTGACATATTTACGCTGACTCAGGCGCTCGAGAAAAGGACGGACGTCCAAGCCTGAAATCTCACGTTTTCTCCTATGTCAGCTCACGTAAGAATGCACGTGAGCCATCGGGTCGTGAACTCACCAGAAATGGTCGCGTAGCTGCCACGTTTCTTGATGACCAGAGGTTGTCTCCTCCTGGCAATCTCATCCAGTCGGTCCTGGCCAATACACCCCTCGGATACAACAACATCCTCGGGGGAGCAGGATCTCGTGGAGTAAGCTCGTCATGTCCAGCGCCGCACGTGTTGCCCAGAGACAGGACTCCAGTGCAGCAATCATAACCACCCCTGATTTCGTGCGTACGGCCCCCGCTTCGGTCCATCCGGGGCTGACGGTCAGCGTCCAGCCGAAGTCTCCCGCAGCCCGTTCTCTGTCATGACCTACCAGGTCCACGGCTAGGATACCGGGGATATCCAGTGGAGGGTCCATGCAGGTCTGAATGGGGATCCTGCCACCCAGCGGGGTGCTCCGGGTGTGAGAGATCTCATGCAGACGGTACGTCCGCCTCTCTGTTGCCAGGAGCCTCCCGATGGTGGCAGGACTCATCTGAAGGAGTAGCCGCCGGGTCTCATCCTCTACATGGAGATGCCCATGGGCGGTAAGGTTCTCCACGAAGAGTGGCATGTCCCCTGCAATACCCGGTGAACTCACAGAAATCGTCCAGCATCGCCGACTTCTTTGACTTCCCTGCCTTCAGATATGCCTGTGCCTTTCCCATTGTGAGTTTCTTCCGTTCCTGGAACCACCCCTCGGATTGGACCAACATCCTCGGGGGCATCGTGATCTCCATTCCCGCTGCACCTCTCTCGTCCGAAGGACCAGCAGTATCCTGTCATCCTTCACCTCCATGTTGAATGAGTCGATGTGGCACCTTCGAAATTTCTTCAACAAAGGGACTATAGTACCTTAGAATGACATTTTCGTGGCAGAGCCTGACAGTTTTATCTTGACCCAGTTCTCATTGCATCTCAAATCGTTGTTTCCTTGCAAAGAATGGTTTCAAGAGGAATTTACCCAATAGATTCAGCCGTTGTACTTCATTTATCAGGAGTCAACATATGAGCGAAATGCCACTTCTAAAGATAGGTGATTTGGAAGCTCGCGTACCAATTATTCAGGGGGGTATGGGCGTTGGTGTTTCTTTATCGGGTTTAGCGTCAGCAGTTGCAAAGGAAGGAGCTATTGGAGTTATTTCTTCTGCAGGAATTGGTATGTTAGAGCCGGACTTTGCCAAAGATTTCAGAGAGGCAAACGCAAGAGCTCTTAGAAAAGAAATAAGAAAGGCCAAAGAGACGAAAGGCATCATCGGTGTAAACATAATGGTAGCCCTTTCAGACTATGATGATCACGTAGATATTTCAGTGGAGGAGGGTGCTGATCTCATTATTTCAGGAGCGGGGCTTCCTCTTAAAATCCCGGAGAAGATTTTGCAGGGTAAGATTGGAAAGAATGGTACAAAATTTGTTCCTATAGTCTCCTCAGGAAGAGCTGCAGAACTTATCTTCAGATATTGGGCGAAGCACTATGGTTTAGTACCAGATGCAGTAGTTGTTGAAGGCCCGATGGCTGGTGGGCACCTTGGATTTAAAAAGGAAGGAATTGATGACCCTGATTATGCCTTAGAAAGGATAATTCCCGATGTTATTTCCGTGATGAAAATTTACGAGCAACGTTACGGGGAAAGCATTCCTGTAATTGCTGCAGGTGGTATATTTACTGGAGCCGACATTTACAGGTTTCTTCAGTTAGGAGCAAGTGGAGTTCAGATGGCAACAAGGTTTGTAGGAACTTACGAGTGCGATGCTTCAATGGAATTTAAAGAGGCTTACCTAAGAAGCAAAAAAGAAGATATTATCATAATAAATAGTCCTGTTGGAATGCCAGGACGAGCGATCAGGAATAAGTTCTTAGATGACGTAAACCAAGGAATTAGGAGACCAATCAAGTGTCCCTGGAAATGTCTGAAGCCGTGTGATTATGCCAATTCCCCTTATTGCATTGCACTTGCATTGACTAACGCCAAGAGAGGATATCTTGAGAATGGTTTTGTTTTTGCTGGTGCAAATGCCTATCGTGTAAAGAAGATAATTTCCGTGAAGGCACTTATCGAAGCTTTACAGAAAGAATATAGAGATGTGTCGTGCGATGAATTCCATGAATCCTCTTGATGTTCTATGATTGATATTCCCCGCAATTACACGCCCCCTGGAATTCTAGGGAAGTGGTTGATAAAGAGAAGAAATGAAGTTGAGCAGGAGGTCTTGGTTGAAGATCAACACGAATGAACTTAAGTTGTTCAAGGGGGATATAGAAAGAATACTCCCTCAAAGAGAGCCATTTCTCTTTGTCGATGAGATAACTGACGTTGTGCCCGGAGAAAGCGTGACAGGCAAGAAGACTTTTACTGGAAAGGAGGATTTTTTCAAGGGACATTTTCCACAGATGCCAATTGTTCCTGGTGTTATTATGGTGGAGCTTGCTGCGCAGGTATCTGCATTTATGATACTTACTGTTCCAAAGTATAGAAGCCTATTTGGCTTTTTTGCCGGAGTGGACAAGTTCAGGTTTTTTAGGAAGGTGGTTCCTCGACAGACTCTTATTGTAAAATCAAGGCTTATTTCTTTTAGGCATAGCGTTGCAAGAAGTGAGTGCAAGATTTATTCTAGCGATTCTCTCGTAGCACATGGTGTTATTGCCGCGGTTTTTGTTGATACTGAAACTCTTTAATGCAGGAGTTTTTTGATGGTAGGAATCGTTGGGTTGGGTAGTTATGTTCCTGAACAGGTTGTTACCAATGCTGATCTTGAGAAACTTCTCGACACGACTGATGGATGGATAAGGAGCAGGTCAGGAATTACGGAAAGACGTTTTGCGAGAAAAGACCAGGCAACAAGTGACCTCGCAAAAATCGCTGCTGAAAGGGCGTTAGAAGATGGAAATCTGTCTCCTAATGATGTTGATTTGATAATTGTTGGAACGAACTCTCCTGACATGCTTTATCCTGCTACAGCTTGTCTATTGCAGGAGAAAATAGGAGCAAAAAATGCAGCTGCTTTTGACCTTCAGGCAGGTTGTCCGGGTTGGGTATACGCAGTTACTGCTGGAGCTCAATTCATTCAATCAGGCATGTACAAAAATGTTCTTGTCGTCGGAGCTGACGTTATCACCAGGATGATGGATAGTACAGATAGAGGGACGTATGTCTTGTTTGGTGACGGAGCAGGCGCTACCGTACTCAGCACTGTTGAACATGGTGGTTTCATTTCATTTGAACTGTATGCTGATGGCTCTCTTGCGCAGTACCTCACGTTACCTGCTGGTGGTTCGAGGAAACCTTTTAGCGAAGAAGTACTAAAAGAACGAAGTTACTTCACCAAAATGGATGGTCAGGCAGTATTTAGGTTTTCTGTCCGTGAGATCTCGCGTATTTCAAAGAAAGTTCTTGACAAGGCAAATGTTCCCCTTGAGAGTGTTGATTGGTTCATACCTCACCAGGCAAACCTCAGAATCATTCAGTCTGGAGCTCAAGAACTGGGTATACCTATGGAAAAAGTCGTTGTTACTATTGATAAGTATGGCAATTCCTCTGCTGCTTCTATCCCCATTGCGCTTGACAAGATTTATAGAGAAGGAAAGCTAAAAAATGGCGACAGAGTGCTTATGGTTTCTTTTGGCGCTGGAATGACTTCCGGTGCGATTATTATGGAGTGGTCCAGATGAAAGCGTTTGTTTTTCGAGGGCCGTGTAAACTCACCTAAGAATGTTCGTGAACCATCAGGTCGTGAACTCGCTGGGAATGCACGCGTAGCTGCTACGTTTCTTGATGACGAGAGATTGTCCTTTTCTTGGCAATCTCATCGAGTCGGTGCTGGCCAATACACCCCTCGGATACAACAACATCCTCGGGGGAGCAGGATCTCGTGGAGCAGCGTTGTTATGTCCAATTCTGCACGGGTTGCCAGGAGACGTTCCTTCGTCTGTTCTGCAACATCCTTCCGTGACAGCGTCCGTGCGCGCGGTGTCTGTGCTGTGTCGTATGCCTTGGTGATGAGACTCCCGGTCCTTTCCTTGTGCAGGAACTCTGGCTGGGAAGGAACCAGTTCATCATGAGGTGTAGCGCAACGTACAGTCGGTTCAGGAGACCCCCTTCCCCCTGACTGTCATTCGGGTCATACCCCACGAACGTGCAGATGACGGGATGGGGACGACGGTCAGCAACGGTTGGAAGGCTATCGTTGCTCGCCGTTCTGGTGAGACATCAGACACGTTCATTGCTGACTAGGTCGTCGGCCTCAACATCGATCAGATCATGGCTAGTTCATTATTGAGGTCGAAGCGTATTGAGAAGTACAATCGACTGCTGGAGATCGAGGACGATCGCGGCGGAACTGCCCGGTTTGCGGGCACGACCGTTTCTGCTGGCAAATCCAATGTCAGCAGGTAGTGACGCGGTTTTCAAGGGTTTGACAAGCATCCATGTTGGCTATATACTTAGAAATTGGTTTTCATTCATCCTTAATTTAGAGGGGTCACATGGTGGACATGGACAAACACGTTGCAACAGATACCACAGGTGAAACGGACGGACTCTTTGAAGTGAAGAACCTGCTTGAAATGGTCGAACAACCGATAGTTCCGGCTGTTGAGGCGGCAGAGGAAAAGACTCCAGAAGAAGCGGCCACACCAGAGAAGGCCAAAACCGAGACCGAACAGATCAAGGCTGCAGGTGACGAGATCAAGGCGCCCGAGCTTGAGGTGGCCCTTGTCGCAGACTTGTCCCCCAAGGCCGGATACGCGCCACGCCTGCTGCGGCGTGGGGACGTCATCGACGTCTCCGTCGTCAAGCTCGAGCGTGACGGGGTCATGGTCAATGCCGGCGGAAAGGGAGACTACTATATCCCGCTCAACCGCTTGACTATGCGTACCGATGTAGCTGTCGGCGAAATTGCGCACGTTGGCGAAACGATGAAGGTGGCCGTCGTCAAGGAAGAGGATGAACAAGGTACGGCAGTCCTCTCCAAGCTGAAGGCTGATCAGGAAGAGGTCTGGACCGATGTCGAGAAGTACTTCGAGGAACAGACGATCGTCACTGCCAAAGTTACCAAGGCCATCAAGGGTGGTCTGCTTGTTGACATCGGTGTGCCCTGTTTCCTGCCTCAATCACAGGTCGCTAGCGACTACCGCAACAACCTGCCTTCACTGGTCGGCCAGGACATTCCTGTCAAGGTCACCGAGTTCGACAAGAAACTCCGCCGGATTATCGCCTCTCATCGTGCAGCGATGCAGGTTATCCGCCAGAAGCAGAAGAAGGAGTTCTTCACAAAGATCCAGCCCGGAGATATCTATGAGGGCACTGTCAACGGTATCGCTGAGTTTGGTGCGTTCGTGGACATCGGGTACGGGGTCGAAGGTCTGGTCCATCTCTCAGAGCTGACTTACGGTCGCCGCCGTCCCGTCGAGGAGGTCGTCCAGAAGAAGGACAAGGTCAAGGTCAAGGTTCTCAAGGTCGACCCGGAGACGGGGAAGGTCTCCTTGAGCATCAAGCAGACGAAGCCACATCCTTGGGAAACCATCGAGGAAGACTATCCTGTCGGCATGATCCTCGGGGGGGCAGTGATTCGCATCCTGACCTTTGGAGCAATCATTGAGCTTTCAGAAGGTGTCACCGGCCTCCTGCACATTTCACAGATCTCCAACGACAAGATTCGCAAGGTCGAGGATGTGCTGAACGTGGGAGACGTTGTCAAGGTTCGTGTGCTCGAGGTCCTGAAGGATGAACGCAAGGTCAAGCTGAGCATGAAGGGCGTGGAAGGCAATGAGAGTGTGTTCGGACGTGAGCCCGGGCAGGAGACGCCGCCGGTGGAGACTGGCTCGGACACGAATGCAACCGACAGCGGCTTTGTCGAGCCTTCAGTCGTCGTGACTGAAGCTCCCGCCGTTGAGGACGTCAAACCCGAAGTCGTCGAGCCCGAAGTCGTCGAGCCCGAAGTCGTTGAGCCCGAAGTCGTCAAGCCCGAAGTCGTCAAGCCCGAAGTCATTGAGCCCGAAGTCGTTGAGACTGAAGCTCCCGCCGTTGAGAACGTCGAGACCGCTGCAGCCGAACCCGTGTCGGCCGAAAAGGTTGCCCAGCACGAAGAGACAGAAGGGCCTGGAGAGGCCTAACTGGCGAATCATGCCTGTTGGCGTGCCTTTCCAGAAGAATACTTCCAGATAGGTTCAGATTGACGGGGTTACAGTACCACACAGAGATGCGTGGACAACTGCGCCCCGTCTTTTTTCTAGTCCCGGGATCAGAAGTTGCTGATGATTGTCTCTTGGCACTGGTCTGAGGGCTGCGGTGGCGATACAATGAGCGCTGGCAACAGGAGGATGCGGTCATGATAGCATTTCTGTTTCCCGGGCAGGGTTCGCAATACGTGGGAATGGCCGGCAAAGTAGTCGACCCGATGTTGACTCGCAGGCTGTTTGAACGGGCGAGCGACGTGCTTGGACTTGACCTATGGAATCTCGTCGAGGCAGGTGACGAGGCGGCGCTGACTCGCACCGAGAACACCCAGCCTGCCCTCTTTGCGACTGAGATGGCATGGGTCGAGGGACTCGCGAGCAGGGATGTGGTCTGCCATGTTGCTGCCGGTCACAGCCTGGGGGAGTTCAGTGCACTGTGTTGTGCCGGCGTCTTCACGTTTGAGGATGGCATTCGACTCGTCCGACGTCGTGGAGAGATCATGGCAAGAGCTGTATCTGGTTCGCCAGGCACAATGGCTGCCGTCGTAGGATTGGACGACAACGATCTGCAGCGTGTTCTTGCTGAAGGGCGTCGGTCCGGAATCGTGGAAGCCGCCAACTACAACGCTTCCGACCAGACGGTCGTGTCCGGCGAGATGGCTGCTGTGGATCGCGTCATAGGGGCCGTGAAGGCGATCGGCAGAGGACGCGCGATCAAGCTTCGTGTAAGCGCCCCTTTTCATTCGTCCATCATGGCTGGCGGTGCTGCCGAGTTTGGGGCGGTCCTGCATGATGTCGCGTTTTTCCGGCCTCGTTTTCCCGTTGTGAACAATGTGGCAGCATTCTCGGAAGATGACCCCGAGGCAATCAGGGAGTGCCTTGTTGCGCAGTTCAGGAGTCCGGTGCAGTGGGTGCGCACGATGGAGACACTCGAGAGAATGGGAGCGAGCGAGTACCTGGAGGTCGGGCCGAAGGGTGTGCTGACGGCGCTTGGTCGGAAGGCGGTTCCTGGAGGAAACGTCAGGGCCGTGGAGGAGGAGAAATGGCAATGACGCTGGAAGGAAGGACGGCCCTGGTCACGGGCGGGTCGCGAGGCATCGGCAGAGGCATTGCTCTTGAGCTGGCTCTGCAGGGAGCCAATATCGTCATCGATTTTCACCAGAACCGCGTGGCGGCAGAAGAAGTCGTCGCGGCCGTCACTGCGATGGGTCGGGTCTGTGAAGCAGTCCAGGCAGACGTCGGGGACGTCGCTCAGGCCGACAGCCTGGTTGCGCGGAGTATCATTCTGATGGGTTCGTTAGACATCTTGGTCAGCAACGCCGGTATTGCCCGAGACGCCTTACTGGTCCGGATGACGGACGAGAAGTGGAACGACGTGCTGCGAACGAATCTCACCGGCGCGTTCAACGTAACGCGGGCAGCTGCCCGCCATATGATGCGTCAGAAATCCGGGCGCATCGTGCTGATCTCGTCGGTAGTCGGGCTGGGAGGGAACGCCGGGCAAGCCAACTACGCGGCGAGCAAGGCAGGCGTTATCGCTCTTGCGAAGACGGCGGCGAAGGAGCTGGGGTCACGCGGGGTCACCGTCAATGTCGTTGCGCCTGGATTTGTGGAGACAGACATGACAAGCTCGCTTGACAATGAGGTCGTATCCTCGTATCTTGCCAGTATTCCGCTCAGGAGGGCCGGAACGCCCGGCGACGTTGCCAAAGTTGTGGCGTTCCTTGCAAGTGAAGACGCTTCGTACATTACCGGCCAAGTGCTCGTGGTTGACGGGGGATTGTCTCTCTGAAGCGCTTGGATATTCTTTTCTCAGGAGGAATCTGATGACTAAGGAAGAAATCCGCTCAAAGGTAGTAGAGATTGCCAAGGAGAAGCTGGGTGTCGAAGAGTCTCGCATTACAGATGAGGCTCAATACGTCAAGGATCTTGGTGCCGACTCTCTGGCATTGGTCGACATTACAATGGCACTGGAAGACGCTTTTGGAACATCTATTCCAGACGAGGACATCGAGAAGATTGCGTCCGTGGGGCAGACAATCGACTACGTGATGTCTCACATTGCCTGACGCCGGAGGAGACAGGATTTCCATGGAGCGGACCCGTGTCGTCATAACGGGGTTGGGTATTGTGTCGCCGATCGGCAACAACGTCCCTGCGTTTGAGGCGGGACTCGCGGCCGGCGTCTCAGGTGTGGGGCCGATCACCCGGTTCGATGCAAGCGCCATCAGTTGTCGTATCGCAGGCGAAGTAAAGGGCTTCAACCCGGAGGACTACTTCGAAAAGCGTGACGTTGCACGTACCGACCGCGTACAGCAGCTGGCGCTTGCAGCTGCGCAGGAAGCCCTACTGGACTCACGGCTGGATCTGCAGGCTGAGGACAGGGAACGAATCGCCGTCTACGTCACGAGCGGTGTAGGTGGTTACGAGTCCGTGGAAGGTGAAGTGTTGCAGGTCGCCGTCAGGGGGCCTTCGCGCCTCTCCCCGTTTCTCATTCCGAAGATGCTTGTGGACTCCATCCCGGGCACCATAGCTCAGCGGTTCAAGCTCTATGGAGGGACCAGCTCAGTCGTCAGCGCCTGCGCGAGTGGTACCCAAATGCTGGGGGACGCTCTTGAGGCTATTCGGCGAGGCGACGCAGACGTCATCGTGACAGGGGCGTCGGATGCGGCGGTGACAATGACCGGCGTCGGAGCTTTTGCCAACATGCGCGCACTTTCTACGCGGAATGATGACCCCGGGCACGCTTCTCGGCCTTTCGACAAGGAACGCGATGGGTTCGTCATGGGCGAAGGCGCAGGAATACTGATTCTGGAACAGCTCGGTCATGCGCTTGCCAGGGGGGCACACATCTATGGCGAGATCCTGTCTCAGGCAGTAACATCAGATGCGTACCATATGACGTCGCCCGATCCTGAGGCGAGACAGATCGTGCGGGCCATGCGTACCGCCATCGAGCGCGCAGGACTCACTCCACTCGATATTGATTACGTCAATGCACACGGGACGTCGACCCCGGCGAACGACCGGACGGAGTCATTTGCATTGCAGACGCTTTTTGGAAGCCGAGCTCGACTTGTTCCTGTGAGTTCCACAAAGTCCATGATCGGCCACCTGCTGGGTGCTGCGGGCGCCGCAGAGACCGTAGCTTGCATGTTGACCATCAAGAACAGACTGATCTATCCCACGATTAACTATGCGACGTTCGACCCCGAGTGCCCGTTGGACTATGTCCCGAACGTTGCACGTTCATCCGATGTCCAGTATATCCTCAAGAGTTCGTTCGGGTTCGGCGGCCACAACGTCTGTATTGTTCTGGGGCGGTACGCAGGGTAGTGTACCTACTGTCTGGCAGCCAAGAGGCCCCGTCAACATGTCGCTGACGGGGCCTCTTGGTACCTTACGGAGTAGCAGACTATTCTTCGACGACGATTACACCGACGGGGCATGATTCGGCTGCTTCCTTGCAGCAACCGGCAGCGCCACAATCGGCACCTGGGATGACTTCTGCCTTGCCAAGCTCATCATTGAGTCTGAATACCGCATCGCACAGGGCGACGCAAGCGCCACACCCGATGCAAGCCTCCTGATCGATTGAGACTTTCATGGTTCCTCCTTTCGCATAGATATTGTGTCTCTATTTTACTGGTTAACAGCTGGGCGTCAATTTGCCTGGGCTACTCTGTCGTTCGCACCAGATCGACAATGAATGCGATTGCCTCTGAGGCAGAGGCGGCTTTCTTGTCCGTCTTGTTGCTGCGGAGAGTAACCTCGAAATTGCCAGTCTTGAGGAAAGAATTGCCGACGACAACTTGGATTGGGAAACCCAGGAGGTCAGCATCGTTGAACTTGACACCTGCCGACTCTCCTCGGTCATCAAGAATGACGTCAATCCCAGCCTTCTCAAGTCCTTCGTAAAGGTCCAGCGCAGCATGCCAGACAGCATCATCACCCTTGTTGAGAGGAACGACAACAACCTGGAAGGGGGCGACGGACATCGGCCAGACGATACCCTTGTCGTCGTGATGCTGCTCGATGATGGCAGCCAGCGTGCGCCCGATGCCAATGCCGTAGCATCCCATGAAATACGGCTTCTCGCTGCCATCTTCATCGACATAGTTGGCATGAAGAGGAACAGAGTACTTCGTACCGAGCTTGAAGGTATGACCGACCTCGATACCTGTGGCTGTATGCAGTGGATGGCCGCACACGGGGCAAAGGTCCCCTGCCCGGACGGTCCTTATGTCTGCCACGACGGTCGAGTCAAAGTCCCGCCCAAGGAAGGCATTCCTGATGTGGAACCCATCCTTGCCGGCTCCGACGGTGTAGGCGACGTCCCGACGAACCATCTCGTCGACAACTACGGGTACTGCTGACTGCATGGGCCCGACCGAACCCGGGTGAACGCCAAGGGTGTTCAGTACTTCCTCGTCGGTCGCCAGTCGGCCCTCCCGGGCTTGCACGGCTTTCAGGAGCTTGACCTCGTTGATGTCGTCGTCTCCCTGAACCACGAGGAGCCAAGGTTTGTCGTCAGCAACATAGAGGATGGATTTGAGGACGGCGCCTGGATCGACGGCAAAGAAGTGTGCGACCTCGTCGATGGAGTGGATGCCAGGCGTGGCTATGCTTTCCGGGGCGGGCGGAGTACCCGTAACGTTCTCAGAGCTCGTTGCCGGATGCGCCTTCGCGAGTTCGAGGTTGGCGGCATAGCCGCAGTTGTCGCATGCGGCGTAGGCACACTCTCCGTTGTCCGCCTGGACCGTGAACTCGTGGGACGACGAACCGCCGATGGCACCAGAATCTGCCTGGATAGGGCGGAACGTGAGGCCCACACGGCGGAAAATGTTGTTGTATGCCTCAAACATCAGGGTGTAGTTTGGCTCCATGGAGGCCTCGTCGCGATCGAAGCTGTAGGCGTCCATCATCGTGAACTCACGGCTTCGAATAAGGCCATATCTGGGGCGAATCTCATCCCGATACTTGTTGGTAATGTGGTACAGGTTGAACGGCAATTCCTTGTAGGAATGGCGCTCACTGCCGACGACAGACGTGACCAGTTCCTCATGCGTCGGCCCCAGGCAGAACGAACGGCCCTTCCTGTCAGTCAACTTGAACATCTCGTCGCCGTACAGATCCCAACGGCCGGTCGCCTGCCAAGGTTCAGCAGGCATCAACAAAGGCATCAGGATTTCCTGGGCGCCATGAGTGTCCATCTCCTGACGCACAATTTCCTCTATACGCTGCTTGACGCGCAGGCCGAGATTGAGATAGGTGTAGATGCCAGAAGCCGATTTGCGAAGCAGGCCGGCGCGAAGCATAAGTTGACCGCTTATGGTCTCGGCGTCCTGGGGAACTTCACGCAGACGCGGTGCAAAGACTTTGCTCAGATACAAGGTTTCCTCCTGATGTCACAGACGAGCAGATACATTATAGATGCAGGGTCGGTTTTGCAAGCAAGTCGATTGCTGCTAATATAAACGCATACAAGGATCGGAAGGGAGCAGATCCTGGACGTTGACGGGAGCAGGGGGAAGACACGTAGTGCCAGGGAAGACTGGTGTTCGACATGGCCTCCGGGAAAGGCGAGCGTGAACTCTGATCGTGTCCGGGCCTGCTCTCAGACATAGTTCGCAGGGGGGAAACCATGTACTTGGTCATCGCAGGAAACATTGGTGCAGGGAAGACGTCGCTTGCTCAGATGATCTCGCGTGAGCTTGGTTTCTCCGTCTACTTCGAAGCGTTCGGCGAGAACCCGTTCCTGCCCAGCTACTACCAGGACATGCGGCGTTGGGCATTTGCGACACAGATCAGCTTCCTGGCTCTCCGGTATGAGCAGATTCTGAACCACGTCCTCATGAGCGATGTCCCCGCTATCCTTGACCGTTCCATCTACGAGGACCGTGAGATCTTCGCCAAGGCACTTGTGCGTGAGGGACTCCTGTCGCCAGACGAGTGGAATACCTATGACAAGCTCTATCAGCTCATGGTACGTCGGCTTCCCAACCCCAACCTGCTCGTGTATCTTCGCCGGGACGTCCCGACGCTGCTTGCCAACATCCGCAAACGTAATCGCAGCATTGAGAACATCAGTGGAGACTACCTGGAGGGTCTGAACAAGCAGTACGAGGAGTTCTACGGGGGCTGGCATTACCCCAAGGTCGTGTTCGAGGAGGATATTTTTGTCCATGCTGCTGACGTGCTGCAGCTTATCAAGAGTGCCATCTAGCGCGGAGTTGTTTGTTTTTTCACAAATCCTTGCAATGTTGGGGCATGGGCCTAGAATGAATGATGGCGTTTTGAAGCCCCATAACGGGACGGCTCTCCATTCTCCCTGAGAGCCAACACCACACGTCACGGAGGCTATTATGGCAGGCGAGAAGAAGAACTGGTTCCAGGTAGCTCAAGACAGAATTCAGATTGCAGGCACGAAGCTCGGTCAGAATCCCGAGATCACGGAGATTCTCCGCAACCCACAGAGGACGCTCAGCGTTTCCATTCCTGTTCGCATGGATGATGGCACCACGAGGGTCTTCCAGGGATTCCGCTGCCAGCACAACGACGCGGTTGGACCGACCAAGGGCGGCATCCGATTCCACCAGGATGAGACCCTCGAGGATGTCAAGGCTCTGGCGACCCTCATGACGCTCAAGTGCGCCGTCGTCGGTCTCCCGTACGGTGGTGGCAAGGGAGGTATCGTTGTCGATCCCACGAAGTTGTCCACCGGTGAGCTCGAGAGGCTTTCCCGTGGATACATCCGCGCGTTGGGGACGTTTGTCGGCCCCGACCGCGATGTTCCTGCTCCGGATGTCAACACCAGTGGCCAGATCATGGCATGGATGATCGATGAGTACAGCAAGCTGACCGGACATAACACGCCGGCTCTTATGACGGGCAAGCCTCTCATCCTCGGCGGGTCTCTTGGCAGGACCGCTGCGACTGGGCTTGGCGGTGTCTATTGCCTGCGCCTCGCTGCAAAGAAGATGGGCATGAGCCTCAAGGGCGCCACTGTCGCCGTTGAGGGTTTTGGCAACGTCGGCTTCTATGCTTCCAGGATTCTTCATGAGGAAGATGGCGCAAAGATCGTTGCCATTACGATGGTCAATGGTGGCGTCTACGACCCCAAGGGTGTCGACCCCGATGATCTGAAGGCCTATGAGACCAAGAACGGCACCGTGAAGGGGTATAAAGGGCTCGACAACGTGTCCAACGAGCAACTGCGGGCGCTGGACGTCGACGTCTATATTCCTGCAGCTCTTCAGAACGCCATCTTCAGGGACAACGCAAAGGACGTCAAGGCCAAGATTGTGGTCGAGCTGGCCAACGGCGGTGTCAACCCTGATGCAGATGAGATTCTTGAGAAGAACGGCGCTTTTGTCATCCCGGACATTCTGGGCAACGCCGGTGGTGTTACCGTCTCCTACTTCGAGTGGGTTCAGAACAACTACGGCTACTACTGGTCTGAGAAGGAAGTCAATGAGAAGCTTGACCGTGTCATGACCGAGGCATTCGACCGTGTCTACAATATGTACGCCAAGCACAAGGCAGACAAGGTCACGATGAGGATGGCCGCTGACATGGTCGCAGTCGAGCGTGTCGGTGAGGCCGTCAAGGTCCGCGGCTGGGTAGGCTGATAGATAGTAGTTCTCTCGGGAGGGTGCGTTCAGCGCGCCCTCCTTTTTTTGATGGTGCATCCAGAATATTGGAGGCGGCCTTGCCATTCAGGATTCTTGTCGTCAATCCAGGCTCTACAAGCACCAAGCTGTCTATCTTCGAGGATCGGACTCCTGTCGCGACTGAAACCGTTTCGCACGACGCTGCGACTATCGCCCAATTTGTCTCGCTCACGGACCAGCTGCCAATGCGGCTGGCGATTGTCAAGGATTTCCTGACCCGCCACAGTGTAGCCGTGGCCAGTCTGTCGGCTATTACTTGCAGGGGAGGACTGCTACGACCGCTTCCCTCAGGAACGTATCGCGTCGATGAGGCGATGGTGGGTGACCTGCACGAACCTGCAATGGGCGCACACGCGTCCAATCTGGCTGCGTGCATCGGATTCGAGCTGTCAAAGGAATCGGGTGTTCCGGCGTTCATCGTAGACCCCGTCGTTGTCGACGAACTGAGCCCATTGGCGCGTCTCTCCGGCTTGAAGGGGCTTGACCGCGTGAGCATCTTTCATGCTCTCAACCAGAAGGCTGTCGCCAGGCAGGCGGCGGCAGACATTGGCAAGACCTATGAAGAGGCTAATCTCATCGTGGTTCATCTCGGCGGAGGAATCTCTATCGGGGCACACCACTTGGGTCGGGTCATCGACGTCAACAATGCGCTCAACGGTGATGGTCCCTTCGCTCCTGAGAGAGCGGGCAGTCTTCCAGCTGTTGGGCTGGTCAAATTGTGCTTTTCAGGCGCATATTCGCAGCCGGAGGTGATGAGACTCCTTGCAGGCAGGGGGGGGTTGGTCAGCCATCTCGGAACGAATGACGCTCGCACGGTTGAGAAGATGATCGATGAGGGTGACGAGCACGCTCACCTGGTGTACACCGCAATGGCGTACACGGTCGCGAAGACCATCGGGGAAATGGCCACCGTACTAAAGGGGAACGTCGACGCCGTTGTCGTGACGGGAGGTATCGCCCGGTCCGCATTCCTCATCGACGAGATCACGAGGCGTGTCCAGTTCATCGCACCGGTCAAGGTCTATCCGGGCGAGGATGAGATGAAAGCGCTGGCTTTGGGTGCACTCCGCGTGCTGGATGGTTCGGTACCCGCCGGAGTGTATCCGTCGGAGTAGGCGCATAGCGGACGGTCCTGAGCATGTTGGACGTGCGGGCCCATGCGTGAACTTGCCGATCTGTTTGGTCGACCCCGGGCAGGCCGGTCGATTGTGTTTGCCGGGCCATCCGGATCGGGCAAGACCGAGGTCAGTATCAACCTCGCCCTGTCACTGATCCGGCAGACGACCCTCCCGGTTACACTATGTGACCTGGATGTCGTCAAGCCCTATTTCCGTCTTCGTGACATGCTGCGACTGCTCACCGAGGACGAAGCAAGGAGACTGAACATCGTTGAACCGGAACGCCGACTCCTTCATGCGGACATCCCCACGTTTCCTCGTAATCTGCATGCTCTTCTGTCTTCTCCAGGGACAATCAAGGTCATCGATGTTGGTGGAGACGCCATCGGGGCAGGAGCTGTCGCCCAGTTCCGCGAAACGATTATTGCCAGTGACTATAGCCTGTACATCGTGGTGAACACGCTGGGACCGGGAATGGACAGTGCTGATGGCCTGAAGCGCATGCTGACGGCCCTTCGCTCAAGCGCGCGCCTTGATGTGTCTGGACTTGTTGCCAACACAAATCTCCAGGCAGAGACGAGTGCGGACGACGTACAGCGCGGCTATGATGCTGTCAAGGCTCTCGGCGACAGTGAAGGGTTGCCTGTCGTCGCCGTGCTTGTGTCGCCGGAGTATGCCAGTCAGGTAGTGCATCGACTCACGCCGGGTGCGGCCGGGCTTCTGTCGGTGATTCGCGTTTTCAATCGCATTCTGGATACCGTCGGGTCGCAAACGGAATTCTGAAGCAATGTGGAGGTCAACCTTGGAAAGAGTCTCTATTGACGAACAGCGGTGCAAGAGCTGTGGTCTGTGCGTCAGCGTTTGTCCTGTCAAGATCCTGATCATAAGTGACCGGTTGAACACTCGCGGTTTCAGACCTGCGCAGTGCACAGCTCAGGAGAAGTGTACTAGTTGCGGTTCGTGTGTGCTGGTTTGCCCTGATGTTGCCATCGAACTGCACAGAGAGGTAAAGGTATGATTGACAAGGTTCTCATGAAGGGGGCGGAAGCCCTTGCGGAAGGTGCTATCCAGGCGGGATGTCGCTACTACTTTGGTTACCCTATCACACCACAGAATGAGACTCCCGAGTACATGAGCCGCCGTCTCCCGGAGGTTGGTGGCAGATTCGTGCAGGCTGAAAGCGAGGTTGCGTCTATCAACATGGTCTACGGTGCTGCCTGCACGGGTGTCCGGGTGATGACGTCGTCTTCCAGCCCAGGCATCTCCCTGATGCAGGAAGGCATTTCCTACATCAGCGGCTCCAATGTCCCGTGTGTCATCATGAATGTCATGCGTGGCGGGCCTGGCCTTGGCAACATTGCCCCCGCTCAGGCGGACTACTTCCAGGCGGTCAAAGGGGGCGGCAACGGGGACTACAAGCGCATTGTCCTTGCTCCCTCATCAATTCAGGAAGGCGTGGACCTGTTTGTCGATGCGTTCGAACTGGCGGAGAAGTACCGTATGGTGGTCATGGTTATTGTTGATGGTCTCATTGCGCAGATGATGGAACCCGTCGAGTTCAAGACCAGGATCGACGTTTCGACGCTGAAGACGCCGGAGTGGGCAACGGTTGGGCGACACGGGCGTGACCATGCAAATGTGATTACCAGTCTTACGCTGGATGCTGCCGGGCTGGAGCAGTGGAACCTCAAACTCCAGGCAAAGTACGCGCAGGTCGAGCGGACCGAAAGCCGCATCGAAGAGTACCAGATGGACGATGCTGACTACGCTATCATCGCCTATGGTACCATGGCCCGTATTGCAAAGACGACGGTGCGGATGGCGCGCTCACAGGGTACCAAGCTCGGGCTGTTGCGTCCGATAACAGTCTGGCCATTTCCTGCAAAGCAGATGCAGACATACGTTGGCAAACTGAAGGGGACTCTGACAGTCGAACTTGCGTACAGGCAGCTGTTTGAGGACGTCCAGCTAGCATTATGCGACAAGATGCTTCTGGGCTGGTATGGGCGGGGCGGCGGAGTCGTGCCGGGACCTCAGGAAATACTCGCCGCATTCGAAGAGCAGTTTGGGAAAGGACGGTAGCGCCATGGCTGAACAGATGAACGTCATCTACGAACGCCCCAGATCGTGGGCAAACAAGGTAACGCACTACTGTCCGGGTTGTACGCATGGAGTCGCCCATCGGCTTCTCGCGGAGTTGGTGGATGAGATGGGACTCCTGGACAAGACCATTGGGGTTTGGCCAGTTGGTTGTGCGGTTCTTGGATATGACTACTTCAACTTCGACAGCGTCGAGGCGGCGCATGGCCGTGCTCCAGCTATGGCCACCGGCATCAAGATCACGAATCCGGACAACTTCGTGTTTACATATCAGGGAGACGGCGATCTTGCGAGCATCGGCATGGCAGAGATCGTCCATGCTGCGGCACGCGGCTGGCCCATTACCGCCATCTTCATCAACAACGGGAACTACGGTATGACGGGCGGCCAGATGGCGCCAACGACGCTCCTTGGCCAGAAGACCACGACGAGTCCTCTTGGCCGTACTCCACAGACCAACGGTTTTCCTATCCGTGTAGCCGAGATGCTTGCCCAGCTTGATGGGCCGGCCTACATCGCCCGCGTCTCTCTGGACTCGCCAGCCAACATCCGCAAGGCGAAGAGTGCCATGCGCAAGGCCTTCAATGCTCAGGTGCGCGGTATTGGATTCTCGCTGGTCGAGTGCCTCTCGACCTGTCCGACCAACTGGAAGCTGACACCCATCGAATCAATGGAACGGGTCCGTCAAGAAGTCATGCCCTACTTCCCACTTGGTGAGTTCAAGGTCGTCGAGGGGGTACTGTGATGGAGTACAACGTCGTCATCGCAGGATTTGGCGGTCAGGGCGTCATGCTCATTGGCGAACTTCTGGCACACGCAGGCATGGACGAAGGCAAGGAAGTCACCTGGTTGCCCTCGTACGGTCCAGAGCAACGTGGTGGAACGGCCAACTGCGCTGTGGTGGTCGCGGACGAGCCGATTGCCTCTCCAATCCTGACTGAGCCACAGGCAGCGATCGTCTTCAATCGGCAGTCATTCGACAAGTTCGAGCCTGTTATCGCGAAGGGAGGATTGCTCGTCATGGACTCAACCCTGATTGACAGGAAGTCTTATCGTGCGGACCTGGACCTGGTGTACATTCCTGCGACGGACATCGCGACGGAACTGGGCAACTCGAAATTCACCAATATGGTGCTGCTGGGTGCCTATCTTGGCAAGGTCAACCCCATCAGCATGGCATCTGTCCATGGGGCTCTGTCAGTGTTCCTGACGGGCAAGAAGGCTGCTCTCATCGAGGTCAACAAAAGGGCGTTGCAGGCCGGCGTCGACTTCGTCAACAAGAAATAGGGGCGGGGGATGGCAGAACTTCTCGTCAGGAACGCTCGCATCGTCTACCCAGCGACGAGGGGTTTTGTCGTCGACAGGGGATGGCTGCTGGTGCGGGACGGCATCATTTCTGGTCTGGCCGCGGGGGACGTTCCAGTGGATGTCGCCCGGCCGGTTGCAGGAAGGCATGAGATCGATGCCGCCGGCATGACGTTGCTCCCGGGGCTGCTCAACACGCATATGCACCTGTACTCGATGTACTCGCGAGGCATCGGCACCGGGCGTGTATCCCATAGCTTCCTCGATGTGCTCCATGACCTCTGGTGGCGCCTGGACCGCTGCCTGCTCAAGGATGCCTGCTGGATGAGTGCAACGTTCAGCGGGATGGACTCTCTGCGCTCCGGAACGACGACAATCGTCGACCATCATGCTTCACCCAGCTACATCACTGGAAGCCTGTCGACGCTGTCCGATGCGTTGAGCAAGATCGGTTTGCGGCACGTGCTTTCCTATGAGATCACCGATCGTAACGGAATACAGGGGGCAGTCGCTGGCATCGAGGAGAACATTCGTTTCTTCGACGAGGTTCGGGAAAGGGGAGGGCTGGCTTCGGGCATGGTTGGTCTGCATGCCTCGTTCACGGTCTCGGACGCCACTCTCACCACCTTGTGCGAGAGAGTCGGGTCGCGTAACGTCGGGTATCACGTTCACATAGCTGAGGGTGCTGTTGACGAGGCGGACAGTGTCGAAAAGCATGGCAAACGCATCGTCGCCCGTCTGGATGATGCGGGCTTGCTCGGTCCCCGGTCGATTGCGGTACACTGTGTCGGCATCGACGCGTCAGAGCGGGAATTGCTTGCGAAGTCCGGGACGGCCGTCGTCGTGAACACCATGTCCAATATGAACAATGCGGTCGGTCTTCCGGCCGTTCGGGAGATGCTGGAGGCTGGCATACAGGTCGGCATTGGGACGGATGGCTATACGGCGAACATGTTTGAGGAGTTCCGGAATACCCTTGTGGGGCTCAGGCACCGATACGAGGATCCGGCTGGTTTCTGGACTCAGGTGCAGGAAGCTCAGATTGAGACAAATGCCAACATCGTGTCGCGTTGTGCGGGGTGCACGGTGGGTCGTCTGGAGCAAGGGGCGGTTGCAGACTTCATTCTTGTCGACTATGCGAGCCCTACTCCGTTGAGCCCGGAGAATGCTTTTGGCCACATGTTTTTTGGCATGTCGGCGGACCTGGTCGACACTGTCGTTGTCAACGGGAATATCGCTGTGGAAGGACACCGGGTCCTGGCCGTGGACAGAGAGAATCTCGAACGAGAGTCGCGGAAGGTCGCAAAGGCTGTCTGGGAGGCGTTTGACCGACTGTCCTAGTTTTCAACGGGCATCTGACAGAAATGTACTTGACATAAGGTACTGCGGAAAGAGCCTGAACCCTTGTTCCTGAATTGCATTTCCACTGTTCCATGATATCATACAATCGTCAGAGAACAGGAGGATTGCGCATGCAAGATTCCCAGTACACCGCAAGAGACATCAAGGTACTTGAAGGTCTGGAACATGTTCGAACCAGACCCTCAATGTACATAGGGTCGACCGACTCACGGGGTCTGCATCATCTCGTGCAGGAAGTCGTGGACAATGCCATCGACGAATCCATGGCTGGCTTCTGCACCAAGATCGACGTTGGGCTCAGCGCAGACCACAAAACCGTCGATGTGCTCGACAACGGCCGCGGCATACCGACCGACATGCACCCCGTCCTGGGCATATCGGGTGTCGAGGTAGCTTTGACACGCCTCAATGCGGGTGGCAAGTTCGACAAGAAGAGTTACCACGTTTCTGGTGGTTTGCATGGCGTCGGTGTCTCCTGCGTCAATGCCCTCTCGAGCCGTCTCTACGTCGAGGTGACACAGTGGGGAAAGGTGTTCCAGGAAGAGTTCTGTCGCGGCAAGCCCATCTATCACCTCCGTGTCAAGGAGGAAGGGATTCCCGCTGGCGTTTCAGGCACGTACGTGAGCTTTACTCCAGACGGAGAGATCTTCGGTGAGTTTGTTTTCGATCCTGAGCGCATCGGCAAGCGTCTGCGTGAATTGGCTTTCCTGAACTCCGGGCTGGAAATCGACTTCGTCGACCACGCAACGGGAGAGGTTCAGGTCTTCAAGTATGACAACGGGCTCATTGAGTTCGTGCGATACATGAACGAAGGCAGTGAGGTCGTGCCGCCGGATCCCGTGCATTTCATGCGAGACACGGAAGGTCTCTTTCTCGAGGTTGCCTTCCAATACAACACCAGCTACAACGACCAGATGATCTCCTACGTCAACAACATCAATACGGTGGACGGCGGCGCCCATGAGCTGGCCTTCAAGAACGCCTACACACGCCTGTTCAACGCCAAGGCGCGGCAGGTAAAGCTGATCAAGCCTGAGGACAGTCTCGGCGGCGAGGACATTCGTGAAGGTCTGGTGACCGTCATCAACCTTCGCATCGCTGACCCGCAGTTTGAGGGCCAGACCAAGACGCGGCTCGGGAATGCTGATCTGAAAGGGCCCATCGAGGCTGCGGTCGAGGAAGAGGTGGAGCTGTACCTCGACAAGCACATCGATGAGTTCAAGGCAATGGCCAATAAGGCTGTCAGTGCGAAGCTTGCGCGTGAAGCGGCGCGCAAGGCCCGTGACCTCGTCCGCCGCAAGACCGAGCTGGATGGCGGGCGCCTGCCGGGCAAACTTGCAGACTGCTCGTCCCAGGACCCGGCTGAATCAGAGCTCTACATTGTCGAGGGTGACTCCGCAGGCGGCAGCGCCAAGCAGGGCCGGAACCGGCGTACCCAGGCGATTCTGCCCCTGAGGGGTAAGATTCTGAACGTGGAGAAGGTCGGCATCCACCGAGCCCTCGAGAATGAGGAGATCAAGGCCCTCATCACTTCCATCGGTACGGGGGTCATGGACGATGTCAAGCTCGAGAAGCTGCGGTATCACAAGATCGTTATCATGACGGATGCCGATGTTGACGGAGCGCATATCCGGACGCTGCTGCTGACGTTCTTCTACCGCTACATGCGCCCGCTCGTTGTCAACCGGAACATCTACTTTGCTCAGCCTCCACTTTTTGGTGTCGTCGATGGCAAGACCACGCGCTATGCCTTCTCCGACGACGAGCTTCGGACACTGCTGTCGCAAACGAAGGGCAAGCCTGATGTCCAGCGGTACAAAGGACTGGGAGAGATGAACCCTGAGCAGCTGTGGTCAACGACGATGGACCCGGCCACTCGCCTCATGGGACGTGTCACGTTGGAGGAAGCCGAGGAGGCTGAACGCATTTTCACGCTGCTCATGGGCGAGAAGGTGGAGCCTCGTCGCAAGTTCATCATTGATCACGCGCGTGAAGTCTACAACTTGGATATTTGACGGAGTGAGGGACACTGATGTCAGAAAACGATAGAGTATTCAACGTCTATGTCGAGGACGAGATGAAGAAGTCCTACCTCGAGTACTCCATGAGCGTTATCATTGGCCGAGCACTGCCGGACTTCCGCGATGGTCTGAAACCCGTGCATCGCCGTATCCTCTTCGCCATGTATGAGCTGGGGTGTTTCTGGAACAAGCCGTACAAGAAGAGCGCCCGTATTGTTGGCGACGTACTGGGCAAGTACCATCCTCATGGTGACATCGCTATCTACGATTCGCTGGTCCGCATGGCGCAGGAGTTCTCGCTCAGATATCCATTGATCGATGGCCACGGCAACTTCGGATCCATTGATGGCGATTCTGCTGCAGCCATGCGCTATACTGAAGTGCGGCTAGCTCCCGTCTCTGCACTCATGCTGGACGAGCTGGACAAGGAGATCGTCGAGTTCACGCCGAACTTTGACAACAGTCTGGAGGAACCGACTATCCTGCCGGCCAAAGTGCCGCAGCTGCTGCTCAACGGTTCCAGCGGAATCGCCGTGGGCATGGCCACCAACATCCCTCCTCACAACCTCGGCGAGCTGATCGATGTCCTGAAGTATATGCTGGACTGCCGGATCAGCAGTGAACCCGAGGACCCGGCCCAGATCCGGTCGTTTGTCAAGGGTCCCGATTTCCCTGGAGGCGGCGTCGTGGTTGGCACGGACGGCATCGACGAATACATCGCCACCGGTCGGGGCAACGTTGTCACGAGAGGGAAGTACACCATCGAGAAGGACGGCAACAGGACGCGATTCATCATTACCGAGTTGCCGTTTGAGGTGAACAAGGCCGAGTTCGTCCAGAAGGTCGCTCACCTGATGAAGGACAAGCGCCTGAACCAACTGTCTGACCTGCGCGACGAATCCAGCCGCGAAGGTATACGAGTCGTGCTTGACCTGAAGAAAGATGCGGTTCCTGAGCGAGTTGACCTGCTGCTGCGCAGACATACCCAGTTCCAGCAGCACTTTCACGTCAGCATACTCGGAATCCTGTACGGCGTGCCGCGCACCCTCCCTCTGCGTGATGTTCTGGCTACGTTCCTGGACTTCCGCGAGGCAACGCTTCGCAAGAGGTTCACTCTGGAACTCCGCAAGCACGAGGAACGCCTGAACGTCCTCAACGGTCTTGTCGTCGCCATTCGAAACATCAAGCGAGTGACGGAAATCCTGACCGCGTCTTCGTCCATGGATGATGCATCGGCTCGCCTCGGCGAGAGCTTTGGACTCAACGACCGGCAGGTGGAGGCGATCCTTGAGATGCGCATGCGGTCTCTGGTGTCGCTCGAGGTCGAGAAGCTGACGAAAGAGGTTGAAGAGAACAAGACAGAGATCGAGAGACTCTCTGCAATGCTGGCAGACCCCAACAGGATCCGTGTCTACATCCGGGATGAGCTTGTCGAGGTCGCCCGCAAATACGGAAACCCACGCCGCACCCAGATCCTGAAGGACGATGGCCGCGGGGAGGACGATGACGAGCAGTTCATCGAAGACAAAGAGGTGATGGTCGTCATTTCCAAGAACGGCTACGCGAAGATTATCCCGAGTTCGACGTTCAAGGTTCAGGGTCGCGGAGGACTGGGAGTCGCGAGCATGAATCTGAAGCGGGACGACTATATCAGCAAGTACTTCACCGTCCGCACGAAGCAGCGTATGCTGCTCTTCACCAACAAAGGACGCGTATACTCCATTCCAGCATACCGTCTTCCTGAAGAGAAGCGGCAGGGTGGGGGGGAGAATCTATCGCTTCTCCTCGGTATGGGCGCGGACGAACTCGTTACCGAAGCGACGGCGCTGCCCGCCGAACAGGAGGGCGTGTCATTCATCATCGTGACCCGTCGTGGGCGTATCAAGAAGATGGTCACATCGCAGTTTGTTACCATACGAAGCACGGGAAAGACGTTCATCAAGCTGGCTGAAGGGGACTCTGTGGTCTCTGTAAGGCCCGTCAAGGACAGCGAGGAGGTCCTCATCGCTTCCGATTCCGGTCGGGCCGTCCGGATTCGCTCGACGTCCGTCCGTGCCATGGGTGCATCTGCCGGTGGCGTGCGCGGAATGCGCCTTTCACGCGGAGGCAGGTTCGTTGTCGGCATGGAAGTGCTTAGGCCTGAGGTACCGTTCACGCTCATCACGGAACATGGCCACGGCAAGCGCCTGAACCCGTACGAGGTCCGCCTGGTTGGCCGTGGGTCGGGCGGTGTCATCTGCTATCGCGTCACCGAGAAGACGGGTCCACTGGCAGCATTTACGACGGGAACCGTCGACCAGGATGTCGTCGTTTCCACGAGTACGGGCCAGACGATTCGTACCCCTGCCGAGACTCTCCCCCTGCTTGGAAGGGTTTCTTCGGGCGTGAAAGTGATCCGGCTGAGGTCCAAGGGCAGCGGTGTCATCGCTGCGGAAGCAATTATCAAGGAGGTCGCCCCAACGGAGGCTATAGATGAGGCTGAGCAGTAAGGAAGCTAGTGCTCTGCGTGTCGTCCTTCTGTCGGTCCTGAGCATCGCTGTGGCTACGTGGGCCGTCTGGCTCCTGTGGACTCTTCGTAGCATCGTGTTTCTGGGAATCGCCGCGGCATTCGCAGCGTTTCTCTTCTTGCCAATTGCACACTGGCTCAATCGGAAGACCCATCTTCCCATGGGCATTACCTGTGCCATCGTTGTTCTGGGAATCGTGGCCGCATTCGTTGGACTGGTGGCGATCACGATTCCGCCTCTGGTGCGAGAAACGAGGTTGCTCGTGGCATCTCTTCCTGATTATGCAAAGACGGTTCAGGGATACTTCTCCAGATTCTCGGCATGGCTGGATCGCTATCAGCTCGGAGCCGCGAAGGACACCATCGCGGCCGTTCTCGACGCAGTCCAGAAAGCTGCGATCCAATTCGGACAGAACGTCGTCACGGCATCGTCCAAGAGACTACTGGGGTTTAGCGCACTTGTCCCGTTTTTCGTGCTCATGTATTTCTTCATGAGAGGCTCTCATGACTACTACGAGATGTCTCTGTCGCTGCCGTTCATACACACACAGAAGGATCGTGCAGAGATCGCTCTTGCGCAGGTTGCTGCAAGCACCAGGAGATACATCGAGGCGCTTGCCCTCGTCGCGCTGGTAACTGCGCTGTTCATGGGCGGGGTGAGCGCGCTCTTCCGGATCAACTACGCTCTGACAATCGGAGTCGTGGATTTCTTTGGCGAGTTCATTCCGTACGGAGGTCCGTTCGTGGTTGCGTTGCTGGGAGCCTTCTTTGCCGCCGTGACGGGTCCGGGGAAGCTCATCGCCTGGATTATCATCTTCAGCGTGATCGAGGCTATGACGAGTCAGATTCTCGCCCCACGACTCATATCCGAGAAGACGGGTCTCAATCCGGGGCTTATCATCCTGCTCCTCCTGGCGGGCGGCACGCTTGCGGGGTTCTTTGGGCTGCTGCTCGCAGTCCCCGTTGCGGTTTTCGTCCGCGAGATCATCAAGAGCGCCCAGTTGCTGCGGTCAGCTTCTGAGGACATCACAGAAAAGCCGGTTGACTGAAGACGCAATTCCGGTATAGTTAGTTGGTTGTTTATCAACCCCTTTGGCAACGGTTTGACGAAAGGAGGGGTGAATGATGGGAAACTATCGTGATCGGAACAAAGACAGGTCTGAACCTCAGGGCGAAGACGCTCAGCTGGAGAACATGCTGAGGCGCTACAAGCAGGACTGTATCCGTGATGGCCTCTTCGGCGAACTCAAGAAGCGTCGCTTCTTTATGGCGCCAAGCGAGAAACGCAAGCAGAAATCCATTGCTGCGCGCAGGCGCAAATAGGGCCGTTTTACCTGAAGATGAGAGCATGGGGCGCGCGAGCGCCCCTTTTCGGTCTCTAGAGCCCCTGGCACAGGAATCCACCGTCGACAGGGATGGATGCCCCGTTCACATATCCGGAGACCGGAGACAGAAGGAACGTAATGAGGTTCGCGACATCTTCAGGATTGCCCGGTCTGCCAAGCGGGACCGCGTCAAGAAATTGAAGCCGCTCGGCCTCGAACTCCTGTCCGAAGAAGTCCTCTGTCATGGGAGTGCGGATGAGGCCTGGGATGATACAATTCGAGCGTATTCCCCGAGAGCCGGCCTCGACCGCCACGGACTCGGAGATGCTCTCCAGTGCACGTTTCGAACTGTCATAGCTTGCTGACGGCGTGTGATGGGGATGTCTATGGGCGTCGATTGAGGATACGAAGACGAAGCTTGCTGAGGAGGAGGCCCTGGACAGCGCAGCCTGCGCAAACTCGAAGGCTGCAAAGACGTTGACGTCGAATGTTTCCCGGAATTCGTAGGAGCGAGCTTCGGAGAAGACATCGGTTCTCAGTTCTGCTGGCAGGAACACAAAGCCGTCAAGCTCCGTGGACCCGAGAAGGGCAACTGTACACCGATTGCGGTCCGATCCCCTGCGCAAATCTCCGGGCACAATGCCGATCAGTGCACTAGGAGACAAGGTGTGAGCAAGAGTGTTCAGACGTTCGGGACACCCTCCCACAAGCAGGAGGCGGGCATGTTCCCGGTCGAGCGAGGTCGTGAGGAACGAGCCGATGCCACCTGTGCTGCCTGCAATGGCAATCGTTCTTCCTGCCAGAGCAAGGTCCATTGGCTACTGGATGGGTATCATGCACAGAAAGACAAGGTCGTCGGTGCCTTCGTTGGCGAAACTGTGAATCGCCTCGGGTTCGATGTAGATGGCGTGGTCTGGGCCGACATGACGAGTCTCACCTTCGCAGAAAGCAGTGCAGGCTCCCTTGATGACGAAGACCTCATGTTCCCAAGGGTGAGCGTGGCGCGGCGTAGACCCGCCCGGTTTGACGATGAAGTACCGCATGGCAAACGTAGGGACTCCGTCCGAGCTGTTGAGCATCCAGCGTATCGTCGTGCCACGGGCTCCAGCTTCAGTGACAGGAATCTCCTCGATGTCTTGGACTGCCTTGACAATCATGACGACCTCCAGTTGGACTACATGCGTGTATTATACTACACTTGTGAGCGCAAGGACCTGGTCGGGCCGCCCATGCTTGCATTTTCCAAGCGAGCAGGTATTATTTGTCTGAACTAGTCGGTACATTCCAATCGTCAACCATGAGGTCGAGATGTTTAAGAGTCAATCCTTAGATGAGTTTTTGACCGAACTCTCATCGCGCAATCCAACTCCCGGCGGAGGTAGTGCTGCCGGGCTTGCCGCAGCGATGGGGGCGGCTTTGGTAGAAATGGTCGCCAATGTCGTAGGTGCACGTGACGAGGCGGAAAGGAGCCGTCTGGCACTATTTGTCGAGGGCTGCGAAGCATCGCGGGCGGAGTTCGTTGCGATGATGGATCAGGACAGCACGGCATTCGAGAGCTACATGACTGCCGTTAAGTTGCCCAAGACGACTGATGACGACAAACTTGTGCGACGAGCGGCCATGCAGGATGCACTCAAGGGCTCGACGAGAGTTCCTCTCTCGCTGGCCGTACGAGTCTGTGATTTTGCCGAGCTTCTCGTCGCGACGTTTTGCGATGCGCCAAAGGACATTGCATCCGACCTGTATGTCGGTGCAGCAATGCTCGAGGCTGCCTTCGCTGGAGCCATTGCCAACGTCTACGTCAATCTCGCATACCTGCGAGATCCTGTCTTCAAAGATGAGACGCGTGTGACAGTTCAGCAGTGTCAGGCGCGTGTTGCTGTGTTGGGCTCGTTCAAGGATTCTATCGGGCGCTTGCTGGCTATTGCGTGACCACGTGGGGAAAGAAGGCAGAGGATCATGAACTTCACTGAACAAGAGCTGTTGGAGAAGACGTCCCGGGAGTTGTACGAGATTGCGAAAGTACTGCACGTTCGGAACTACACACGGCTCAAGAAGCCGGAACTCATCGAGGAGTTGTTGAAACTTGGGGGTAAGGATGCTAACGATCAGGAGGGGTCTGCCATGAGCCCTGTGAGGCCCTATGACAACCATGACAAGCCTGAGGTAGTGACTGAACACCTGGACATCGAACAGGAACGCACACCGGCGAACGTCGTTTCCGGGGCTGTTATCTCGGGCTCATCTGAGCGCCGTGGCGGAGAGATTCCGCGGACCGGGGGAGAGGAGTTCACTGCCTCGGGCCTATGCGAAATCCTCGCGGAGGGATATGGATTCATGCGGTCCAACTACTTCCCTTCCTCGTCGGACGTCTATATCTCGCCCCCCATGATCCGGCGGTTCGGTCTTCGGACCGGTGACTGGCTCGAAGGTATTGTCCACCTGCCGCGCGGAGACAAGGAGAAGTACTCCTCACTGATGCGCATCCGCAGCATCAATGGCATTGGCATCGAAGGACATGTGCTTGCTCGTCCGCAATTTGAGTCGCTCACACCGATTTTTCCCAACAAGCATCTCAAGCTGGAAACGCCCAACTGCAGCATTGCATTGCGCCTCCTTGAGCTCGTTGCTCCTATCGGCAAGGGCCAGCGTGGCCTGATCGTGTCTCCGCCGAAGGCCGGGAAGACGACTATTCTCAAGAACATTGCGCAGAGCATCGAGTACAATCACCCCGAGGTCACGCTGATGGTGCTCCTTATAGACGAGCGACCTGAGGAAGTCACGGACATGAAGCAGTCGATTCGGAGCGAGGTGATCAGTTCGACGTTCGACCAGCCTCCCGAGAACCATATTCGAGTCGTCGAGCTGGCCCTGGAGCGTGCAAAGCGCCTGGTCGAGGTCAAGAAGGATGTCGTCATCCTCATGGATGGCATCACCCGGCTCACGCGCGCTTACAACCTCATCAGTTCCTCGTCTGGGAAGACCCTATCGGGTGGTCTCGATCCAACTGCAATTCGTGGCCCCAAGAGAGTTATCGGAGCTGCGCGGAACATGGTTGAGGGCGGCAGTCTCACGATCATCGCAACAGCGCTCATCGAGACAGGCAGCCGCTTGGACCAGGTCATCTATGAAGAATTCAAGGGCACGGGCAACATGGAACTAGTTCTGGACCGTGAGCTGGCTGAGCGTCGCATTTTCCCCGCTATCGATGTCCGGAAGTCCGGAACGCGGCGCGAAGAACTACTGTACACACCCGAGGAGTATCGCAAGATCTGGGCTCTCAGACAGTTCATTGGCAACGAGGATCCGACAGAGAGTCTTGAGAAACTCATCGCCATGCTTCAGAGAACTGCCAACAATCGGGAGTTCCTGGCCAACATCGTGGCGCAGGACAGCGCTGGACGCTAGGCATCATGGATAGTCTTTCCGGCAGGATCGAGGTTGTTGCGGGCTGCATGTTCTCGGGGAAATCCGAGGAGCTCATTCGACGCCTCAAGAGGGCTCAGATTGCGAGGCAAAAGGTCATTGCCCTCAAATCGTCTCTGGATGACCGCTATGGGCTTGAGACGATCACGTCCCATTCCGGTATTCGCCTTGAATCAGCTATCGTGGCATCTCCTGCTGACGTAGTCAGGATTGTCGAGGAGAAGCAGGTGGAAGTCGTTGGCATCGACGAGGTACAGTTCTTTGATCCCGGGATTATCGAGGTTGCAGAGTATCTTGCAGGCAAGGGCGTTCGCGTTATCCTCGCCGGACTCGACCAGGACTTTCGTGGTGAGCCGTTCGGGCCTATGCCTGAACTGCTCTCGCTTGCGGAAGAAGTGACGAAGCTGACGGCGGTATGCATGGTATGTGGCAGGCCGGCGACGCGTACTCAGCGCATCGTCAATGGACGTCCAGCGCGATACGACGACCCGGTGGTGATGGTAGGTGCAGCGGAGAGCTACGAAGCACGCTGTCGTGAGCACCATGTGGTTCCAGGTAGACCAGAGCGTGTACTGGAAAAGGAGCGCCTCATTTGAGGCACGAAGAGAGCCGATGAGCCTGGAAACAGAACAGTTGGCACGTAGAATTCATGAGATCGACGAGCGAGTTACCAACCTGCGCTACGATGTCGATCAGAAGGAAATCCAGAAACTCACTCTGGAGCGGCGCACGATGGACTCTCTGTTCGAGCTTCTCACTCAAGAAGAGTCTCTGAGGACTCAGCTTGCTGACAACGATGCGCTTCTCGCGGAGGGAACGGATTCCGAGTTCGCTGCCATGATCGAAGAAGACAAGCTCCGACTTCGGCGGGGACTGGAAGCTGTTCACGCTCAGATCGAGGAAGAACGTATTCCCAAAGACCCAGATGACGACAAGAATATCATCATCGAGATCCGGGGAGGCGTCGGTGGCGACGAAGCGGCCTTGTTTGCCGCCGATCTGTTTCGCATGTACTCATACTTCGCGAGTCAGCATGGCCTCAAGATAGAGGTCATCTCGAGTCATCCAACGGAGATCGGGGGGTTCAAGGAAGTCGTCTTCTCGGTGCTTGGGGTAGGAAGCTACAAGCTCTTCAAGTTCGAGAGTGGCGTCCACCGCGTCCAGCGTGTCCCTGAGACGGAGGCCTCTGGACGCATTCACACTTCCACTGCTACCGTAGCAGTCCTGCCTGAAGCTGAAGATGTCGACGTGCATATCGACGACGCCGACATCAGGCTTGAACTGTTTCATGCGTCTGGACATGGAGGGCAGAACGTTCAGAAGGTAGAGACAGCTGTCCGCATGACGCACATTCCAACAGGCATCACTGCGTCATGCCAGGATGAGAGGTCCCAGCTGAAGAATAAGGAGAAGGCTCTCAAGGTGCTGCGATCCCGCGTCTATGAGTTCATGAAGGAGAAGGCCGACAGTGAGATGATCGATGAGCGGAGAGCTCAGATCGGCAGCGGCATGCGCAATATGCGTATCCGTACCTACAACTTTCCTCAAGGTCGTCTCACTGACCATCGGATTAGTCTGTCCCTGTACAACTTGCCTCTCATCATGGAGGGAAACCTCGATCCAGTAGTCGATGCTCTTCACCGGGCTTCCCGGGAGAGGACTCTTCAGACGCCCATTCTGCAGGACAACGACGATTGACTCTGCGAGTAATACTTGCGCATGCTGAGCAGCGCGCGCAGCTCTCGTGGCAAAAACGCGGTGAGTTGCAGTACGTTGTTGCGGCAAGCAGAGGATGGAGCCGTTCAGAGTTGCTCATCCGGCTGGATCTGCCTGCTGAGGCTGGCGTGCACATATTTGTGGAGCATGCTGCCCAACAACTGGCCGATGGATACCCTTCGGAGTACCTCACCGGCTATGCCGCTTTCTGTGATATCGTCGTACGAGTGCGGGAGGGCGTTCTCGTGCCTCGCCCGGAGACAGAAAGCCTGGTGCAGATGGCTGTGGACTTCATCATCGAGGAGGATTGTCACCCCGCCATCGCACTGGATCTTTGCTCCGGTTCGGGGGCTATCGCTTTGGCATTGGCCGCCAGACTGCCACAGGTAGCGGTCGTGGGACTGGAGCTCGATCCCATATCTGTGTCGTGTTCCCGCGAATCCGCCTTGGACGCGGGTTTGTCAGAGCGGGTCAGGTTCGTCCACGGCAACGTGCTGGCAGCGTGGGGTCTTGCCCTCGCCGATTTCTGCAGTCGCACCGATGTCATTGTCAGCAATCCTCCTTATGTGCGTGAGCAGCGTCTGTTCCCGGCGCACGCGTCCTCGCCCGTTGAACCGGTCCGGGCACTCTATGGCGGCACGTCAGGCATGGTCTTCTACAAACGGATCATTGCACAGGCTTGTGACTGGTTGCGACCCGGTGGCCTGCTGCTGCTGGAGATTGATGATGGACTGGAACAGGGTATACTGAACTTGTTTGAGCGGTATGGACTGCAGGATGGACGCTGGTCGCCTGACCTCAGAGGGCTGCCGCGCTACGCGGAGGCACGTCGAGCAGAATGAATACGTTCAACTATATCTTGCGTGATCTTGCGGTTTTTGCCGTTGCATACCTTGTCGGTTCTGTGCCGTTCAGCTACATCTTCGCCAAAATGATCAAGGGTGTGGACATCACGAAGGTGGGCAGCAGGAACATGGGAGCTACGAATGTGTTGCGCACCGCAGGCCCTGTTCCTGCCGCGTTCGCTTTTGCTGGTGACTTTCTGAAGGCGGTACTCCTTCTGGTAGTACTGACGAGGTTCTTTCCGGCCATGTCGCGGGAAGCACTGCTTGTGGCGGCTGTTGCCGTGGTCTTGGGTCACGATTTCTCCGTTCTTGCCGGGTTCAAGGGAGGAAAGGGTGTTGCTACGACATTCGGAGTTGTGTTTGTTCTGAGCTGGCCCGTCGCTCTCGTGGAGTTGGGCATTTGGCTTGTCGTCATGACGCTCCGCAATACCGTTTCTCTTGCATCAGTGGCCATGTTCGCCACTCTTCCAGTTGCAGCGCTTATTCTGAGACAGCCGCCGAAACTAGTTCTGATCTACGCCCTGCTTGCTGTGCTCGGCATCGTTCGGCACGCCGCGAACATCGGTCGGTTGAGGGCTGGGGAAGAGCCCAAGCTCGATCGGTCCTATTTTCGGAGGCGGTAGATATCTCTGCCTGAGAGGGTCCTGTTGGACACCTGTTCAGACGCCGATTTTCGGCGGCTGTCCGAGTGTATTGCTTCGGGAGCCGTCGCGGTGTTCCCGACGGACACCGTCTATGGCATTGGCTGCAGCGCGGCGTGCGCGTCTTCGGTTACCAGAGTATTCGCAGCAAAGCATCGCGATGCTGCCAAGCCGTTGCCCGTTTTTGTGCCCGATATCGCTCGTGTCCTGCCGTGGGTCGAGCCTGCGGCACGTGTGATGGCCCAGCGTCTTGCCAGCGTGTTCTGGCCTGGGGCGCTTACCATCGTCGTCGACGTTGCGGGGAGTGGTCTCTACACACAGCCCCTGCCCCATCCAGAAGCATCCAGCATCGGTTTCCGGGTGCCCCGCCACACTGGACTCCTTCGCTTGCTTGCCGGCGGCCTCCTGATGGCGCAGACAAGTCTGAATGAGAGCGGTGAAAGTGTCATTGAGAGTCTGGACGGGCCCGGAGCCGCCGGGCTGCTGGAGCGAGCGGATCTGGTCCTGGACAGCCGACGGCGTCCAGAAGGCCGGCCATCGACGGTTGTCAGATTGACAGCGGGGTCGTGGTCCATGCTGCGCAAGGGCAGTATCTCTTCTGCTGACGTGGCCGCGGCGCTTGTGGGAGAGGTTCCGTGAGACGCGACATTGCTATCGACGGGCCTTCTGGATCCGGCAAGACATCTGTGGGACTGCGTGTGGCCACTGAGTTCGGTCTCATGTTCGTCGACTCTGGGCTGTTATACAGGGTGTTCGCCGCTGCATATGCCGAGCAGTTTCCGTCCGACCGTTGTCTGCGGAGCGATCGCCTGCTGGGTATCCTCGAGCGTTGCATAAGCTACGAGCCCGGCGGTACGGTTCTGTTTGGCGGGCGCGTTCTTCAATTGTCTCTCCACGACCCGAAAGTAGACAGCCTCGTGTCGCCTGTCAGTGCGGTGCCACAGGTGCGGGCAGCCGTGAACAGGGAGCTGCGACGCATCGCCTTGCTCCAGGATGTTGTCATGGTTGGCCGGGACATAGGAACGACCGTTCTTCCCAGGGCTTTTCTGAAGGTGTTCATTACAGCGGACCCGGATGTTCGCGCCAGACGGCGAGTCGCCCAGCTGGAGCGTCAGGGTATCCCGCTCGACTACGGAGCCGTGCTGGCCAACATCAGGGAGCGTGATGCGATAGACTCGTCCCGAGAAGACTCGCCTCTTCAATGCACAGAGGAGTACGTCAAGCTGGACAACTCTGCTGACGGCTCCGATGGAGTCGTGCAGGCGATCCTTTCCGAGTACCGCAGGAGGCTTGAGCATGCTGTATGAGCTGGTTGTCCCATTTGGCAGGCTCTTGTTCAGGACCTACTTCAGACTCCACGTCATCGGGCTTGAGAATGTACCGAGGCACGGACCAGGACTCATCTGCGGCAACCACTGCAGCTATCTGGATCCCATGCTTGCCGCCGTCGCGCTGCCGCGCAAGATCTACAGCCTGTCACGCAAGGAGATGTACCAGCAGCCGCTTCTGGGGCCATTCATACGTCGTCTGGGTGCCGTGCGCATCGACAGGGAGTCTCTGGCCGACAAGGATGCCCTCCAGACGGCGCTGGCAATCATGGACCACGGCGACCTGTGTATGATCTACCCCGAGGGAACGCGGTCACCAGACGGACGTCTGCAGAACCCTCACAACGGGGCGGCTTTTCTGGCAGTGAAGTCGGGAGCACCTGTGGTCCCCATGGCCATCATTGGCTCATACGAGTGCTGGCCGAGGCAGAGGAGAGTCCCCAGAACCGGTCGCATTACCGTACGCATAGGTCAGCCGGTCACGTATCACCTCCCGCCGGAGCGCGAGAGTCCCAGAGAAGACCTGACGGCAATCAGCATGGACATCATGGGTCGCATTCGGACACTGCAGGAACAGGGGCATGCCTGATATGCGCGTTGTGCTGGCACGCGAGCTAGGCTACTGTTCGGGCATTCGGCGAACGATTGACGCTGCTGAGACGGCCTTGCGCTCGGAAGGAACGGTTGCGGCGACAGATACGCTCCTTCACAACGCCGGTGAGATGAACCGGCTTGGCTCCATGGGGTTGCGATCTGTGGAACTGCTGAGTGACGAGGAACTGGGTGCTGCGACGGTTCTCCTGCCTGCTCACGGTTCGACGTTGTCGGAGCACCTTGGAAGGATTGCCAGCGCGCGAGCCGTGCGGGATCTGACCTGCCCCATCGTGAACCGGGCCCGCGATGCCGTAAGCCGGTTTGCAGATGCTGGCGTTCCTGTGGTTGTCGTCGGAGACAAAGAGCATCGAGAGACGCGGTATCTCATGGAGGCTGCTGGCAGTCAACTGCTCAAGGTCGTGGCTTCGGAGCAGGACCTGGAGACTCTTGAGATATCAGTTTCCCGTGTGGGGGTCGTCTACCAGACGACACAGTCTCGCGAGTTCAGACAGCAGATCCTGCAATGGTTTCGACGGAGAGGAATCGAGGTTGCCGAAGAGATGACACTGTGTCCGGAGGTATTGCGAAGGCAGGACGGAGCTGTCGCTCTGGCCCGGCGTTGCACGGTCATGCTGGTCCTGGGAGATAGTTCCAGTGCCAATACCAGAAGACTGGTGGCGGTAGCAGTCTCTGCATGTCCGAGGACGTATCTCATACGGGACGCGGCCGTGTTGCCCGAGGTGGGGCTGAACTCTGTGGACATCGTGGGAGTCGTAAGCGGTACGTCTTGCCCCCAGGGAGCAATCGATGAAGTCATGGCGGGGCTGAGGCAAGTCTGTCCCGACGTTCACGTGGAGGTGGACGCATGACCCGTGTCTATATTGTAGGTGCGGGTGCCTGGGGGACTGCAGTAGCCAGTCTGGCTGCGGTTAAGGCGACCGTGGTCCTGTTGATACACGGCGAAGACACACTCATGACGCTGCGCGAGGCCCGAGAGAATGCACTCTATCTCCCTGGCGTACGGTTTGCGGGACAACGTCGAGCCGACCGACGATCTCGTGGGGGCCTAGCGTTCGGCTGATGCCATCATTCTGGCGGTACCCACATAGAGACTGCGGACGATGTTTCGCAAGCTAGTTCCCGACTTATGTCGACCGAGCGTTCCCTTGCTGAGACTCAGCAAGGGGCTGGAGCGGGAAACGCATCCGCGGGTGTCTCAACTGCTCTGTGAGGATCTGGAACTCAGTGATTGAGATCACTATGCGGCTCTATCCGGACCCAATTTCGCTGCCGGGATTGCTCGAAACCTGCCGGCGGCTACCGTTATCACCAGCTGGGGGCTAGGTAGGCGCCGCCACTTTCAGGAGCTCCTCTCAGGCGGTTCGCTCAGGGCATACACAAGTGCGGACCTGGTAGGAGTGGAGCTGGGTGGGGCGTCCAAGAACGTGTACGCTGTCGCGGCAGGCTTGTCCGACGGACTGGGATTTGGCGACAGCTCGAAAGCATCCTTGATTGTCCGCAGCCTCCATGAGCTGGTCAAGGTCGCGACGGCGCTCGGGGCAGATCCGGCCACGATCAATGGGCTTGCTGGAGCAGGGAATCGGATTGCAGCCAGCTTCAGCAGGCTAAGCCGCAACCGCACGGCGGGTGAAGCTATTGGCAGGGGGCGTCGGCTTCTGAGCTTCAAACCGGCCAGCGTAGCCTCATTGAGGAACTCCTAACGCTCCAGACTCTTGCAAAAACCGCTTAACAGAGTAACATTAGCTTGTCTGTCGTTCGTCAGCTGCACGGGATCGTCGCCGGGAGCGTCACGCCTCTCGTTGGTCTCCAGCGTCTGATGAGTCGGGAAACGAAAAGCGAGTTCTAGCAGACGAGTTCGAAAAGGTGGTCAGGTGACAAAGTCGGATCTTGTGATAGTGGTCGCAGCAAAGACAGGTTGTTCCAGAGTTGTTGTTGAAAACGTGCTGGACCAGGCTTTGATCGTTTCCAGCAAGGAGTTGCGGGCAGGTCGTAAGGTTACCCTGACCGGTTTTGGGGCTTTCTGCGTGTCCTTAAGAAAGGCTCACTCGGGTGTGAACCCGAAAACGCGCGAAGCGGTGAACGTGCCGGAGAAGCGTGTTGTGACCTTTCGGATTAGCGGAAAGCTGAAGAAGCTGGTTGAGAACAAATAGTCGGGGCGTGGCGTAGTTTGGCTAGCGCACCAGCATGGGGTGCTGGGGGTCACAAGTTCGAATCTTGTCGCCCCGACCACTATTTGTCGGGATGTGGCTCAGCTTGGTAGAGCGCTTGGTTCGGGACTAAGAGGTCGTGGGTTCGAATCCCACCATCCCGACCAGCAATTATCCAAACCGGAGGGGTACGAATATGATCGAGGAGTTCATCCAGAGCTTGCAGCAGGCTGAGGTCGAGGCGGATGGCATCATCAAGGCTGCGCACGAGAGAGTCCAGACTATCCGGCACGACTCGGAGTCTGCTCTTGCTGTGGTCAGGGCTTCTGCGGAGTTGATGCTTCAACGGCGACTTGACCCAATCGACCAGGAAACGAACCAGCACATGGAACTTGCCGAGGATCAGTTTCGCCTCGATCTCAAACGGCAGCTTGAGAGCCTCGAGCTCCGGGCGCATGATCGTAGACGCGCGGCTTTGGATCTGCTGCTGTCAAGACTCACTGCTCGCTAGCATGGCGATCGACAGAGTACAAGAGTTCGCTCTTGCTTTTCCGCACAACAGGGAAGACGAGGTTCTGTCTTGCCTGTACGGCGCGGGAATGGTTCACCTGACTTCCTATACTCCATCGAATGATTCTCAAAGCAGTGCAGCTGCCGCGTTTTCGCTGGACGTCTGTCGTCCGGAGAGGGAACAGTCGTTGAGCCATATCGCCGAGGAGTTGGAGCTTGCCAGCGCGGCGCTCTCGTTCTTCGCCGAAGTGAACCCCGTGACCAAAGGACTCGTTCTGAGTTTCTTCCCCGACGAAGTGTATGTCAGTGTCAATGACATGAACAAGACCGCTTCGATGGCTTCAAGCAATGGCTATACAGACATGATGCGCAGCGTGCTCGAGCTGAAAGGCCAACTGGCGGAACAGCGTCATCGCGTTGAACAGCTTCAGCAGGACAGGGAGGCGATGCTGCCGTGGGCGTCACTTCCGGTGGATCTCAGCGAGGTTTCCCACTGGCAACGGATCGCGCTCATTGCAGGTAGCATGGTCTCGGTGGACCTGTCGCGTGCCTTCAAGCATCTGTTGGATCATGGCACTGCCGTTGCAGTTGATACGGTGTCCGAGACGAAGAACGTGAGCAACGTGGTCGTTGCGTGCCTGCATACTCACACGGATGACGTTCGCGCGGTGCTGGCGTCGGAGGGTTTCGTCGAGCAGGACTTGTCGCGTGCCAGTGGCTCCGTGGCGTCCTTCATCGACGGTCTGACGGAAGAGCATCGTGCAGTTCGAGAGAAGATCGCCGCACTCCAGCTTGAGATTTCCTCTTTCCTCGCTCGCAAACAGGAGATCGTCGTGTATCGCGAGTATCTCCTGAGTGAACGGACACGTCTGGAGGCTTCGCACAACATCACGCGGACAGAGCGTTGCAGCGTGGTCACCGGGTATGTTCGAGAAGTTGAGGTGGATTCTCTGCAGAAGCTGTGTGCCGGTTTCGGTGGTATCGTCTGCATGACGGGGGATCCCACCGGGGGAGATAGCACTCCAGTATCCATCACCAATAGCAAATGGCTCAAGCCCGTGGAGATCCTGATCAATATGTTTGGATTTCCAGTCTACTCGACGTTCGACCCGACGGTCTTCTTGGCCATTCCGTTTTTTCTCTTCTATGGCCTCTGTCTGGGGGACGTTCTGTACGGGGCTGTCCAGATAGGGATCTGCCTCTACTTCATGCGCAAGTACAAGCAGTCGACCGGCGTCCGCAACTTCATGATGGTGTTTCTCTATGGCGGGATTGCAGCAATGGTCGGGGGTGCGCTCACCGGGAGCTGGGGAGGAGACCTTTTCTCGGAGACGTACCTTGGGAAGGGAAACGCAATCGCGAGATTCGCCACCTCTCTTCGGATCATTGACCCTCTTCAGGCCGCGTTTCAGTTCCTGGTGATTGTCTGGGTCATCGGCGCGTTGAACCAGTTCTATGGAGTCGGCCTGGCTATCTACAAGGCGGTACGGAGAAGGGACTATGCCTCTATCGTCTATGATTGTGTCGGCTGGCTGCTGTTTCTCCCGGCCATCTCGGCGCTGTTGTTCATAGGAACCAAGTGGGGTATCGGATTCAGGTACGGATACCTTATCGCCTTGTCGACAGGAGCTGTGCTCCTCTTTCTAGGTGGAGCGCGACAGGGCAAGGGCGTGGGCAAGGTGTTGATGGGTCTCGTGAACCTCTATGGGATCCAGAGTTCCTATGGCGCCGGTTCGTTCCTGGGTGATGTACTGTCGTACTCACGCCTGCTTGCGTTGGGACTCACGACCTCGATGCTTGGGTCGGCCTTCAACATGATTGGGTCTCTCGTGAAGATCCCCGTCGTCGGCGTGCTTCTGGGTGGTGTGGTGCTCCTGTTTGGACACCTGTTGAACTACTTCATGGGAGCCATGGGAGCGTTCATCCATTCTGCGCGTCTCATTCTGCTCGAGTACTTTGGACGATTCTACGAGGGTGGAGCGCCTCGGTTCCATCGTTTTGGGTTCTGGTCGGAAGTTGTCAAGATCGTCGACATATCGACTG
>Ga0209182_10000013_pt1 | contig 38445 bp, 37 predicted proteins | sample LakBais05cmmetaG_FD_185474 | JGI IMG/M metagenome (GOLD analysis project Ga0209182, IMG submission 185474) | Lake sediment microbial communities from Lake Baikal, Russia to study Microbial Dark Matter (Phase II) - Lake Baikal sediment 0-5 cm... | ecosystem: Environmental > Aquatic > Freshwater...
ATTCAGAAAATTCGGCGCGCTTGCGCGCACTGTTTTATTTTGGAGGAGGAGATGCGAAATCAGAAGCAATTTTGACTGATACTGAATTTGTTTTGCCCAAAATACAAAAAGAATTTTTGACATATTAAAATATGTGATATACTTAACTTGCGACAAACAACCAAAAGGCTTTTTTAATAGCCGTCTTTGGAAACAATCCAAGCTTTTTGGGTTTGTCGCACCAAGGGCGGCTATTTAAGTTTTAATAAATAAAAATATGTCACAAAAATTCTTTTTGTATGCTCGCAAGTCCACTGATGTCGAGGACAAGCAAGTTCTTTCAATTGACGCGCAACTCACCGAATTGCGGGAATACGCCGTTCGGGAAAATATTGAAATTTCCGCCGAATATATAGAGAAACAATCTGCGAAAATTCCAGGTCGTCCTATCTTTAATAAAATGATGAAAGAGATTGAAACTTTCGGCGGAAACATCCTCGCATGGAATCCCGATCGTCTCGCCCGCAATTCGGTGGACGGAGGCAAAGTGATTTATCTCCTCGACACAGGGAAACTTGCGAGCATTAAATTTCCAACCTTTTGGTGTGATAACACTGGTCAGGGTAAATTTATGCTCAATATGGCTTTCGGGCAAAGCAAATACTATGTAGATTCTCTTTCCGAAAATACGAAACGCGGACTTCGCCAAAAAGTGAGAATGGGTATATTCCCTAGCCAAGCGCCAGTGGGGTATCTCAACGATTCGCGGACAAAAACAATCGTAGTGGAAAAGAAAAAGTCTAAAATTGTGCGCTTGGCTTTTGAGCGATATGTCAAAGGTAATCAAAGGTTAGAAGATATTGCAAATTTTTTGGCGAAATCCGGCGTTACAACCCGAACCGGAAAGAGAATCTCCAAAACAAAAGCGTCTTTTATCCTCTCAAATCCTTTTTACATCGGTTTATTCAAATATGGCGGTGAAATCCACGAAGGCAAACACGAGCCAATCATTTCAAAGAAACTTTTTGATGAAGCACAGGAAATGCTAAAACTTCGTGGTCAACCAGAACGAAAACCACAGAATGAACCTCAACCTTTTTGCGGACTCATTTCCTGTGCTTCTTGTGGAATGATGATAACTGCTGAAAACAAAACGAAGCGACAGAAAAATGGCAATGTTCACCACTATGTATATTACAGATGTACGAAAAAATCTAAAACGATTAAGTGTCCCGAAATGTCGCTTCGTTCTGAAGAAGTAGATAAGCAGTTATCATCTCTAATCAAAAAAGTTTCTTTGCCCAAAGACTGGGCGGAGGAATTGAATCGTCTTGCTTTACAAGACTACAAAAACTCCGCCCCGTCTTTGACTGCTAGTGTGAAAGAGAAAGAAACAAAATTATCGGTCATTTCACAAAAGCTAGAGCGACTTCTTACGGGATATTTAGACCAAGTGATTGACGAACAAGATTATCGTACTGAAAAATCAAAATTATTACTTTCCAAGAAGTCGCTCGAAGAAGAAATGACCTCTCTTTCACACAAGCAGAATGATTGGCTCGTACCTTTCCAAAACTGGCTAAAAGACGCGCAAAACATAGACAAAATTGCTTCTGATTCAGACCTTTTTGCGAAAAAGGTCTGCGCCAAAGAAATCTTTGGCTCGCACCTCCTCCTCCAAAATAAAACAGTGCGCGCAAGCGCGCCGAATTTTCTGAATTCCTCTGAAAAAATGGGGGAAAATCAGTGGGACGCCCTTCGGGCGTCCCACATCTTGGCTCGTCAAAAGCCGTTAAGTTCTGTTCTGGTGCGGAAGGTGGGACTTGAACCCACACAGCCTTATAATCGGCTATAAGCTCCTGAGGCTTACGCGTCTGCCTATTCCGCCACTTCCGCACGTTCGCAAACATCGGGAAAATAAGGCTAAAAAGCTCAAATATTATAAGCTTTATCAGCCCTCGAGTAAAGCCCGCGAATTACGCCCTCTTGACAAAAGGCCTGTCCGCTTTTATTTTAGAGGTGTATGGCCGTCTCCATTACAAGAGAGCGCGTCTTAAAATCACTAAGCAAAAAGGGAAGCTTAAAAACATCCGATAAATTTCTGCGTAATTTTTCTAAGGAGGTTCCATGAAACTTTTGAGCCGGCAACAGATCGAATCCCTCTCCCGCTTCAAAAGCGAGACGTATCTTACGACCTCGTTTTTCCTCAACACCGATAAAAGCCGTTTTTCCAAAAAGGAGATCCTTGTCTCCGCCAAGAATCTTTTAGCCGTCGGCCGGGCCCGCCTCGAAAGCCTGGACCTCGGCAAAGACAAGAAAACGTCTGTCGGCCGCGACCTGGATAAGATCGCCGATTTCTGCTCGCAGAACATGACGGCCAACTCCCAGGGACTGGCCATCTTTTCCTGTCAGGGCGAACATTTCTGGGAAGACATTCATCTCCCCCACCCGCCCCGGGACCGCGTTCTCTTCAACCACAATCCTTACGTCCGGCCCCTGTCTCAGATTTTGGGACGCTACCGCCGCATCTGCGCCGTCCTCATCGGCCGCCGGGAAGCCAAATGGTATAACGTCTTTATGGGCGAGATCTCGTTCATTGAATCACTGACGAGCGACGTCCCGGGCAAGATCAAGGAAGGAGGATTCGAAGGCACCGAAGCCAAGCGTATCGAGCGGCACATCGAGGCCCACCTCCATAATCATTATAAAAAAGCCTCGCAACGCACCTTCGAGCTTTTCAAAAAGGACCAGTTCGATTGGCTCTTATTGGGCTGCGAAGACAGCTTCACCTCGAACTTGGAGCTCTTTCTCCACCGCTATCTTATCGACCGATTGAAAGGCCGTCTCAAAGCGAAACTTTCCGATCCGGTGGATAAGATCCTCAAGGAGGTCGTCGAGCTCGAGGAGCAGCTCCATAAGGCCGAAGAGGCCGAGGGCGTCCGGAGGTTCGTCTCCGAGCTGGAAAAGGGCGGGCGCGCCGTGTCGGGAATCAAGGAGGTGCTGCGCCGGCTGAATCAAGTCGAAGTCCAGACGCTTCTCGTGACGCACAACTTCACCGCGGAGGGAAAGATCTGCCCGCGCTGTAAATTCCTCTATCTGGAGGAAGCGGTTTGCCCCTCCTGCCAGAAAAAGACGAATGCCCTGTCCGATGTCGTGGACGAGGCGATCGAATCGACCTTCCGGAGCCACGCCGAGGTCAAGCACATCACCCCGCCCTCCAAGCTCGACCACTATGGCAAGATCGGCGCGTTCTTGAGGTATAAAATCTAATCCCTTAGAGCCCCTCCCATCGCGGCAGCCAAATCCTTCTTCGCCGCCTTCGCCTTTTTGTATGACACCCTTTCGAACAGGCTGTACATGATCGGGATGATGAACAGCGTCAGGAACGTTGTCGTCGTCAGGCCGCCGAGCAGCGTGATGGCCAGCGGGTTGCGCATTGCCGCTCCGGACGTGCGGCTGAAGGCCATGGGCAGCGTGCCCAGGATCGTCGTCAACGCGGTCAGCAGGACCGGACGCAGACGGGTCACGGCGCCCTGAATGATCGCTTCTTTCTTCTCCACGCCGCGCCGACGCAGCTGGTTCATATAGTCGATCATGACGATGGCGTTGTTCACGGCCACGCCGGCCAGCAAGATTAACCCGATCCAGACCGGGAGGTTGACCGGCCGTCCCGCGATGAGCAGGCCGGCAACGATGCCGATCAAACACAAAGGAATCGTAAACATGATAATGAACGGGTGGAGAAACGACTCGAACTGCGAGGCCATGACCATGTACACAAGAAGGACCGCCAGGGCAAACACTCCGGCAAGGATCAGGAACGCCTCGGTCATCTGCTGATAGGAGCCGCCGAACTCGAGAAAATAACCCGGCGGGAGCGTCCGGTCGAGACCCTCGATCCTCTGCTTGATGTCCTTGACAACGCTGCCCAGGTCGCGGCCGACGATATTGCCCGTCACCAAGACGCGCCGGGCCTGGTTCTCGCGGGCGATCTGGATCGGACCGGTGCCTGAATCGATCTCCGTCACCTGGCCGAGAGCGATCGACGTGTTGAGCGGCGTCAGGATGGGGATGTTCCGGATCTCCTCGATCGTATTCCGGTATTCCTCCTTGAACCGGACGCGGATGTCGAACTCCTCACCGCCTTCGCGGTAACGGGTCGCCACTTGACCGAGCGTCGCGGTTTGAACGGCCGTCTCCACCTGGTTGACTGTAAGCCCGAACCGGGCAGCCTTGTCGCGATCGATCCGAATATGGTATTCGGGCTTGGCCTGAGACAATGTATGCGTAACATCGCGCAGTCCGGGAACGTCCTTGATCCGGGCAACGATGCCGTCGGCGATCTCCCGGAGCTTGCCGAGGTCTTTCCCGAAGATCTTGATCTCCACGGGAGCGGCAGCGCCGCCGAGAAAGGTCTGCTGCATATCGATGGCCTCGAACTTGACGCCCTCGAGCTTGGGCAACTTCTTGCGAATCTCATCAAGGACTTGGGCATTCGTCCGCTTCCGCTCGATAACGGGCTTGAGACCGATGAAAAACTGACCTTCGTGCGGGCCTGCGGGATTCCCGCCAAATCCCTGGTCCTGGGGATTGTCTTCGGCCTGGGAGCCGGCCTGGGCGGAGATGATCCTCACCTCGGGCTGCCGGCGGATGATGTCTTCAACCATCTGCATCACGCGGTCCGTCTCCGCGAGCGACGAGCCGACCGGAAGGCTGATCTTCAAGAAGGCCATGTCCAGGTCCATGGCCGGCATGAACTCGGTGCCCAAAATGGGGATGAGGGCCACAGACACGGCGAAGAGGCCGAACACACCGAGGAGGACTGTCTTCCGATGAGAGAGCGCCCACTCAAGGGTTTTCCGATAGTAGCGGCGGGCTCCCTCAAAATTGCGGCCGATCGTCTTGCGCACAGCTCTCGCGTCTCCCTCGCAGCGTTTAAACAAAAGCGAGGCCATCATCGGGACGATCGTCAAGGCGACGAAGAGCGACGCGACGAGCGAGAACGTGATGGACAAGGCCAGGCCGCGCGTGAGCTTGCCCGTGATGCCCTGGGCGAAGACCATCGGCAGGAAGACGACGATCGTCGTCAGCGTCGAGGCCGTGATGGCCATCCCGACCTCGGACGTGCCGGCGATGGCCGCGTCCTTGGCGCTTCGCCCCTCCTGGATGTGGCGGAACATATTCTCGATGACGACGATGGCATTGTCCACGAGCATCCCGATGCCGAGGGCCAGGCCGCCAAGGGTCAGCAGATTGAGTGTATACCCGGCGAAATAGAGGGCGATGAACGTCGTGACGATCGAGAGCGGAATGGCCACCCCGATGATGAGCGTCGGCCGCCAGTTCATGAGGAAGAAAAAGATCAGGACGATGGCCAGAAGGCCGCCCTGCCAGGCGTTGTCAGCCGTGTCTTTGGTCACGCCCTTGATCATCTCGGCCTGGTCCATGACCTTGTTGAAGACGATGTCGGCCGGAAGCATCTTGCGGATTGTCTCGAGCTCCTTGAGGACGGCGGCGCCAGTGAGGGCCGTGTTCGCGCCCGAGCGCTTGCTGATCATGAGGAAGACGCCCTGACGGCCCTGAATGCGGCCGATGTACCGCGTCTCCTTCATCGTATCTTTGACTTCGGCCAGGTCCCGGACATAGATCGGGTCGCCCTTGGCCGTGGCGCCGACGATCGTGTTCCGGATGTCATCGAGGTTCTCGTATTCCCCGAGCGTCCGGACCAGGTAATCCGAATGCCGCTCGACGAGATGGCCGGCCGGCATGTTCATGTTATCCATGTAGAGCGCGCCGAGCACGCGCTCAAGCGACAGGTTCAGCGTCTGGAGGGCGTGCTTGTCGACATCGACAAGGATCTCCCGGGTGTCCATGGAAAATGTCTGGGCCGCGGCCACGCCGTCGATCCGCTCCAGCCGCCGGGCGACCTCGTCTTCGACGAGTTTTTTGAGCTCGGCCGTGGGACGGTTCCCCGTAATGCCCCAGAAGATGATCGGCATCTCGGACAGGTTGAACTTCACAACCAGCGGCTCGCTGATCCCTTTGGGAAGGTAACTTTTATAGAGGCCGATCCGGTCGCGGAGGTCCTGGGCCGCGAAATCCAGGTTCGTTCCCCACTCGAAGTCCACCTGGATGAGGGATGTTCCTTCCGAGGTCGTCGAGAACACTTTCTTGACCCGGTTGACGGAGCTTATGACCTGCTCTAAAGGCCTCGTGATCGAATTTTCGATGTCTTCGGGCGACGCCCCTTTATAGGTCGTGATGACTGTGACCGTCGGGAAGTCGAGGTCCGGGAAGTAATCGAGCCCCAGCCTCGTAAACGAGATCGCGCCGACCACGACCAGGATCATGGCCAGCATGGCCGTCGTGACCCGGCGGTTGACTGAGAATTCCGGGAGTTTCATGGGTGCCTCTCGATCACTTTTTGATCTCGACCTCAGTCCCGTCGATGAGTCCGAAGTTGCCCTCGACGATGACGAGGTCGCCTTCCTTGAGCCCCGCCGTCACTTCGACCAGCACGGAATTCTTGAGGCCCAAGGCCACGGCTTTTTTGACCGCCTTCGTCCCTTGAACGAGGAAAACATACTTATCCTCGATGACGGCCTTCTGCGGAACGACGAGGGCGTTGTCATGCGAGTTGACCTCGAAGACGACGCTGCCGAACGTGCCCGGCCGGAGCGAGAGCTCCGGATTGTTGACCGTCACCTCGACATGGAACTTCTTGGCCAGAGGATCAGCCGTCGTATTGACCACGGTTACCGTCCCCGGATATTCCTTCGCTTCGCCCCGGGAAACGCGTACGGCTGCCGGCTGGCCTTTTTGGATACGAACGACATCGCTCTGAGAAACTTCCACGCCGATCTTGATTCGGGAATAATCGACGAGCGTCAGCACGCCGCTCACGGGACCGTAACTGCCCATCATGGGGTTGATAACATCGCCGACCTGGGCGTTCTTCGAGGCGATAATGCCTTTGAAGGGTGCTTTCATAATCGAGACATCAAGCGTGTGCTGGGCCATGTTGACCGCGGCCTGGGCCTGGGCGAGCTGGGCATTGGCCGCATCATAGCCGAGCTTGACCTGCTCATACTGCTGGTCGGAAACGGCCTTTTCCTGGAGGAGGCGGTCCATCCTCTCTTTGTTCTTGGCCGCGTTCTTATAGTTCGCCTCGGCCACGGCGAGCGCCGCCTCGGCCTGCTTGAGCTGGAGACCGATGGATTCCGTATCCATCTCGGCCAGCAATTGGTCCCTCCCGACGCGCTGCCCTTCCTCGACATAGATCTTGGCCACCTTGCCGCCGATATCCGGCATGATGTTGATCTTTTGCCAGGCTTCCAGCGTCCCCGTATACGTGAGCTTTTCCGAAATTTTTTGTTTGACGACCTGGGCCACTTTCACGGGGATCGCGCTCTCCGCGGCCGCGGCCGGGTCCTCCTGTTTCGCCGTTTGGCAGGACACGAGCATCCCGAAGACGACCGCTCCGGCGAGTCCCGTCATCATCCATATCTTTTTCATTGTCATCCTCCGTTATCGATTGACGTCCTTATCCCCGCTGGCGCCGACAGCCTTTTCGAGCTGGGCTAAAGCCAAGGCATAATCATAAAGGGCTTGGGAATAATTCGTCTTGGCCTGAGTCAGGGCCATCTGGGCGAAACTGACATCCAGGTTGGTGGCCAATCCTTCCCCGTAGTTGAGATCGGCGATCCTGACCGCTTCCTGGGCCTGCTCTACGTTTTTCTCCTGGGAGAGGAGCGACTCTTTGGCCTGTTGCAGGCTGAGAATGGCCTCCTGAACCTCGAACTTGACCATTTCCGAGAGGCCTTTCCGACTGTAATCGAGCTGCCTGAGCACGGCTTTCGACTCGCCGACCTTGGCCGAGTTGACGAATCCGTTGAAGAGCGGGATGTCCAGGACAAGGTTGACGGAATAATAGCTCTCCCAGCTATCCTTCGTGAATTTGAACCGGTTGCCCCAGTAATTGTACGCGCCCCCGATGGCGAGGGTCGGCAGGTACGCTCCGCGCGCCATTTTGAGCATCTCAGCGGCCATCTGTTGTTGGAACTTGAGCTGATTCATTTCCGGCCGGTTGGCCAAAGCCTGGGCTACGCCGGCATCCACGTTGGCTTCGAATTCCTTGTAGCTGAGCTCACCCTTCACCTCGATCGGCTGTTTCAGGTCCAGCCCCAAAAGCGTCTTGAGGCCGAGTTCGACCGTGCTCAAGCCGTTCTTGGCCCGGATAAGCTGAGGCTTTAAATTGGCCACTTGGACCTCGGACCTCAGCAGGTCGAACTTGGAAGCCATGCCCACGTCATACAAACTCTTGACGTTCTTCCAATGCTTATCCGCGAGGCTGACCGCTTCTTCGGACACCTCCACGAATTTCTTGGCTAGGAGATAGCCGTAAAAGGCTTTTTTGACGTTGAACACTGTTTCCTGCATGGACTGGCGGATCGCCTCTTTCGTGGACATCAGGTTATAGTTGGCCTGCTTGTAACCGGAGACGAGCCGGCCTCCCGCAGAGAGCGGCAGGGAAAACGACAGGGAGAACTGATAGTTCCGAGTGAAGTCGAGCTTGATCTTCTGGGGCGGCATCCCGGGAACGAAGGACGGCATATCGATTGTCATGACTTTTTTATCCAGGATATGCATCCCCTGGGCGTTCAGCGCGGGGAAAAAACTCGAGACTGCTTCCCTGACCATATAAGAAGCCTGGTCTTCCTTAGCCTTTTCGGCCAGGTAAAAGGGGTTCTGCTCAAGGGCCAGTTTGATGCTGTCCTCCAGGGTCAGGGTGATTTTTTCCTGAGAAAAGGCCGCGGCGGGCAGGCCGAACATCAAGGCCGCGACAAGAATAAACGTTCCCGCTTTCTTCATGATGCTTCTCCTCTTGAAACTTTGATATTCTCAATGGCGTGCTGGATGAAGTCTTGGATATGGCCGGCGTCTTCCTCGATATCGGGTCGCCTGTCATCCCAGAACCTTTCGACGAAATAGCCTTCGATGACGGCCTCGATGAACGTCACGCCGGCGTCGAGATCCATCGGCCGGAATTCCCCGGAGGCCATGCCGTCCCGGAGAAGAATTCTCGATCCCTTAAGCATTTCCTTTCGCTTGGCCTTGATCTTCTGGAGGAACCGCCTTTCCTCTTCCGTGCCCGACCGGCTCTGCTTCCCGACGAAGATCTGGAGGAGTCTCATGAAGGACCGGTCCAAAAGGAAGACCCGGGTGAGATTTTCATTTTCGGACAGGAAGCGAAGGGAGCACGCGACCCATTCCCCCAAGCGCTCCCGGGCGCTGGCCGGCCGGTTCAGGACGTCCCGGAGCCGGCCGTCCAGGTCTTCGAGAAAATGGGTCATGATCTCGAACACGAGCTCGGACTTGCTCCGGAAATATCTGTATAGCGTGGCCTTGGAGAACTGGGCCTCGGCGGCCACATCGTCCATCGACGCGGCGCTGAACCCCTTGCGCAGGATGACGGCCTCGGCGGCATGAAGGATCGTTTCCCGGTTCTCCTCCCGGCGCTGTCGCTCCCGCGCACTGCGCAAATCTTTCTTTCTCATGGCTGAAACCTTCCGGTTTAAAATTAAAACTCTCTCGTTTAATGATTAAACCAGAGAGTATGCTCGATTACCCTAGCAGGATTCATCGCCCTTGTCAAGATTGGAAATTGGCGATGAAAAGCGATAGAATAGAATCGCTCATGCGATACGGGACGAGAATTTTTCTGGGAGTGATCCTCTTTCTTTTTCTCCATCTTTCCCCTCCCTCATTCGGGAAGCCAACGGACGCTCGGCTCTCGTGGAAGGTCGCCATGACCGTCGAGGTCCGCGGTGAATACAAGATGGAATCGCGCGAAGCGAAGGTCGCCGGCACATATGCCTTCACGTTCCGTTGGTCCGGGACGATGGAAAGGGACGACGAGGATTATCTTCTCGTCCACAACAAATGCGATCTTGCGAAATGGGAGGTTGAGGAAAAGGCCGAAGCCCGCGGCTCCATCAGCGTCCTGACCGCCGACGACTACCCCGCCAAGCCCGAACTCAGAGTCAATTACATCCTGAAAATGGAAGACGGCCTTCATGTCGACTTTGCCGTCGAAGGCTTCGAAGTTCCGCAAAATCCTTCCTCCGACATCTTTGATCTATGCCTTCCTGCCTCCGAAGAGAATGCGGCACACATTGGAGGAATCAACTACAACCTCTTCGTCAAAACGGGTTCCAACAAGGTTATTATGGACGAAGGCCAGATCCTTCATGGTCCCGAGGAAAAGACCTTCGCCTGGACATGGCAATACCAGACCTGGGTTCAAAAACAGGAGCTGATGATTTTCGAGTCCAGCAGCCACGAGGCGAAAGTGAAGATGGAAATTATGCCCGCGGATGAAACTTATCGTAAGCCCGCCGCAGCCGCTCGCGGCTGACATGCGTGTAAATCTGCGTCGTCGTGATCTGGCTGTGCCCCAACATCAGTTGGACCGACCTGAGGTCCGCCCCCCGCTCCAGAAGATGCGTGGCGAAGGAATGGCGAAGGACATGAGGGCTGATCTTCGCCGTCAAATGGGCTTTGCGGGCATACTGACGGAACATTTTCCAGAACCCTTGCCGGGTGAACGGCCCGCCGCGCCGGGTCAAAAAAAGAGCGTTAGTAGGCTCCTTCAAAAGCCGCGGCCGCGCTTCGTCTAAATATTTTTCGACCGCTTCGACGGCCGCTCGTCCCAAGGGAACGATCCTTTCTTTGCCTCCCTTGCCCCGGCAGAGCACGAAACTGTCTCTGAGATGGACATCGTCATTCTCGAGGCCTGTGAGCTCGGAAACCCGAAGCCCGGCCGCGTACATGACCTCGAGCATGGCCTTATCACGGACGCCCAGGATCTCGTCCGACGCAGGCTGGCGGAGAAGGGTTTGGACTTCTTTGACCGTCAGAAATTTCGGCAGTGAAAGCCAGGCTTTGGGTGAGGACAAATGGAAGGTCGGATTTTTCTTCGTCCGCCCATCCAGGATGAGATATTTGTAAAAGGATTTCAAGGACGAAATGAGCCGGGCGAGAGATCGCGGCGATAATCCCCCCTGGCTCTGGAGATGGATGAACCGAACGACGTCCGCTTCGCGGCCTTTCTCCCAGGACAGCTTTTCTTTCTTTAAAAACAGTAAGAACTTCCCTAAGTCTCGTCCATAGGCTTGGACCGTGTTGTCCGAAAGGGTCTTTTCCGCCTTGAGAAAGACCAGAAAATGAGACAGGATGTCCTCGGACAGAGGCTGCGGAGGCGTCATGTGATGAAGGGATTGTTCACCCGCTCTTGGCCGACGGACGTGAGCGGGCCGTGGCCGGGAAGGATGACGGTCTCATCGGGCAGGGTCATGACCTTTTCCCGGAGGGACTGCTCGAGCTGTTTCTGCGAACCGCCCGGGAGGTCCGTGCGGCCGACTCCTTCGAAAAAGAGCGTGTCCCCGGAAAGAAGAAATCCGTCGCCCAACAGGCTGACGCTTCCGGGCGAATGCCCCGGCGTGTGGAGGACGCGGAGGACGGAATTCCCAATCTTGATCTCCTCGCCGTCGCTCATGAGATGATCGGCGGGCGGAGAATCTTTGGCCCCTAAAAACAGGCTGAGCTCGAGCTGTTGGCTCTTGCCCAGCATCGGGCTGTCCGCGGCATGGATATAAAGGGGAACGCCGAAGTGGTCCTTCATATCCCGGTTGGCCCCGATGTGGTCGACATGCCCGTGGGTGTTGATGATGACGACCGGCTTGAGCTCCGCTTCGGCAATCTCAAGGAAGATGCGTTCCGGTTCGGCGCCCGGGTCGACGACCGCACACTGAAGGGTTTCCTCGCAGTACACAAGGTAGCAATTGGTTTCGAGCGCCCCCACAACGACCTCTTTATATTTCATCTCTCTTCCTAGCGGTTATCATAAATCGTTGAAGCGATTTTAGTCAAGCGTCTCGTTTTTTGATATAATCAGCCCAATGGACCTCTCACCTTGGCAGCTTCAGATCGTCAAAAGATCCCTCAAGAAAAAAGAAAAGATCGACCTGATCCATAAACACATTCCCGTCGCCCCATCCGATGTCCTGCTCGACCTCGGCTGCGCCCAGGGGATCCTGAGCTATTTTCTCAGGCGGAAGGGCGGGTTCTGGGTCAGCACCGATCTGGATTTCGTGAATCTCGAATCCAGCCAAGCCCTGCTCGGCAAGAATCTTGTCCAGATGGGCGAGAAAGCCCTGCCCTTCAAAAGCTTTTCGTTCGACCAGGTCGTGTGCCTCGATTATCTGGAGCATATCGATGACGACGACCTCACGCTCGAGGAAATCCGAAGAGTGCTGAAGGCCGGAGGCCGCCTCGTCCTCGTCACGCCGCACACCGGAAAATTTTTCCTCCTCCAGAAAATCCGGCCCCTGCTCGGGCTGAAGATCGAACTCTACGGCCACAAGCGCGAAGGCTACAGCCTCCGGGACCTCGAGATGAAACTTCAAAAAGCGGGATTGCGGCCGGTCAAGCACAAGACCTACTCCCGGTTTTTCACCGAGCTCCTCGAGCTCATCCTGAACGCGGTCTATGTGAATATGCTCTCCAAAAAGCCGCCGGCTAAGCTCCGCGACGGACACATCCGTCCTTCGACGTCCGAAGAGTTCGCCTCGCAGAGCAAAGCGTTCAAGCTCTACAAATTCGTCTATCCTGTGGTCTGGCTCGTCTCCCGCCTCGACAAGCTCCTCTTTTTCCAGCGCGGCAACGCCATTATCGTCTGGGCTATGAAAGATCAAAATTAGGGATACGGGCATAAGAAAAATAGCCATGGATCATGAGAAAAATCATTCCGTCTTGTCCGGGGTGAAGGAAATCCTGACGTCTCAAGAGGAGCAGTTCGAACGCTGGAGAAAGAGCATCGGTTTGTTCCTCGGCCCGGCGGCAGCCGTCGTTCTCTTCCTCCTCCCCCTATCCTCTCTCAGCCGCGAAGCTCACACCTTGGCGGCGATTATCGGCTGGGTCGTCGTCTGGTGGATCACGGAGCCCATTCCATTGTCCATGACCGCCCTCTTGGGCGCCGTTCTCTGCGTTCTGTTGGGTGTGACCAACGCCAAGGCAGCCTTCGCCGCCTTTGCCGACCCTATGATCTTCCTCTTTTTGGGGAGTTTCATCCTGGCTGAAGCCATGGCCGTCCATGGCCTGGACAAGCGCTTTGCCTACGGCATCATGTCCATCCGGTGGGTCGGCAACCGCGCCGGCCGCATCCTATTTGCTTTTGGCTTCATTTGCGCTTTCATCTCCATGTGGATCAGCAATACGGCGACAACGGCCATGATGTTCCCGATAGGTCTGGGGATCATCTATACCATGGCCGACATCACGGCCAAGAAAACGGGCAAGCCGGTCGATCCCAAAAAGCTCCGCTTCGGCACAGGCATGATGCTCATGGCTGCCTACTCGGCCTCGGCCGGTGGCATCGGGACGCCCGTCGGCACGCCCCCGAACCTGATCGGGATCGCCCTGATCGAAAAATTCACCAAGGTCAAAATTCCGTTTTTCCAGTGGATGCTCTTCGCCGTTCCTCTGCTCGTCGTCATGTATGTCCTTCTTTATTTTCTAATGTACGCCCTCCATAAGCCCGAGGTCAGGGAAATCGAAGGGAGTTCGGCGTTCGTCAAAGGGGAGCTCAAAAAATTGGGAAAATGGACCCGGGGCCAGAAAAACGCCTTATTGGCTTTTTGCGTGGCCGTCATCCTGTGGATCACGCCGGGATTCCTGGCCCTCATCTTCGGGACCCAATCGGCTCCGGCCAAGTTTTACAATTCCCGCTTTCCGGAAGCGATTGCCGCCCTTATCGCCGCCCTGCTGCTGTTCGTCCTGCCTGTCAACTGGAAGAAACGAGAATTCACCATCTCCTGGAGACAGGCGGTGAGGATCGATTGGGGCACGCTGCTGTTGTTCGGCGGCGGCATCACGCTCGGCGAACTGATGTTTCAAACCAAGCTGGCTGATGCCGTCGGCAAAAGCCTGCTCCATTTAAGCGGAGCCACATCCATGTGGGGAATCACTTTTGCCGCGATCTTCATCGCCATCATCGTCAGCGAAACAACCTCCAACACGGCATCGGCCAACATGGTGGTCCCGGTCATTATTTCGCTGGCCATGGCCGCCGGCATCAATCCAGTTCCGCCCGCCATCGGGGCCACTTTGGGGGCCAGCTGGGGATTCATGCTGCCCGTATCGACGCCGCCGAATGCGATCGTTTATGGATCGGGGATGGTCCCGATCACGAAGATGCTGCGGGCGGGCATTTTTTTTGACATTCTCGGCGGCCTGATCCTTTGGCTGGGCCTGCGAATCCTTCTCCCTCTGGTCGGTTTGGCTTAAATAGGAGACACAATACCCATTTCCCTATTTTCTTCAGAACTTATTGATAGCTTAATTTTTGAGGAAGAATAGGGAGACAGGTATTGTGTCTCTCTTTTGGTTAATTTGACAGTATTTCTCTTTATTGTTATTCTTTAGCCACGTTACCCAAAAGGGAAAAGGGATATGAAATGCCCCAAATGCGACTTTGATAATCTCTCTGATACTCGCTTCTGCGGCAACTGCGGCTCATCCCTTTATCGCTCCGAACAAGCCGCTGTTCCTCCAGCAGAAACGCTTCAAATGCCTATAAAAGAACTGAATACGGGGATCATTTTTGCCCGAAGATACGAGGTGATTGAAGAACTGGGCAAAGGGGGCATGGGAAGGGTCTATAAGGTCTTCGATAAAAAAATTAAAGAAAAAGTAGCTTTAAAGCTCCTCAGGCCTGAAATTTCCTCGGACGAGGAGACGGTCGAGCGCTTCTCCAATGAGCTCAAGTATGCCCGGAAGATCATCCACAAAAATGTCTGCCGAATGTTTGACCTGGGTGAGGAAGAAGGGACGCATTACATCACGATGGAATATGTATCCGGAGAAGATTTGAAGAGCATGATCCGGATGATGGGGCGGATGAGTCCGGGACAGGCGGTTTCCATCACCAGGCAAATCTGCGAAGGGCTGGCGGAAGCCCATAAATTGGGGGTCGTCCATCGCGATCTAAAGCCGCAGAATATCATGATCGACCGGGAGGGGAATGCGCGGATCATGGATTTCGGGATCGCCCGCTCTCTCAAAGCGAAAGGGATCACCGATGGAGGAATCATCATCGGCACTCCTGAATACATGTCCCCGGAACAGGTGGAAGGCAAAGAGATAGACCAGCGAGCCGATATCTATGCCTTGGGTGTCATCCTCTATGAGATGCTGATCGGGAGGGTGCCGTTTGAAGGAGATACTCCTTTAAGCATCGCTGTGAAGCACAAGACGGAGGCGCCCCAAGACCCAAGAAAGATCAATGCCCAAGTGCCCGTGGATCTCAGTCTATTAATTCTAAAATGTCTGGAAAAGGAGAAAAAGAAGAGGCCTCAGAGCGCAGAAGAAGTCCTTTCTCAAATCAGCAGGATTGAGCAAGAAGTCCCCGCCACTGAAAGGGCTCTTCCGCAAAGAAGGCCTTTCACATCAAGGGAAATCAAAGGCGCTTTTGGCAAGCGTTGGGGATTGATCGCCGCTCTCTTATTCGTGCCATCGCGGCCGGATTGGCCTTTATTTTTCTCAGAAAAGAAAAACCGGCTCTTCCCCCGGCAAACAAGAGGATCGTCGTGCTGCCGTTTGAGAATCAAGGAGCGCTTGAGGATGAATATTTTGCCGACGGCATGACGGATGAGATCACAGCCCGGCTCAGCAGTATCAGCCGGCTGGAGGTCATCGCCCGGACGAGCGCCTATCAGTATAAAAAAACCAGCAAAACCCCTCAGAAAATTGGTGACGAATTGAGTGTCAGCTATATCCTCTATGGCACCGTGCGCTGGCAAAAGCAACCCGGTGGAGCAAGCAAAGTGCGGGTGACGCCGTCCCTGGTCAGGATCTCAGACGCCACGCAAATATGGGCAAATCCATATGAGGCAATGATCGCTGAAGTTTTTCAGGTTCAATCTGATATTGCCTTACAAGTGGCTGAGGCGCTTAATGTTGCGCTTCTTGAGCCCGAGCGGCGGTCTATTGAAGCAAAGCCAACCGAAAATATGGAAGCTTATCAGTATTACCTCCGTGGCAACGAATATTTTCAGAGAAGTTATTCCGACCAGGACCTTCGCATAGCAGTGCAGATGTATGAAAAAGCAGTCAAACTAGATCCCAACTTCGCCCAGGCTTATGCTTATCTCGCAATCACTCATTCAAGAATCTATTGGTTTTATTATGACCGTACAGAAGGACGGCTGGCCAAAGCAAAGGGCGCTGCGGATAGAGCATTAGAGCTTAGGCCTGATCTTGCCGAAGCGCATACAGCTTTAGGTTACTACTACTACATGGGGTATCTAGATTACGAGCATGCGCTTGAGCAATTCGCCGTTGCCCAGAAAAGCAAGCCGAATGACAGCAATCTCATTTTTGGAATAGCTATTGTTCAAAGACGTCAGGGCAGATTTAAAGAGGCAGCAGTGAATTTTACGAAGGCATTTGAACTTGATCCGCGGTCAAGCCATAATGCCTTCAACCTTGCAGAAACCTACTTCCTGATGCGACTTTATCCAGAAATGGAGCGCAATCTTAATAAAGCGATATCCCTTTCACCTGACTGGCTTGTCCCTCAAACCTATAAAGCATTGCTTTATCTAGGTTGGAAGGGGGACCCAGAAAAAGCAAGGGAAGCTATGAAGATGTTTCCCAAAGACGCCAGTGAGAAAGGCTATGTTTTCCCTGTCTGGATTCTCATCAACCTGATCGAAGGAAAATATCAGGAGGCACTGGACCTTCTGTCTGCGGAACCGTTAGAAGCATTTGAAACACAAGTTTACTTCATTCCCAAGGCCGAGCTCTATGCGCAAATCTATGGCTTTATGAAAAAGGCGCAATTGGAGCAAACTCATTACGACTCCGCTCGAAAATTTTTGGAAATAAAAGTCCACGAACTCCCTGAGGATGTTAGGATCCGTGGCGCTCTCGCAATTGCCTATGCCGGGCTAGGGCTTAAGCAAAAGGCGATTCAGGAGTCTGAAAAAGCAGTTGGGCTCCTCCCGATATCTAAAGAAGCTTACAGTGGGACTTATCGGATTCTTGATCTTGCCAAGGTATACACCATGGTCGGCGAATATGATAAAGCTATCGCTCAGCTAGAGTTTCTGCTCTCTATTCCTTCAAGTTTATCTGTTCCGCTGCTTCGGCTCGACCCGGTCTGGACGCCTCTGCGCAGCCATCCCCGTTTCCAGAAGCTTCTAAAAAGGTAATGTCCACGACGGCAAGCCGCGGACTTTCCTCCCTTCTGCCGCGCTATGCGGCTAGACGATGGGGGCGAGTGGGTCCGGAAGACACTCTTTTTTGACCTTCCTCCCCGTCAGGTAGTCTTCGCTACTCCCAAGAAAAGTCCTGTGTCATCGAACACAAAAGGAAATCTTTATACCCAACCCTGCCCCTCGGGCCTTGACAGATGTACCCATATTAGGTACAATTGTACCCGAAATGAGTACAGCGAACCAGCCGACGGGCCTGGCTGCGGCGCTGTTTGGGAAAACCCGCCGCGCCATATTATCGCTACTCTATGGCCGAACCGACGAGGAATTCTATACCAGATATATTCTTCGGATTGCGAAAACAGGACATGGAGCTGGGCAAAGAGAATTAAAGCATCTATCTGAGGCGGGAATTATCCGCCGCAATGTTCGCGGGCCGCAGGTTTATTTTCAAGCAAATCCCGACTCGCCTATTTTCCCAGAGCTAAAGAGCTTGATCCTCAAAACAGCGGGAATCGGCGATGCCTTGCGCGCCGGACTGGCTCAGAGTGCCGACCATATTAAGGTGGCGTTTATCTACGGTTCTATAGCCAAAGGAGAGGAAGGTCCCAGAAGCGATATAGATCTTCTGGTTGTCGGCGATGTCGCTTTTTCGGAAGTCGTAGCGAACCTCCAGGAGGCGCAGAAAATACTCTGTCGTGAGGTCAATCCCACGGTTTATCCTCCTAACGAATTCCGGTCGAAACTGAGAGCAAACCACCATTTCCTGACGTCTATCCTTAAAGGGCCCAGAATATATTTGATCGGGGACGAGAATGAGCTTAGACGATTGGCTGCGAAACGGCTGGCTCGTCGAGCATGAGACCAGCCCCCAGGAGATCATCGAGCTCCTGCGCATAGCCGACCGAGACCTGAGGGAATGCCGAGCCGCCGGCATGAGCCCGGACTGGAGCCTGGCTATAGCCTATAATTCTGCCCTGCAAAGCGCCACAGCCGCCTTGAGCGCCGCAGGTTATCGTGCCGCCAGAGACGGTCATCACCACCGAATCATACAATCTCTCGCCGAAACGATAGGTGCGGATTCCGATATGATTATCAGGCTTGATGGCTTCCGCAAGAAACGTAACATCAGCGATTATGAACGATCGGGTACTATTTCAGCTCAAGAGGCAAAGGAGATGCTTGTCCTTGCCAGAAATCTTCGTAAAGGCGTAGCTGACTGGCTGAAGAAAAACCATCCCAGACTTATCCAGGAGTGAAGCTGTCCGTTTATTTGCTTAAGATCGATCCTGCATCAGCGCTTGGACAGGGCCTATCCATTCTCTCACGGAAATAGAAATACGAAAAATCAATTTGGAGGGGAAGACCCCTTCCAACGGGCGTCGTGCTTCGTCCGGCGCCCTGCCTCCCCTTCTCGGGCGGGGTATGAAATCCCACCCTGCGACCAAGGGGGCGACTTCCCCTTGGAACCCTCTCGAGCGGTTCCCCGTGGCAAGCCACGGGCCATCTGAACCGCTCGTCAAGTCGAGTCTTTACGGATGAGAGGAATTGACCTATGATAATGCATTGGAACAATCCTATGAATCTTGGAGGTTTTTGTGGCAATCATATTCGATGGTAGAAGCTTAACGGTCGAAAAACTGACGCAGATCGCCAGGCATAACGAAAAGGTCGAGCTTCATCCGGAGTCTCTTGAAAAGATCAAGCAGTGCCGGGCCATGCTCGAGGAAAAGCTCAAAGCCCGGGAAATCATGTACGGCACCAATACGGGCATCGGCGAATTCTCCGAGGTCATCCTCACCGACGACCAGGTGAAAGATTTCCAAAAATATTTGATCTATAACCATGCGGCCGGGATCGGCGACCCGGCCCCGATCGAACACGTGCGGGGGGCCATGGCCAGCCGGATCAACGTCCACGCCAAAGGCCGCTCCGGCTGCAGGCCGGAAATCACGCTGACCTTTGTTGAAATGCTTAACAAGGGCGTCACACCCGTCGTCTGCGCCAAAGGCTCGGTCGGCGCCTGCGGCGATTTAGCCCCGATGTCTCAGATCGCCTTGCTTCTGATGGGCGAAGGCGAGGCCTTTTACAAAGGCGAGCGTCTCCCGGGCCGAGGCGCTATGCAACGCGCCGGCATTTCCATTCCCGGGCTTCAAGCGCGCGACGGACTGGCCGCGATCAACGGTTCAAACTTGATCACGGCCATCAGCGCCCTTCAGGTCTACGACATCAACCGCTGGCTTAAGCAGGCCGAGATCGCCGGCGCCATGTCGCTCGAAGCCCTGATCGCCAACCTCAAGCCGTATGATGTTCGCCTTCACAAAGAGCGCGGTTTTCCGGGCGCGATCCGCTCCAGCCAGGCGATCATGAAGTGCATCCAGGGAAGCGACCTGGTCAGCGGGAAGATCAAGACCAAGGTCCAGGACGCCTACTCGATGCGCTCCTCGCCGCAGGTCATCGGGGCCGCCCACGACGCTGTCGCCTACGCCTGCAACCAGGTCGAAATCGAACTCAATGCCGTCGCCGACAACCCGATCTTCCTCGCCGAGCATAAATTGACCCTGACAGGGGCCAATTTCCAGGGATCGCCCGTATCGCTGCCCATGGATATGGTCGGTGCCGCCGTGACGATGGTCTGCGTCCTGAGCGAGCGCCGGCTCAACCGCTTGACCAACCCGGCCTTGAGCGTCGGGCTTCCGGCCTTTTTGACCAAAGGCGCGGGCATGTTCTCCGGCATGATGCTCAGCCAATACACGGCCGATACGTTGATCGTCGAACAGAGGATCCTTTCCGCGCCGGCCTCGACGATGTCCATCCCGGCCGCCGCTGACCAGGAGGACTTCGTTTCTATGGGCATGAACACGGCCCTTAAGAACCTCCAGATATTGGATAACGCTTACGGCATCCTCGGCATCGAATTCATGGCCGCAGCCCAGGCGCTCGACTTCCGCGAATTCACGCCTGGCAAGGGCGTCCAGGCGGCCCGCAACGTGATCCGGAAGCATGTCGCCCATCTCGACGAAGACCGACCGCTCTACGCCGACCACAACACGATGAAAGAGCTCGTGAAATCGTGTGAGATTTTGGAGCACGTGGAAAAAGCCGTCGGCAGCCTGGAATAAAATAATCCCCCCACTCCCCCTTTAGTAAAGGAGACATGGGGAGGATTATCGCCGAGTCGCTTTGTTCCTTGCGAGAGGGCGATCCTTGGGGCCTCGGTCTTGGAGACAACGAGGAGAGGACGAAACGCATGAAACCCAAAAGAACGAAAAATCATCGCGGCTTTCTGCTGCCCCTCTTGTTTCTGTTCTCAACCCTGCCGTGTTTGTCCGCCCAAACGAAGGACTACTGGCTTAAGACGGAACGCAGGGGAACCGGCTTCGCTTTCGAGCACATCACCGTCACAAAGCTTCCGGATGGAAACCTGAGATATGACTACGATCAACACATCAAGACCGACGTGGCCGGGCTCAATCCCCAGGATATTACGTTGAAGGGCTCGTATATCGTTACGTCCGATTTGAAACCTCTTTCGATCGACTTTCGAATGAAATTTCAGGTCAAAGAAAAATCCGTCAAAGGGACATGCGAAAAAAACGTCCTGGCCTTAACCATAACGGACAGAGAGGGACAAATCGAGAAACGGGAGATCCCGGCTGAAGATGTCTATTTCGATGTGGTTGTGTCGGACCTGATATTCCGGAATGCCGGCAAAAAGAATTTCCATCTCAAAACTTTCAACCCGCTCGACATCAAGGTCGATGAAGGGAAGGTGACGATAACCAGGGCGGACGAAAAAGAAGTGGAAGCCACGGTTGCGAACTCGAGCACAGCCAAATTCCGCTTTGATCTAAATGGACAGATCAAAGAAATTATCTATGTCGAGCTTAACGGCCGGGCTTATCTCGCGGACGCCAAGGACGCCCAAAATATCACTTACCTCAACACGGCCGACAGCATCACATTAATGGTCAAGAGCCAAAGATCTTTTCCCAATGTCTTCAAAGTGAGCCGGGCGAGGATCCAGGTCCAATGGGAGAAGATCCCCTTCGAGGAATTCAAGTTCGAAGATAATCGGCAGAAAGTGGCCGAGCGCAAGGAATCCGGAGGGGAGTCCGAAGTCATACTCGAGATGATGAAACCGTCTCCTCCTCCGGGGACGATCAAGGCTCCCATGACGGATTCTCAATGGGCTTCTTATTTAGAAGAGGACGATTACATCAAGCCCCGCGATCCGGCCATCCAAAAACAAGCGGCGGCCATCGGCGGCGGCGAAAAAAACGCCGTCGTCATCGTCCAAAAGATCATCCAATGGGTCAACGCCAACGTGGTGGCCGATTTTATCGCGGAAACGCTCACCGGTCCCGAGGTCCTTCAAAAAAGACGGGGTAAATGCTCGGAATACGCCATTCTTTTCGCCTCCCTGACCCGGGCTGCGGGCATCCCGACCCGGATCGTCCTGGGCGAGGCCTACAGCAACGGCACCTGGATAGGCCACATGTGGGATGAGGTCTGGCTTGGAGAATGGACGGCCGTGGACGCCGGTGCCGGAATTTTCGTGAGCGGACCGGCCCACCTCAAATTTATCGACAGCCCGACGGTGGCGGGAACACAGGGCCTGCGTTGGAAGCTCGTGGACAACCTGCGCATCGAGATCCTGGATTTCGAGGAAGAGACCGGAACAACCGGACTTGCGACTGGGATCTCCGGCCGGACCTATTCCAATAAAACTTATTCCTGCAAGATCTCGGCCCCCGATGAAACCTGGACGCTCAAAGAAGAGACCAAAAGCGGCGTTTTGATTCTGACCATGTCTTCCAAAGAGGCAGGCGCCCAGTTCGCCCTGGTTTTTTTCGCCGTCCCCCCGGGGACGTCTTCAAAGACGATCCTCCAGGGACGGTTGAACGCCATCAGCAAAATGGTCAAGGACTTCAAGCTCCTTGAAGAAAGCGAAGCCAATATTGCCGGCAGCAAAGCCCCGTTCGCCGCCTTCTCGCAGAGCGAAAAAAGCGGGACAACGATCGTGAACCAGAACGCGCTTGTCGTCGATGGCGTGAACGCCTATCTATTCGCTTTCATTACGGACCAGGACCGCTTCGAACAGCTCCGGCCCCAGTTCCGGAAGATCCTGGCTACGTTCGAAATCGTCAAATAACGACTGAGGTCAGAACAATGCCCGGAGAGGTCAAGCTGCCCTATTTCTTTTTTTTGCGAAAGGAGTAGGTTTGACCCCGGTCTTTTTGCTATAATTTTTTTAATGGACGCTTTTCTAACCGTCGGAGCCTGGCAGACGCTCCGGGCAGTCAAATCGACCGCGTTGCGGAAGAACGTCGCGGGCTTGCTCCTCGGCCATAAAAGGGGCGGGCGTTTCTTCGTCGAAAAAGCCTTTCCCGTGCCCCAGGGATTCAAGCCCTCCTTCAAGAACCTCGATGTCCTTGACGCCATCTTCGAGGGGAAGATCATCGGCTTTTTTCACTTCAATCCCGGCGAGAAGGACGAGAGAAAGTACTTGCAGCCGTTCGCCTGCGGCAAGTTCTTCCTGGCGATCGATTCCCTTTCGTCCGGGAGCTCTATCCTGATCGGCTACGTCATCGATTATGACGGCCAATATGAACTTGAGCTGATTCCGGTTATTTTGGAAAAATCCTCCCCAAAAAAAGGACAGGCCCCATCATGAGTGAGTTTTTGAACGAGGATCAGAAACGATATCTCCTCGGCCTGGCAAGGGAAGCCGTCACATCCAGGGTCCAAACAGGCCGGACCATCGAGGCCGAAACCAAAGACCCTGTGCTTCTCGCCAAGCGCGGCGTCTTCGTCACATTAAAGGTCAAGGGCGAGCTGCGCGGCTGCATCGGCCATCCCCTGCCCCATAAGCCTCTGACCGAGGCCGTCGCCGAAATGGCGATCGCCGCAGCGACCCAGGACTATCGCTTCGAGCCATTGAAAGAATCGGACCTTCCGAACCTGGACATCGAAATTTCCGTACTGACGCTTCCGCGGCCGGTCAAAGATGTCCACGAGGTCGCGGTCGGAAAACACGGGATCATCATTTCCAAAGGTCCTTATAAAGGACTCCTCCTGCCCCAGGTCCCGCTCGAGTACGATTGGGACCTGGAAACGTTTCTGCGGCACGGCTGCCTGAAGGCCGGTCTGGCCGAGAACGAGTGGAAGAAGGGTGTGACGATCGAAGTCTTCGAAGCCCAGGTCTTTTCAGAATAAGGCCAAGGAGAATCCCATGAGAAACCGCAAGCGGACGTGGATATTATTCGGCCTTTTCCTGTTCGTCCAAGCCCCATTACCGTTGAAGCCCGATTTCGAAGTCAAGATCTCCGCCGGTCTTCTCAGGGCAATGGCCGAAACTCAACCGGCCGGAGAGACTCTCCATGTCTGGGTGTACTTCCGCGATAAGGGCCGCCAATGGGAAGCTGGGCTCCATAGAGCCCTGGCTGAAGCCCGCCAAACCCTCAGAGTCCGGTGTGAGCGGCGGAGGTTGAAGGTCCGCGAAGCGTCAAATCTTGTCGATTATGAAGACCTCCCGGTCTCACGGTCCTATACGGAACAGGTTCGCCTCCTCGTCTCCAAAGTCAGGGCTGTTTCCCGCTGGCTCAACGCGGTGAGCGTCGAAGTCTCGCCGGGCCAACTCCCGGTTTTAGCCGGCCTCGACTTCGTTGCAAGCCTGGATCTCGTCCGGAGCTTCAAGAGAGGCGAAGATCTCGAATTCCCGCAGGACGACGAAACGAAAGCGCCGTCTTCGCCAAGCCCGATCTATGGAGGCGCCTACGCGCAGCTCAACCAGATCAATGTCCTTCCTCTCCACCAGCAGGGGCTGAGCGGCCGCGGAGTGCTCGTCTGCATGCTGGACGTTGGATTCCATAAGAGCCATGAGGCCTTCCGGCTGGCGCATCTCATCGCCGAATGGGATTTTGTCTTTGGCGACGGCGACGTCGAGCAGAACCCTGCTGACCGGAATGACTATTCTGACAGCCATGGAACGGCGACATGGTCGCTCCTCGGAGGCTTCAGGTTCGGCGAGATGGCCGGCCCGGCTTTCGGCGCCGATTTCATTCTGGCCAAAACAGAGGATGACCGCTCTGAAACGCCCGTCGAAGAAGACTACTGGGTGGCCGGGATCGAATGGGGCGAATCGCTCGGCGCGGACGTCGTCTCCTCGTCGCTGGGCTATACGGATTGGTATCAGTTCAAGGATATGGATGGGAAAACGGCGGTCACAACAAAAGCCGCCAACCGAGCCGCAAGCCTCGGCGTCGTCGTGGTCAATGCCGCCGGAAACGAGCGGCAGAACTCCTGGGCCCACATCATAGCGCCGGCCGACGGATATGACATTATCTCCGTCGGCGCCGTGGACTCCTCAAACAAGATTGCGTCTTTCAGCTCGCCGGGTCCTACCTACGACGGCCGGATCAAGCCCGAAGTCTGCGCCCTGGGGGTCTATAATTGGATCGCCCAGAACCGGAGGGACGGAAGCGATTTCTATACGAGGGGCTCGGGGACATCCTACGCGACACCGCTCGTCGGAGGAGTGGTCGCCCTGCTCCTAGAAGCGCACGCCAACTGGACGCCGAAACAGGTCCGGACCGCCTTGATGAACACCGCGGGAAACGCTTCTTCGCCGAATAACGACTACGGCTGGGGAATCGTCAACGCGGCCGCGGCCGCGAACGAAAACCCGCCGGTGCATATCCGGCAGAAATAAAAATTCTTTCTTCGCTTTATTTCAGTTTCTTTTTCGCCTGGGCCATTTCCTGTTTGGCCTCTTCCTTATAGGTATTATCTTTCGCCAGGGAAATGTTCAGATCAAGGCACTTCTGAAATTCCTGGGCAGCGAGGTCATGTTTTTCGAGGGAGACGTAGGTCCGCCCGAGCTCGAGGTGGTGGTTGATGTAATCCGGTTTCAACTCGACGGCTTTTTTCAGCGCCTTTTCGGATTCTTCGAAAGACCCTTTGGGGATGCTGCCGTAGAGAATGCTGCCGAATAACCGTTTGGCTCCGCCGATCTCGGCCATTCTTCGTTGCCATCGGCCTAGCGCATGATAGGCCAGATCGTTGTTGCCGTCGAGCTCGATGGCTTTGTCGATCGCCACTTTGATTTCCTTGGACATCGCAATTTGATCTTTTTTCCCTAAAAGAAGGGCGTACTTCCCGAGCGAGGCCGAAAGATAGAAATGGCCCCAAGTGTCGTTGGCATTGAGCGCAACTGCCTTACGGGCGTAGGTCTCGGCATCCCTATAGCATTTTTTCTGTTTGTCTTCGTAACCCTTTTCTTTTGTATTGACCAGGTCGCCGACGTCGACCAGGGAGCGTGAAGCCTTCCACTGAGCTTCATAATTGTTCGGGTCGGCCTGGGCGGCGGCCAGGTATTCCTCGAGAGCTTTCGCATCGTCGAGCTGGGCGTAATATTCGTCCCCCTTTTTTATGCGCTCGTCGGCGGTCTGGGCGGACAAGAATATTGCCGCTCCGACAAGCAGAATGAAAATCCCCAGAATCGAGATCTTGTGCATTTTCATTTTTCCCTCCAAAGGTATGATGGGTTTCTTTTACCGACTTTCAGCCAAAAAGTCAATAGAGACTCGGGTTCTCCTTCTCCCTCCCCAACCCTTCGCTTAAATAATTAATCTGAATTATTCATGAATTACGTTGTATCTCCAGGTCCTGAATTTGCAAACGGGCGCCGAATTCGGGGACATGACCCAAATTCTCCGGAATTTGGGATCGTGTCCCCCTCGTCTTGAATTCGGCGCCATCTACGAATTCTCTTCTCGAGGAAACGGCGTAACTTATGAATAATTCAGGTTAATAATGAAAATTCCGTATAACGAAATTGTGCATTTATCGTATAATCTTTTAAAGGATATCAGGAGGTCAACCTCATGCAAGATCATGTGAAAATCATCGGCATTTTATGGATCGTCTTCGGCTGTTTCAGCCTGATCGGGGCTATGGTCCTCTTTCTTATCTTATTCGGCGTGTCGTTCTTCCCGCATATGGAGGTCGAGGCGGCCACCGTTTTAAGGATCGTTGGAATCGCCCTCGCCAGTTTTTTGGCCCTTCTTGGCGTTCCCAAGATCATCGGCGGGATCGGGCTCCTGAAAGGACATGAGTGGGCGAGGATCCTTATCCTCGTGGTTTCTTTCCTGAGTCTGCTCAATATCCCCATCGGAACAGCGCTGGGAGTCTATTCCATCGTCATCTTGCTCAACAAAGAAACCGCTCAGCTCTTCCACTTTCCGGTGCCCGGAAAATAGGGGCTATTTCTTCCGATCGAAAAAGCGGTCCGTCTCTTCGTCGAACTCGATCATGATCCGTTCGACGCGCTGGCGCTCCTTCTCCATCTCCGCGGCATCCAGGCCCCGGCGAATTTCGATCGGCCGACCGTATGCGGCGACGACCTTGGAGAAGGGATAGAACATCAGCATCCGGTCCCAGCTTCTTAAATTCTTTTTCTTCGATGTCGAAAAGGAGAACGGGACAAGGACGGCGCCTGTTTCCGTCGCCAGTTTGATGCACCCCATCTTGAGCTTGCGGTCGGGGCCCCGCGGGCCGTCGGGGACGATGATGACCTCGCCGCCGGCCTCGAGCTCTTCTCCCATCTCCAGCCAGGCGCTCTTCATGAAATGCGCACCGGAGCCCCGGAGAAGTTTGTATCCCCAGCCATCCATGATCCGCGCGGCGATCTCCCCGTCCGCGGACGGACTGACCAGCGGCATGATGTTCCGGCGCCGAAAAAAATAGGGCACGATGAAGATCTTGCCATGCCACATCAGAAGAATGACGGGTATTCCCGCCTGCCGCAGCTTCCGGTATTCATCTCCGCCGAGGACGGTCATGCGGGTGGATTTGGCCCAGAGCCAGACGATGGGTTTGCCGAGGGCGTCGATAAGCCACCAGCGCAGGCGTTCCGTGAAGGTCATCGTTGAAATCATAACCGAAAATAGGTCGGCCGTAAACTCACAAACCTTACGGGGACACAATCCAAATTCTCTTCTCGGGCTAATATTAATATCAGCGCATTAATTAAAATGACATCCCCGTTCGGGCGGCCAAAGCGCCGCCCATACATTGTCACTTTATTTATTGCGTTTGTATTAATCTCGCGACGAATTCAAGATGATGACTCGTATTTTTTCAAGAGCAAAGCCCGCGACAAATCCCAGCCCGCTGAGAGCAAGGCCGTAAGGGACGGAAAAGGGCCAGGCGGGAAGACGCAGGGGCAGGACGTTCACGGCACCCAAAAAGCTCAGGATGGAAAATCCGCCGCCGAGACAAAGGCTCAGCAGGCCAGCCAGAGGGATCCGCTTCTTCAGAAAGATCATGGCGACACCCGGGACGAAAAATCCTTCGGCCATGATCTCCGAGGACAAGCCGATGGTCTTGAGGATGCTCTGAAAGCGTGAGGCGACAAGAAAGGCCGCGGCACCGACCAGAAAAGTCGCTAAGCGGCCGGTGAGAACAGGGCTCAGGCGAGACGCAGGGAAGATCTGGAGATGAACATCCCTCGTCAAGGAAAGGGCTCCCGTGTTGACTGCTGTGTCCATGGTCGAGAGGATGGCGGCCAGGACCGCAACAAAAAGGATCCCTCCGAACCAGAAGCCGACTTTCGAGGCGATAATCTCCGAGACCAGCGGGTTCGCGAGGGTCTGACCCGAAAATAACGGAAGAGAAAAAATCCCGATCAAAACCACGAATCCATAGAGAAGGAATAGGGCTGCCGCGGTGGCGAACAGGCCTTTCCTGGCGGCCTGAACGCTCCGGCCAGCCTGGATCCTCTGCAGGGCGATCGGCGATACCGTCCAGGCCAGGGTGAAAGAAAGGGCGATCAGGGCGTTCTCCTTGAAGTTATGAAAGAGATCAAAATATCCCCTCTGGCCCGATTGAGCCGCGAGCCGGGAGATCTCCGGCCATGACACGCGGCCGGCCAAAAAGATGACAAGCCCGGACACGCCGGCGGTCAGGAGAAGGAACTGGACAGCATCCGTGAAAACGACCGAGCGGAGTCCGCCTGTTATGGAATAAATGAGAACGACGGCCGTCCCGAGCGCCAGGCTGGCGATATAAGAGAGGCCGAGAAACGTTTTCAAGAACTGCCCGATGGCGACCATCTGGGAAGCGGCGAGCATGACCATATACCAAATGATCAAGACAGAGGCAAGGTGGCGGACGAGACGGCCGTAGCGAAGCTCGACGAGGTCGGGAATAGTCAGGATCGGGAGGCGACGGAGCGGCCCAGCGAGAAAAAGGGCGAGAAGGATGACCGTAGCGACGGCCGGCATTCCGACGATCCAGAAGGCGCTGACACCCGTCTTCAACGCTTCATCCGTGGAGACGAGGATGGACGTCGCCCCAAACCAGGCGGCCGTGAGCGAAAGAAAGATGAGGCCGGCGGACAGGTTCCGGGAGGCTAGAAAAAAATCCTCGAGGTTCTTCATCCTTCGGGCAAAGACCAGACCGGCCCCAAGGACAAGGGCAAAATAAACCGCCAGGAAGACGAAGAATTCCGGTTTCATGCAGGGCGATTATATCAAAGAAAGGGGCTAAGCCTACACTTTTAACAGATTCCACCTCTCATCGCCATCGACCGAGGCGAGCGCGGCGATCATAATCTCCCCATGCTCCCCTTTAGCAAAGGGGGGAGAGGGGGGATTATCCATGTTGACCCATTGTGTTATAATTCGGCCAGAATGAAGCGAATTGGATTTTACGTTGCGATGATGGCCGTTTCGACCGTCCTTTATTCCGCCCCCCAAACTCCCCTGGACATTATCGCCAGGCTCGAAAAAACGCTGTCATCTTTGGACTCCTTTCAGGCCGACTTGGTCCAGACAACATTTTCGACTTCGATCTCGAAACCGCTCCAGGAGAAAGGCCGGATCTATTTTAAAAAGCCGGATTTGATGCGCTGGGAATATACCGATCCCGAGACATATACGTATGTTTACGGGGAGGGAATGCTCCTCTCCTATTTCCCGGAAGACAACCAGCTCTGGCGGCAAAAAATCTCTCCGGAGCAATACGAAACCGAGATCTCGGCCCTGCTCGCCGGGAAGGCCCACCTCGCCGAAAAATATGTCATCGAGCCCAGCCCGTTTCCGGGCGCGGGACCCAATGCCGCCCAGTTGAAGCTGACCCCCAAGGAAGAGGGAGAAACAGATTATATCCTTCTCGAGATCGACCAAAAGAGCTGGATGATCCAGCGGGCCATCCTCTTCGACTGGGCCGGCAACAAGACTGAATACGGCTTCAGCAAGATCAAGACGAATCCCCGGTTCTCCAAAGACCAATTCGAGATAAAGGTCCCTCCGGACTGTGAGATCATCGAGGACGCGGCCCCCCGGAAAAAATAAACTTTTTCGCCCCCCGTCCGTATAAGTCCGTGAGGACGATGTGTCCTCCATGGATGAAGACCAAGAACTTGTCCGTCGCACCCTTAGAGGCGATCGAGGCGCCTTCGAGATGATCGTCCGCCGCTACCAGCAGCCCGAGGGTGACGACGACTGCCTTCCGGTTCAGGTCCCGGACGATAAGCCGACAGTTGTCCGGCAGTACGAGCTTCAAGAACTGCGGGCCAAAATCGACGCCGCCATCGACAAGCTTCCCGCGTCGCAAAGAGAGCTGTTCGTCTGGCGGCATATCAACGGGCTGAGCTACGAAGAAATGGCCGAAATCAAAGGTCTGCCCTTGGGCACGGTCAAAAACCGCGTCTTTCAGGCTAAAGAGATGCTGAAAACGCTTCTCGAGGAGCAGCCATGGCCTGCCTGAATTTGGAGCGACTGTATTCTTATTTGGAAGGAGAGTTCGAGGCTTTGGAGAAAAAAGACTTCGAGGCGCATTTGGCCTCCTGCCCGAAATGCCGGGACGCCGTCGAAGAACGGCGGCGTCTCGTCGAGGCCGTTCGAACGCTCCCGCCGTTCGAGGTGCCGGCCGACTTCGCCCAAAAGATCATGGACCGGATCTCCCCGCTTCCGGCCAAAGTCACGCTCTTCAGCTGGCTCGCCGCAGCGGCCGCAGGGCTGGCGACATTCGTCGTCATGCTGACCGCCGCAGCTCTCCTCACCGGCCACAGCCTCTCCCATCTCTTGCTCGGCCTGAGCCGGTTCACCTGGAACAATATCCAAAGCCTGGCGTTTTTCCTGATCAAAATCGCCAAATACATCCTCCTTGTTTTCAAGATCCTGGCTCAATTCTCCAGAGAGATTATCGAGGGATTTAAAGTCCTGACATCTTTCATCAGCCCTGAAGTGCAGATGATCTTCGTCTGCGTTACATTCATCCTTATCATCGCCGGCGGCTTTTTATGGAGCCGGAAATTCTCCGTGGAGAAAGACTATGAAAAATAAAAAAGGCTTGGCCCTTTTGGTGTCCTTGCTGATCTTGGGATTTCTGCCCGCCGCGGGCGGCCAGAAGAGCAAAGACCAGGTCGGTTACCGCGATACGATCGTCGTCTCGCCCGAAGAAACGCGCGATAACGTTGTGACCTTCGGCGGCGACATCATCGTCGAAGGCAAAGTCCGCAAGAGCGTCCTCGCCGTCGGGGGGACCATCACCGTCAGCGGCGAAATCGGCGACTCCGTGGTCGGCATCGGGGCCAGGATCAGGCTGAAATCGACGGCCGTGGTCAAAGGCGACCTGGTCGGGCTGGGAGGCACGCTCGAAAAGGAGCCGGGTTTCCGCGTGGACGGCGACACGGTCTATTTCAAGGGATCAGACATTTCGTCCAAGATCGCAAAGGAAGGTTTCAAGGGCATTTTCTCGTTCTCGCTCCTCCCGATCATCCTGATCTTCAAGTTGATCAACATCTTCATCTGGTTTCTGCTCGTCCTCCTCGTGGCTTCGCTCCTCCCCAAACAGGTGACGCTCGCCTCTAACCAGGTCCGAAAGTCCTTCTGGCCCACGTTCGCCACAGGACTCGTGGCCATCATTCTTTTTACATTTTGCGTCATCGTTTCGGCTTTTCTGTGCCTCCTTCTCATCGGGATCCCGATCCTTCTCGCCCTGATGCTGGCCGGACTCGTCATCAAGATCTTCGGCAAGGTCGTGCTCTTCTATTTCTTTGGAGAGAGTCTCTCCAGGGCGTTCCATGGGCAGAAAATCTCTCCGCTCGGTGCGGCCATGCTCGGCCTGCTGTTCTTGAGCCTTATCGGCTTCATCCCCATCCTCGGCTTCCTCGTCTCCTTCGTCCTGAGCATCCTCGGCTGGGGCGTAGCCATACGGACGAAGTTCGGCACGACAGAGAATTGGTTCAAGAGACCGGCGCAGCCTCAATAAGATCGCGCGGTCGGGGGATTATTTATCCGCGCTTTAGCCCTTCTTTGACCCGCTCCGGTGTCATGGGAAGCTGAAGCAAGCGCGCGCCGGTTGCGTCGAAGATCGCATTGGCGACAACGGCGCCCATGGTGATGATGGGCGGCTCTCCGCCTCCCGAAATGGGAACTTCCGGGGAATTTACCAAAACCGTCTCGATTTTAGGCAGCCAGGAAAAGCGCGGCAATTGGTACGTGTCGAAATTGAGGTCCTTGACTTCCCTTCCCCTGAAATGGACCTCTTCGGTCAGAGCGTAACCCAGCCCCATTGTGATGCAGCCTTCGATCTGGAGCGTGGCCCCATCGGGATTGACGGCCACACCCATGTCCTGGGCGCAGACCACTCTCTTGACCTGAACAGCGCCCGTTTCCTTGTTGACCTCAAGTTCGGCCATGGTCGCAAGATATGTCCCCAGATAATCAGCGCAGGCGAGGCCGCAGCCCCGGCCGCTCGGCGCTTTGGCCGCGGTCCAGCCGAATTTACCGGCGGCGGCTTTCAGGATGCGCTTCATCCGTTCGTCGTTCAGATTCATCAGCCGAAACTCCAACGGATCGATCCCAGCTTTGGCGGCCATGATGTCGATGTGCGATTCCCGGGCAAACGTGTTCGTATTGCTCCCGGGCGCGCGCCACGCGCCGACATCGAACGGATGGCCGCTCTCCCCGCCGCCTCTCCCGCCGCCCCACTCCCCGCGAACGACCGTCCGGTGATGCGGGATGCTGTAGAACTGCTGGGAACTCCGCTCGCCGGCCCACAAAACTTCATAATCCCAGAAAACAATCTGTCCCGAATTCGAGACGCCGGACTTTATGTTGACGACGGCCGCCGGCCGGAACGTGTCATAGAAGAATTCATCCGCTCGGCTCCAGGCGACCTGGACGGGCTTACCGGCGATCTTCGCCAGCCGGGCCGCCTGTACGGCCTGCGTGTTCCGTGTCTTTCCGCCGAATCCGGCTCCGACAAACGGCATGATGACATGGACGTTCTGAGCGGGAATTCCAAGAGCTTGAGCGACTTCATCCTTGACCCTGAACGGAGCTTGGGTGGAAGCCCAAACCGTGGCTTTGTTGTCTTTAAATTCAACGAGGGCGGTATGCGTTTCGATCGTCGCGTGGGCGACGTAGCTGTTCAGGTACGATCGCTCGATCGTGAACGCGGCCATCTTAGCTCCCTCGTCGAGGTTTCCACCCTGGGCAACGGCACGACCGGGAGGAGCGACTTTGCTCAAGTGATCGAAGATGTTCGTATCATTCAAGACGGGTTCGGGAAGGTCATAGTCGGCTTTGATCTTGGCCAGGGCGGCCTCAGCCGCATCCGGATATTCATGGAGAACGGCGATCATGTCGCCGTCGCGAATAACCTGCACTCCGCTGACCGTTTCTGCGGCGGACGTGTCCAGGTTTTTCAATTTTGAGCCGTGGGCCGGCGGCCTGAGAATTTTCCCGTAGAGCATGCCGGGCAACCGGATATCGCCCGCATACTGAGCTTTTCCGGAAACTTTGTCTCGCGCGTCGCGCCGCGCGGCGGGCTTTCCCATGACCTTGAATTCAGCCGGGGTTTTCAAGGCCGGCTTCTGGGCCGCGTGCCGCTCGATCGTCTTTCCCTGGGCGAGTTGGGCGTACGTGACCTTCGTTTGCGGATGGCTCTTATCGAATATGACGCCATCCTGGGCTTGAAGCCGCTCGGGAGGGAGGTTCAATTTCTCGGAGGCCAATTCAAGCAGAACGATGCGCGCCTCGGCAGCCGCGGAACGAAGAGCGGGTCCGAATGACCGGATCGTCTGCGAGCCGAACGTCCCCATGTCATAGGGACAAAGGTCCGTATCGCCCAGGATGATATCGACCGTGTCTGGAGTCACTTCGAGCTCTTCGGCGAGCATGAGCGGAAGGGCGGTCATCGGACCCTGTCCCATTTCGATCTTGCCCGTGAATAAGGTCACCCGCCCGTCTTCGCCGATCCTGAGGAATGCGTTAAAATCCGTGGGAAGGCCTGGTCGTCCTGCTTGAGAGCGAGCCGGCTCCTGGAGAAACAATTCGTCGCCTGCAGAAAAAAAGATGAAGATCCCGCCGCCCATGAGCTTCAGGAATCCGCGGCGGCCGAGTATCAAGGGCGCCCCAACCTCAGCCAAAGGTCCAACAGGATATTTTGGGTCACTCATCTCTTTACCGCTCCTTTCATCTCATCGGAAGCCGTTTGGATGGCTCGGACGACGCGCGTGTGTGATCCGCACCGGCAGAGATGATCTTCCATTCCGTCGATGATGTCTTTGATTGACGGCCGCGGATTTTTGCGCAGCAAGCTGTAAGCCTCGAGGATCATGCCCGACGTGCAAAAGCCGCACTGCATGGCTTCATGCTTGACGAAAGCCTGCTGGATAGGATGGAGGATTCCGCCCTTGGCCAGCCCTTCGACCGTGATGACGTCTTTGCCCTTAACGTTTTTGACAGGGTATTGGCAGGAGCGGACGGCCTCGTTATTCACGAGCACCGTGCAGGAGCCGCAGAAGCCTTCCCCGCACCCGTACTTCGGACCCGTCAATCCGAGGTCGGTCCGTAAGACCCAGAGAAGCATGCGCTCCCCGTCCACCTCGAGACGGACGGACTCATCATTGAGTTTAAATTGGATAGTCTCTTTCATGCCGCCCTCCAAGATCGAAGTCAAGTCTAGGAAGAAAAATATCACACGGATTTGGAGAAGTCAAAGCCGGAAAGGAGCTCGGCCTCCCTGACCGTCGATCACCTTTAAACTGCAGGGGGCATACCGCGAAGAAGCCCGTCCGAGGGCGAAAGCGGGCATGGACCGAGACGCATCCTAAGATTCTTAATTAGTGATATCAATCCCCCCTTCCCCCCTTAGGCAATCAAGGGGGGCATGAAAGCTGGTATGCGTCTCTGGAATCGTCGGAGGTCGAGCGGATTTTCCGCGCTGGGGAAAATCCGCGTGGCTCCGAGCGGAATGCCCTGAGTCCCTAGACCTGCATGATCTCTTTTTCTTTGGCCGAGGCGACCTCTTCGGTCTTCTTAGTGTAATCGTCGGTGAGCTTCTGGAGCTCTTCGATACCCTTGAACTTATCGTCCTCGGAGATCTCTTTTTCCTTCTCAAGCTCCTCGATGAATTCCTTGGCCTCTCGGCGCATGTTGCGGAGGGCGGTCTTTTCGTCTTCGAGAATTTTCTTCACGACTTTGACAATCTCACGCCGGCGTTCCTCATCCAGCGGAGGAATGGGGATCTTGAGGACCTTGCCGTCGTTAATCGGGTTGAATCCCAGGCCGGCGGCCTTGACGGCCTTGTCGATCGCCTCGAGCAGCGTCGCGTCGTAGGGCTGGACCGTGATCAGGCTCGGATCGGGAATGCCGATCTTGGCCATCTGGTTGACTGGCGTCGGAACTCCGTAATATTCGACCTTGATATCTTCAAAAATGTTAAGGTTGGCCCGTCCCGTCCGGAGCTTGCTCAGGTCCCTGCGAAAATGTTCCAAAGACGTTTTAAACTTCTTTTCGAGATCTTTTAAGACATCTTTGACCATCGTTTGCTCTCCGACCTTTTAATCCCCATTAATTGAGCTTAATTTCCGGAGACACGCTTTAGGACTCTTAATTTGTGACATTAATCCCCCCTTCCCCCCTTGGAAATCAAGGGGGGCCAAAATAGGTTCGCGTCTCCGGATTTGTGGGGTAGGGGGTTTAATACGACTAAGATCAAGTCTTGTTTCATGCTATCTCTTTATCCCCCTTTAATTAACTAAGGAGGCAGGGGGATTATTCAATAGACTTTGGTGCCGATGTCCTCGCCGAGGACGGCGCGCTTGATGTTCCCGTGCTTTCTTAGGTTGAAGATGATGATCGGGAGGTCGTTGTCCTTGCACAGAGAGATGGCTGTGGCATCCATCACCTTGAGGCCTTTTTTGAGGACGTCCATGTAGCGGATGGAGTCGAACTTCTTCGCCGCTTTATCCTTCAGGGGGTCGGCCGAGTAAACGCCTTCCACCTTGGTCGCCTTAAGGATCACCTCAGCCTTGATCTCCAGCGCCCGGAGCGCGGCCGCAGTGTCCGTCGTGAAATAGGGGCTTCCGAGGCCGGCGCTGAAGATGACGATCCGGCCTTTTTCCAAATGCCGGATAGCCCGCCGCCGAATAAAGGGTTCGGCCATCGCCTTAATCTCCAGCGCCGACACATGCCGGGTGAAAGCTCCCTGTTTTTCCAGGGCGTCCTGGAGGGCGATGCCGTTGATGATAGTGGCTAGGAGGCCCATCTGGTCGGCCGAGACTCTGTCCAGGCCTTTGGCCGTGCCGCGGATCCCCCGGAAAATGTTTCCCCCGCCGATCATGATGGCGATCTGGACGCCCAGGCCATGGACTTCCTTGATCTCCTGGGCGATGGACAATGTGGTTTTGATATCGATGCCGTAGGAGAGCTTCCCGAGGAGAGATTCGCCCGAAAGCTTCAGCAGGATCCTTTGATACACTGGCTTCGGCGCTGACATGGTCGGCCTACTTTCCGATCTGAAAACGGGCGAACCGGCCTATCTTGGTGTTCTCTTTGAACTTGGCGATGAAACCTGCGAGCAGGTCCTTGATCTTGATCTTGTCATCCTTGATGTACGGCTGTTCGAGGAGACAGACTTCTTCATAGAATTTGCTCAATTTCCCCTGGACGATCTTTTCCACGATCTCTGCGGGCTTTTGGGAATCCTTGAACTGTCCGCGGGTGATATCCTTTTCCTTTTCGAGGATGTCCGCCGGAATGTCTTCGGAGCCGATGTAAAGCGGATTGGCCGCGGCGATATGCATGGCGATGTTCTTGACCAGCTCTTTGAACTCTCCATTGCGGGCGACGAAATCCGACTCGCAGTTGATCTCGACGAGCACGCCGATCTTTCCGTTGGTGTGGATATAAGTCCCGACCAATCCTTCGCCTGTGGCCCGCTGGGCCTTATCTTTCGCCCGAGCGTGGCCTTTCTTTCTCAGGATCTCGATGGCCTTATCGGCGTCTCCGCCAGCCTCCTCGAGGGCCTTCTTGCACTCCATCATGCCGATGCCGGTGCGTTCACGCAGCTCCTTGACCTGTTCGGCCGTAATTCCCATAATGTACTCCTTTGTTGAATCCGACTCCGGTAGCGGCTCAGCCCTTCTCCGCGTCCCCTTCAGCGTCGTGAGATGTCTCTTCGTCGGACGGGGTTTCCCCCTCTTTCTTGCTTTTAAGCATGCCTTTTTCAATCCGGCTCTTCTTGCCTTCGAGGATCGCCTCGGACACTTTGTTGGCGAACAGCTCGATGGCCCGGACCGCGTCGTCATTGCCGGGGATCGGGTAGGTGAGGTTTTCCGGGTCGCCGTTGGTGTCCACGATGGCGATGATGGGGATGGTCATCTTCTGGGCCTCGGCGATGGCGATCTCTTCGTTTGAAGAGTCGATAACGAACATCGCGCCCGGGACGCCGGACATGGACTTGATCCCGCCCAGGTTCTTAGCGAGCTTCCGGTAGACCTTGTCCTGCTTGGACTGGTTCTTCTTGGATAGCAGGTCCCATCGGCCGTCCTCCCGCATTTCCTCGAGCTCGATAAGCTTGTCGACGCTGCCCCGGATGACCTTGAAATTCGTCAGGAACCCGCCCAGCCAGCGTTGGTTGACATAGCAGGATTCGCATTTGGACGCAGCGTCCTTGATGATGTCCTGCGCCTGTTTCTTCGTGCCGACGAACAGGATCTCCTTGCCGTTCTCGGACAAGGACTTGATGAACTGGAGGGCTTCCTTGAAGACCTTGATCGTCTTCTGGAGGTCGATGATGTAGATGCCGTTGCGCTGGCCGTAGATGAACTCCTTCATCTTCGGGTTCCACCGCTTGGTTTGGTGTCCGAAATGAACGCCGGCTTCTAAAAGTTCCTTCATAGTGACTTGGACCAAGTGCTTCCTCCGTTCGCCTTAACGTTTATGATACTGCGGGGCTTTGCGGGCGCCGAGCAATCCATATTTCTTACTTTCTTTTTTGCGCGAGTCCCTGGTCAGCAGGCCGGCGGCCTTGAGCGTCGGCTTGAGCTCCCGGTTGAATTCAAGCAGAGCGCGGGAGACACCGAGCCGGATAGCCTCGGACTGGGCGCGCACGCCGCCGCCTTCGATGCGCAGGAAGATGTCGAACTTGTTCTCCGTCTCGGTCAGCATGAACGGCTGTTTGATGGTCAGCTTGTGGGACTCGAGATGGAAATAATCATCGAAGGGGCGGGCTTTTTTATTCACGAAGAGCGTGACCTCGCCTTTTCCGGAGCGCAGAAAGACTCTGGCGATGGATGTTTTCCGTTTTCCTGTTCCGTAGTACTGGATTAGACTCAAAGGGCCTCCTAAAACGTGTATTCTTGCGGGTTCTGGGCCTGGTGCGGATGTTCGGAGCCGCGGTAGACTTTCAGCTTCTTATAGACCGCGCGGCCGAGCTTGTTCTTGGGAATCATGCCCCACACAGCTCTTTTGATCGCTTCTTCAGGCTTTTTTTCAAGAAGTTCCTTGAGAACCTCGGTTTTCAGCCCTCCCGGATACTGGGAGTGTGAATAATATTCTTTCTTCTCAAGCTTCCGGCCTGTGACGCTCACCCTTTCGGCGTTGATCACGATGACGAAATCTCCGGTATCGAGAAAATTAGAGAATTGCGGCTTATTTTTCCCACGGAGCAAGATCGCGATCTTTGTGGCCAATCGTCCTAGGATCTTGCCTTCGGCGTTGACCAGCCACCACTTCTTTTCGATCTCATCCTTTTTTGGGACAAATGTCTTCATCCTTGGATACCTCAAAAAAGATAAATTTTTAAACGACTTACGAGTTTTCGTTTAAGTTTAAAGGCTGCAATAAGATACTAAATATCAACTCTAAAGTCAACTTGGAGGGGGTGT
>Ga0209182_10000014_pt1 | contig 38127 bp, 37 predicted proteins | sample LakBais05cmmetaG_FD_185474 | JGI IMG/M metagenome (GOLD analysis project Ga0209182, IMG submission 185474) | Lake sediment microbial communities from Lake Baikal, Russia to study Microbial Dark Matter (Phase II) - Lake Baikal sediment 0-5 cm... | ecosystem: Environmental > Aquatic > Freshwater...
CACTTATCGGAGTTCCTATTGAGAGATAAATTGGAGGGTTACACTCAAGGCAAGGGGCGCGGGCTAACAATGGCATGCAGGCGACGGGGCTTCCGCCCTCTCTCAAGAGCGGCTGGTGCCCGTCACTCGGCCCCAGCACGTGGACCTTGTCTTCCGTATCCTTGCAGCCGACCCCTGCGTAACCCTTGACACAATGGACGAGCAACACGCTCGTGAGCTGTTGACCATCTGGCAGCAAGGGATGGTGAACCAAGTCGTGAACCTGAACGTCGACTACCGCATCGAGTCGTGGCTCTACCGGGAGTATCCGGGCATCAGGCCCAACCAGGAGAAGCCCATCGGGCTGCAGGTCCAGATGTCGGTTGCGGGATTGACGCCCGACGTCAAGCGCGTTACCCCGCGTCTGGTGTATGAAGGGAGCAACGCGATCAACTATGCCTATCTCCGCTCTGTCGGCATCATGCTCGGCCAGAACCTGGTTCGTGACTATACCGACTCTGCCATCGTAGAACTGGGCAAACGGCTGGTGGAGCCGAGGGGATTCGAACCCCTGACCTCATCCGTGCGAGGGATGCGCTCTCCCAGCTGAGCCACGGCCCCATCGATGCTTATTATATGAGATTCGTGGCGATAGTCAAAGCGCCGCCGCGAGGATGTAGCCCTGGAAGCTGGTTTTGGGTTGACATTGGCAACCTTGGAACTACAATCTCTTAGGTATGAGACAACTTGTTCGTGAGGAGCAGTCATGTCCAGACCTGTTGGTCTTATCGTTGGCACGGGCGTCGACAGTGTTCAGCTTCTTGCCGATGCGAGCCTCTCCAGCATCAAAACCCCGTTTGGTGACGTATGCTATGTCCGGGGCTCCATGGGCGATGTGGATGTCTGCGTCCTCAAGCGTCACGGGGAAGGTCACGTCGTACCGCCCCATCTCATCAACTACCGTGCGAATATCATGGCACTGTACATGCTCGGCGTCGAGAAGGTCGTCACGACGAGTGCCGTAGGGTCGCTCAAGAAGTCCATTAGGCCAGGATCCTATGCGCTGATGGACGGTTTTCTGGACTTCACCAAAGTGCGCGTGCAGACGTTCTTCGAGGTTGGCAAGGTCGTTCACACGGACATGACCCATCCCTACAGTGCAGCCGTCACGGACGTGCTGGCGACGGAGATGTCCGCCCTGGGGCTTTCGCTTCACACAGGCGAAGTCTATGTGGCGGCAGAAGGTCCACGCTTCGAATCGCCGCAGGAAGTCCGCATGTATGCGGCCATGGGCGGATCTGTGGTCGGGATGACGGGTTTGCCTGAGGTGACGCTTGCCCGGGAGGCCGGTCTCGAGTATCAGACAATCGCCATCATCACGAACTACGCGGCCGGCATAGGCACATCACTCCTCACACACAAGGAGGTTCTCGATGCCATGGCTGCAGCGTCGGCATCACTGGTGGAGGTCCTGCGCCGATCTCTTCCCCGCATCGCGCAACTCCCAGCCGGTCGGGGTGACGATGAGCATCCGCTCGACTTCCTGTTGAATTCATGAGGGTAGAGCTGCTGGCTCATACTCCGGACGCCGATGTGCTGTGTGCCTACGCAGCTCACATCTGCTACAGTACCGAACCATTCAACGCCGATCGGAGCGCTGGTATTCTGCGCAAGGTCTGTGGCAACGGACATTTGTCCGTTCTCGAGCATGCCAGTTTCACGTTTCTTGTCGAGGGGCTGTCGCGTGCAGCTTCTCATCAGTTGGTCCGGCATCGGCTCGCCTCGTACTCGCAGCAGAGTCTGCGGTTCACAAAGGCCCAGCCAGTCTTCGTCTCTCCCGCCGGCCATGATTTCAGACGTTTCTATGAGCAGGCCTACGCGGAATACGAGCGTCTGCTCGCAGACGGTGTCCACGAGGAAGACGCCCGCTATGTCCTTCCACAGGGTGTTGCGTCGCGCCTAGTGGTTACGATGAATGCCAGGGAGCTGAGGCACTTCTTTGAGCTGCGTTGCTGTCTGAGGGCACAGTTCGAGATTCGGGCTTTGGCGTGGCTTATGCTGGCAAAGGCCAAAGCCGTGGCGCCCCTCCTGTTCGAGAATGCCGGCCCGGTATGTCTACAGGGAATGGAGTGCCCGGAACGCTCGTTTGCGTGTCACCTGAAAACGAAGGGACAGGGAGGAGGGTCGGAATGACGGGAACAATGCTGGCACTCGTGAAGGAACATCCAGAGCGAGGGGCAACACTGACGCAGGTGAACATCCCCAGGGTCGCAGAGGACGAAGTGTTGGTCAAGATCGATTATGCCTCTATCTGTGGCACAGATGTCCATATCTATGTGTGGAACGAGTGGGCACAGAACCGGATCAAGACTCCGCATATCATGGGCCACGAATTCGCCGGGCACGTCGTGGAGACAGGCAGGTCCGTGCAGGGATTCAAGGAAGGCGATTTCGTCAGTTCCGAGACACATGTTTACTGTGGGCACTGCTATCAGTGCCATACGGGCCACAGTGAGGTCTGCCAGAACCTCCAGATTCTGGGAGTGGACCGCGCCGGCGCATTTGCCGAGTACATCGCCGTTCCCGAGCGCGTGCTGTGGAAGAACGACCAGTCGATTCCTGCCGCGTGGGCTTCCATTCAGGAGCCGATGGGGAACGCATTGGACACGGTCAACGCCGAGCCGGTATCGGGGAAGACTGTCCTTGTCACAGGGGCAGGTCCGATCGGAGTGCTCGCCGTGGGGATCGCCAAGGCTTTTGGTGCCACGCAGCTTTTTGTGAGTGATCTTTCGGACTATCGGCTCGATCTCGCCAAGAGTATGGGTGCAGATTTCGTTCTCAATCCCAGCCGCGACGACATCGAGGCCGTGATCATGGAGCAGACGCATGGCATTGGCGTCGACGTCGTGCTGGAGATGTCCGGCAGTGAGAGAGCCATGCACCAGGGCCTGAAGGCGTTGACACCAGGCGGACGCATGTCGATGCTCGGTCTTCCCGAGCGCCCGGTGACCATTGATCTGACCAATGAAGTTATCTTCAAGGAAATCCGCATCTATGGCATCACGGGACGCAAGGTCTTCTCGACGTGGCAGACTGTATCCCGACTGCTTGCTTCGCGCATTGTGGACCCGAGTCCTGCCATTACGCATCAACTGAAGTTTGAGGACTGGCAGACAGGCATGGATGCCATGGTCGCCGGGACCTGTGGTAAAGTCGTTCTCCAGATTGCGGGGAGGTAGTGGAATGAATGAGAAGTTCCAGGGGATGATGCAGGCCGAGCTTGAGCGGCTCGAAAAGGAAGGGCTCAGTCTCCGCATACGAACGCTTGAGTCCGAACAGGGTCCAGCATGTACCATCGATGGCAAGTACGTCGTGAACCTTGCTGCCAATAACTACCTGGGCATCATTGGTCGCAAGGATGTCAAGGAAGCCGCCAAGAAGGCTATCGACGAGTTCGGCGTGGGGTCTGGCGCCGTCAAGACGATCATCGGCAATACGCGCCTCATCGTCGACGGCGAGAAGAAGCTAGCGAAGTTCAAGGAGGTCGAGGACGTTCTGATGTACCAGGGAGGTCTGACCGCAAATTCCGGTACCATTCCGGCGCTTGTTCACGATGGGGACCTCATCTTCAGCGACGAGCTGAATCACGCCAGCATCATCGACGGTTGCCGTCTCAGCAAAGCGAAGATCGTGTCCTTCAAGCACTGCGACGTTGCCAGTCTCGAAGAGAAGATCAAGGAATACGAGAGCGAGCCGGGCACGAAGATGGTCATCACCGATGGTGTCTTCAGCATGGACGGGGACATCGCTCCGTTGCCCGATATCGTCGAAGTAGCCGAGAGACATGGCGCAGTCACCATGGTCGATGATGCGCACGGCGAGGGAGTCCTGGGAGATCACGGGCGCGGTATTGTCAATCATTTTCATCTCGAGGGAGAAGTTGATGTCGAGGTCGGAACCATGTCGAAGGCATTCGGTGTAGTGGGTGGATACGTCGCGGGCACGCACACGCTTGTCGAGTATCTCAAGAACAAGTCCCGCACAATCTTGTTCAGCTCAACCATTACGCCAGCCGATGCCGGTGCAATCCTGAAGGTTATCGACATCTTGACCGAAAGCGATGATCTGGTGCACAAGCTGTGGGAGAACGCAGGGTACTTCAAGGCCAAAATGAAGGCCTATGGGTTTGACACCTGGCGAAGCGAGACCCCGATCACTCCCATCATCATTGGCGATGGCCAGCTTGCCAAGAATCTCTCTGCCAAGCTTTTCGAGAAGGGAGTCTTTGCGCAGTCGCTCGGTTTCCCGACGGTTCCAAAGGGCCTGGCGCGCATCCGCTGCATGCTGTGTTCGACGCACACGAAGCAACAACTCGACTTTGCCGCCGATATGTTCCATGAGTCGGCTCTCGAGCTGGGTATTCTGAAGAGCTAGGGGTCTGATGTTTACTCCTGCTGTCCAGGCCCTGATCCTAGCTGGAGGACTCGGCACCCGCATGAAGAGTGCGGTGCCCAAGGTTCTCCATGATGTCCTTGGCCATCCCATGTTGTGGTACGTCGTTGATGCGCTGAAGGACATTGATGTGCAGCCGATTGTCGTCACACCGGCAGCCAATGAGGCGTTTCGCGCGGCGTTCGGAGACCGCCTGACCTACGCGGTTCAGCCTGAACAGCATGGCAGCGGTCACGCCGTCCAGTGTGGCATGGACCACGTTTCTGCGGAGTACGTCCTGGTCTGCAACGGGGATGATCCCTTTCCGTCCGCGGAGGACTACCGCGAGTTCCTTGACGAGAGTCTCGCTGAACACGCAGAGGCGGCAGTCCTTGCGGCGTATCTTGATGACGCCGGCCGACTAGGACGTGTCGTGCGGACCGTGGACGGTGCGTTCGCTGGCATTGTCGAGGCACGAGACGCGCGGCCGGAACAACTTGGCATTCACGAGATCAACACGGGCATTTACCTGTTCCGTTCGACGGACCTTCGCAGGTGGCTGGCACGGATGAAGCCGAACAATGCTCAGGGTGAGTACTACATCACGGATTGTCTCTCAATGGCTGTGCAGGACGGCAGTCATGTGCATTGCCCTGTGGCTCGCGGCGCATGGGAGATGTCTGGGGTGAACGACCGGGCAGAGCTCGCGCTGGCCGCTGGCCTTCTTCAGCGGCGGAAGTTGGACCAACTATACCGGGAGGGCGTCACCGTCGACATGCCGGGAACAGTCCGCGTCGACTGGGACGTCGTTGTCGGACGCGATTCAGAGATCCGGCAAGGCTCCTGTCTGAAGGGAAGCACCAAGGTAGGCAACTCCAGTGTCATTGGACCTAATACCATTCTCATCGACGCGCAGGTGGGCGATGACACAACGGTTCTGGCATCGTTCGTGGAGGGCTCCACGATAGGTAGCAACTGTGTAGTTGGTCCCTTCTCCTACATCCGGCCGGGGACTCTGATGGCCGAACGATCAAAGGTTGGCGCTTTCTGCGAACTCAAGGCCTCATCCCTGGGTGCAGGGAGCAAGGTTCCACATCTTTCATACATCGGTGACGCTACCATTGCAGAGAACGTCAATGTTGGAGCTGGTACGATTACCTGCAACTACGACGGATTCACGCATGCCAAGCACCACACGGTCATCGAGAAAGACGTCTTCATCGGTGCCAACAACAATCTGGTCGCCCCAGTGACGATTCATGAGGGAGCGTACACGGCGACCGGGTCGACGATCACCCACGATGTGCCCCCGGAAGCTCTTGCCATTGCACGAGCGGTTCAAGTCGACAAAGAGGGATGGGTCAGGAGAAAAAAACATGGACAATGAGTACAACCCGATCAAGATCTTCTCTGGCAATGCAAACAAACCGTTGGCCGAGAAGGTTGCGTCCTATCTTGGTATTCCTCTCGGTCAGGCTGAGGTTGGCCGTTTTCCTGACGGAGAGATCAAGCTGCGTATCAGCGAGAACGTGCGGGGGCTGAACGTCTACGTCATCCAGCCCACCAATACACCTGCAGAGAATCTGTTCGAACTGCTGATCCTGCTTGACGCTCTGAAACGCGCTTCAGCCGCGAGCATCACAGCGATCATCCCATTTTTCGGCTATGCGCGCCAAGATCGGAAAGTTCGCTCGCGAGAACCCATCAGTGCCAAACTGGTTGCGAATCTCGTGACAGTGGCAGGTGCAGACCGCGTGGTCGCAATCGATCTCCATGCTGCCCAGATTCAGGGCTTCTTCGATATCCCTGCTGACAACCTGACAGCCATGGTCCAGTTTGCGCAGTATATCAAGCGCAAGGAGCTGGAAGACCTCGTTGTTTTGTCTCCCGATGTGGGAGGCGTGGCGCGGGCCAGTACGTTTGCCCAGACCATTCATGCTTCACAGGCTCTGTTTGTGAAGAAGCGTCTTTCGCCGGATGCGGTCGAGATTCAGTCGTTCATCGGCGATGTACGAGACAAGAATGTCATTATTGTCGACGATGCAATCCACACGGGCAATACGATGTTGAACGCCTGCAACCGTGCCTTGGCCGAGGGCGCCAAGAGTGTCATTGCCTGCGCGACTCATGCCGTCTTTGCGGGGGACTCGCTTGGGTTGTTCGCCCGGTCGAACTTCAGCGAAGTGATTGTGACAGACACGATGTTCGTCCCTGGACGCGAATACCCATCGATGTTCACGGTGTTGTCGGTGTCGGAGCTCATTGCCAAGGCTATCTACAGCATCCACAACCACTCGTCGGTCTCTGCCCTGTTTCAGCTGTGACAGTCTGAAGGCTGTCTACTTGATTCAGAGCTGATTTGACATAAAATGTCAAAGATATGCCGATATCTTATGAGTGAGGAGTTGGTATGCAAAGAGTAGCGATAGAAGCCGTTGCCCGTGAAAGCGGCAAGCATGGCAAGCTAAGCGCCCTGCGCAGGCAGGGCTTCATCCCCGCGGTGGTTTACGGGCGGGGGATGACCCCTCAGTCTGTTGCTGTTGCAGTGCGTGCATTTGAGCGCATCCGTCGCACGACTGGGGAGTCCGCCATCGTCGACCTTCAGTTTGAGGGTGGCAAGGCTATGACCACCGTTGTTCACGAGTACCAGATGAACCCGATCCGGGACACCTATACACATGTCGACTTCCTGTCCATTTCTCTTGACGAACCACTGACAAGCAGGATCCCGGTTCGCCCCATCGGAACAGCTATCGGCCTCAAGGAAGGCGGAGTGCTCGAGCACTCACTGTACGAGCTCGAAGTCGAGGCTCTTCCGCTCGACATCCCCGACTATCTGGAGGTTGACGTTTCCGACCTCGGACTGAAGCATTCCATCCATGTGGCTGATCTGAAGCTTGGCGACAAGGTGAAGGTGCTCACAAACGCGACGGCGACGGTGTTCTCGGTCGTTGCGCCGGCTATCGAAGAGGCCCCGCCTGCTCCTGAAGAGGGTGTTGCGGTCGAAGGCGCTGTTCCTCCAGTTGGAACTGCTCCTGCAGCGGGAACTGCTCCTGCAGCGGGAACTGCTCCTGCAGCGGGAACTGCTCCTGCCGCTGCTCCTGCTGAGGGCGCTGCGAAGACACCATCGAAGAAGTAGCACGGCACAACCGTTGTCCGCTCTGCATCAATCGGTTCATATGCGCTGGCCCTTGGGGGCCAGCGTTTTTGCTGTCCGCGTCTTCAACAAGGGCTTCTCGTGAGATTGCTGTTCATCGGTGATATCTTTGGCCGCCCGGGGCGTACGATTGTGCGGCGACTGCTTCCACAGCTCAAGGCAGAGTTGTGGCCCACTGTTGTCGTGGCCAACGCGGAGAACGCGACGCACGGGACCGGCATGACCCGGTCCGCGTTTGAAGAACTCAGCGCTGCCGGCGTCGACATATTCACAGGGGGCAATCACACGCTCGGCAAGCCGGAAATCCTGGACCTGATGGAGGAACACCCGAGCGTGTTGTGCCCCGGCAATGTCAGTCCTGCCCTCAGGCGTCACGGATTCGTCATCTGGCAGACGCCGGATGGTCCCGTAGCCGTTGTCAGCGTGATGGGTCAGTATGGCATGAACGGTGTCGACAACCCGTTCCGGTACATGGAAGAGGTCCTGCGCGACCCAGAGATTGGAGCCGTGCGCGTGAAAGTCGTTGATTTTCATGCGGAGGCCACAGCGGAGAAGGCAGCGATGCTGCGCTTGCTGGATGGCCGCATGTCGGCGGTCCTCGGAACACATACGCACGTTCCCACGGCGGATGCGCGCGTCACGGCCGCAGGCACCGCATTCATCACCGATGTCGGCATGACGGGCGTACGATCTTCAATCATCGGGCTGGACCCAGAAGTCATGATGCGTCGTTTCGAGACAGGCATCATGTACGCGCCACGCGTTGCAGAGGGCGATGCGACGTTGATGGCCGTCGTGGTCGACATCGATGCGTCGACCGGGAGCAGTACTTCGATAACGCTCCTGCAGAGAGACCACTGAGATGGCCGGGTTCCTCATCAAGACATTCGGGTGCCAGTTGAACCAGCTGTACAGCGCTACGATCGCTGACGCGCTGACACGGGGAGGGCATCGGTCTTCCGAGAGTCTTGGCGAAGCATCACTTGTCATCATCAACACGTGCGCAGTCCGCGAGAAGTCCGAGGAGAAGGCTTTCAGCTTCCTCGGCAAAGCTGCAAAGCTGGTTGGAGCCAACCATATCGTGTTCATGGGTTGCACAGCCACGCTCGACAGAGAACGAGCGGTTCGGATTGCAGGCCGTGGCCTGAACATCGTGGAGGGCACCGCGGGCGTGGAGCAAGTGCTTGCCGTCGTCGGGACCGTTGTGCCGCTCGGCGAATTGGACTACACGGCTCCTCTCTCGCTGTTTCCCACGGCTGATATTGAACTTGTTCGGGGATGTGGAAGCTACTGTACATACTGCATCGTTCCCAGGTCGCGAGGTCCCGAGGTCGTTGTCGACGTCGGCGACGTCCTGCGTCGAGCCGAGCAGGCCGTCGGGAGTGGCTTCTCTGAGCTGCTCTTCCTGGGACAGAACATCAACCGGTATCGGTCGAGCCTTGGAGGACTGGTTGAGATCATGTCCTCGGTCGACAAGTTGGACAGCAACTTCTGGTTCTGGTTCCTGAGCTCTCATCCGGCAAACTTCACGCCGGAGGAAGTGAGACGGCTCATGGAGCTGCGGCACATCGAGCATCGTTTACACCTTCCCCTGCAGTCGGGGAGTGACCGCATTCTTGAGCGGATGAACCGGCGGTACACAATTGCGGACTATGCCAGGCTTGCAGAGCCCATCCGCGGGAACGCCGACTGGACATTGACAACAGACATCATCGTAGGCTTTCCCGGGGAAACGGATGATGATTTTGCCCATACGGTCGACGCGGTCCGCCGATTCCGGTTCGATGGGGTCTTCCTTGCCAAGTACTCCGACAGGCCGGGTACGCCATCGTCCAGAATGCAGGACAAGGTCCCGGCCGCGCTCATCGACGAAAGGCACTCTGCTCTGCTCAGAATCGTCCAGGACCTGAGCGAGCAGAGCAACCAGGTGCTGGCGGGCAGATGCGTCGACGTGCTCGTCCTGGCTGCACATGCAGGCGGCAATGCCTTCGGAAGGTCGATGGATGGCAGAAATGTCTGGTTCTCGTGTTCCGAACCAGTACCTGGAATTGGCACGTTCGTCAGTGTGGCTATCGACCATGGCTCGAGAGAAGGATTGCATGGCGCTCGAGTCTGCTAGTCTTCCATTGATTGTAGGCATCATCGGCGCGACCGGAACGGGCAAGACTGCGCTTTCCCTGGGAATCGCCCGTCGTTTCGGAGGATCGATCATCTCTGCCGACTCGATGCAGGTCTACCGGGGGATGGACGTCGGGACGGCGAAACTCAGCCTGTCAGAACGTCTAGGTGTGCCCCATGCTCTCATCGACGTCGTCCCTCCCAACGAGCACTTCTCTGTCGCGGAATACCAGCTCCTGGCGCTCGAAGCTGTGCATGCTGCGATTCGCTCGCAGCGACTGCCGATCCTGGTGGGAGGGACTGGTTTGTACGTGAGGGCTGTACTCGACGGATACGAGTTCCTGCCGGAGAAGCCCGACGCGAGTCTGCGGAGCCAGCTGCGAATGCTGTCCGAGGGCGAGCTCCGCAGGCGTCTGAGGGAGATCGACCCTCTGGCGGAACGCGAGATTGCCTCCAACGATTCCAGGCGGCTGGAGCGGGCTTTGGAGATAAGCGCTCAGTCAGGAGATCTGCCGAGCGTCCTGAAGCGGAGACAGCACGCGGTCCCATGGCGAGTCCTCCGTATTGGCCTCCGTGCAGAGCGGGCCGAACTCTACAGACGGCTTGACCGGCGAGTTGATGCCATGATCTCCGCAGGAATGGAAGAGGAAGTGCGGCGTCTGCTGGCCGATGGCCTGAACCCTGACGACACCGCGATGCAGGGTATAGGCTATAAAGAGCTGAGCGCCTGGATGCGCGGAGAGATAGGGCGCGACGAGGCACTCGAGCTCTGGAAGAGGCGGACACGCAACTACGCCAAACGGCAGGAGACGTGGTTCAGAAGAGAGAAGGGCGTTCACTGGATCGACGTGTCCGATCAAACATCTGATTCGGTCCTGGCGCAGGCGGCCGCCCTCGTCGAATCCGCCGCAGGAGGACGCAGCAAATGATCACGGAACACCAGCTGATGGAACGGGCGCAGCAGCTCGAGCGGGAGTATGCGACCGAAATCGTGGATATTCGTGCAGTTCAACGTCGCAACTTCATGCGTATCCTCGACGCATTCCACGCCGCCCGCTTGTCGACATCGGACCTTCGCCCCATGTCGGGTTATGGCATCGAGGACAGGTTGCGGGACAAGACCGAACGCGTCTTTGCCCGCCTCTACGGCGCACAAGCTGCACTGGTGCGCCCGCAGATCATCTCTGCAACCCATGCTTTGGCTATCGCGCTGTTCGGGGTGCTTCGTCCCGGGGATTTGCTGTGCTGCGTGACGGGGGCTCCCTACGATACGATGGAGGAGATCATTGGAATCCGCCCATCTGATGGTTCGCTTGCCGAGTTTGGTGTCAGCTATGCCCAGTGCGACATCACGGCACTACCTGCAGAACTCTGGGACGAGCGGCTCGAGAGATGCTTCTCGGCCCAGTTGCCAAAACTCGTCCTGATTCAGCGGAGTCGGGGATACAAGCGCGTCCGGGCGCTTCGCGAGGGTGAGATCGCACGCATGATTTCTTCCGTGAAACGCGTCTCGCCCGAGAGTCTGGTCCTTGTCGACAACTGCTATGGCGACCTTCTCGAGGATCGTGAGCCCACAATGGACGGGGCGGATCTGCTGGCTTCATCGTTCATGAAGAACATCGGAGCGGGCATTGTCCCGACGGGCGGCTACGTGGTGGGAACTTCCAGGGCCGTCGCCTTGGCCGCGACGCGGTACTCGAGTCCAGGAGTGGGTGCTGAGATTGGGCCGAATCTTGGCTTTGCGGAGACGTTCCTGCGGGGTCTGCTCTTTGCCCCGACAGTAATTGAGCAGGCCCTGACGGGAAACCTACTTGCGAGCGCGCTTTTGCAGGAAAACGGCTTCGTCGTGGATCCGGGTCCTCACGAGCTCCGCGGGGACATTGTTCTGCGCATCGAGTGCGGGTCAAGGGAACGGTTCGCAGCCTTTGCGCGGGCCGTGCAGGAGTGCTCCGCACTGGACGCCGATGCCGTGCCCGAGCCGAGCCCCATGCGGGGATACGAGACGGAAGTCCTGATGGCAGGCGGAACCCTTGTCCAAGGATCCACGGTTGAACTGAGTTTCGACGGGCCCCTTCGTGAGCCGTACGTCGGCTATTTGCAGGGAGGTCTGAATGCATGGCAGGTGGTGCAGGCGACCGCGCGGGGGATCGTGTACAGTATGAATTTCCGCAAGTAGTGTCGCCGCCGGCCATTCGTGATAGAATGTTGGAACGACGAAATGCCGGGAGAAATGATGGGAGGTCGTTATGACAGGCTTAACGAGGGTTGATCCGGAGGTAGCGGACGCACTGAACAAGGAACTGCACCGCCAGCAGAACAACATTGAGCTCATCGCCTCTGAGAACGTTGTGTCTGAAGAAGTCCTGGCAGTGCAGGGTTCAGTCCTGACAAACAAGTACGCCGAGGGGTACCCGGGCAGACGCTACTATGGCGGTTGTGAGTATGTCGATGTCGTGGAGACGCTGGCTATTGAGCGTGCCAAGGCGCTCTTCGGTGCGGAGGGGGCAAACGTTCAACCCCACTCGGGAACGCAGGCCAACTTAGAGGTCTACTTCTCCATTCTGCAGCCGGGAGACACGATCCTGAGCATGTCTCTTGCCGACGGCGGGCATCTGAGCCACGGAAGCCCCGTGTCGCTCGTGGGCAAACTGTTCCACATCGTCTCCTATGGCGTTCGAAAAGACACCGAGACAATCGACTATGACCAGGTAGCCGATCTGGCCCGAGCAGAGCGTCCCAAGCTGATCATCGCGGGTGCCAGTGCATACCCGCGCATCATCGACTTCCCGCGTTTCCGTGAGATCGCCGATTCGGTCGGTGCATTCCTCATGGTAGACATGGCCCACATAGCTGGGCTGGTCGCCGCAGGAGTCCATCCCTCACCGGTGCCGTATGCAGATTTTGTCACGACGACCACGCATAAAACACTTCGCGGTCCTCGAGGAGGCATCATCCTCTACAAGGAGAAGTATGCCAAGCAGCTCAACAGTGCTGTGTTCCCTGGCAGTCAGGGAGGTCCTCTTGAGCATGTCATCGCGGCGAAAGCGGTCGCTCTGAGAGAAGCCGCGTCCCCCGAGTTCGCCGCGTATCAGAAGCAGGTCCTCGCTAACGCAAGAGCCTTGGCGGAGGCTCTGACGGAGCGTGGTTACCGCATCGTTTCCGGCGGCACCGACAATCACCTTATGCTTGTCGATCTGACCTCCAAGGGAGTTACAGGCAAAGAAGTCCAGGCGCTTGTCGAGACTGTAGGCATCACCGTCAACAAGAATGCTATCCCCTTCGATCCGTTGCCGCCAAACAAGGCAAGTGGAATACGGCTTGGGACTCCAGCTACGACCAGTCGCGGCATGCGTGAGCCAGAGATGGTTGAGATCGCTGCCCTCATCGACGAGACGATTATAGCACGCGACGACGAGGAGAAGTTGGCTCAGATTCGAGCTCGCGTCACGGCGCTGACAGACCGTTTTCCACTATACGCAGGCAAGATGTACTAGGAGAACTGATGGACTATCGCAACCTTCTGGTGCTGGATCATCCGCTGATACGACACAAACTGACCCTTCTTCGCAACAGGAACACGACGCACAAGGACTTTCGCCAGCTGGCGGAGGAACTTGCCGGGCTCATGACGTACGAGGTATGCAGGAACATGCGGACCAAGGCGTGCCCCATAGAGACCCCCCTGGAATCCTACGATGGGCAGGAACTGGAGAACGAAGTTACCATCGTGCCCGTGCTTCGAGCCGGGCTCGTCATGGCTCAGGGGATGCTCGACATGATCCCTCACGCCAAGGTGGGGCACATCGGTCTGTACAGAGACGAGAACACTCTGGAACCGGTTCAGTACTACTGCAAGCTTCCCGAGAGCACTCCCGAGTCAGACGTATTTGTCGTGGACCCGATGCTTGCAACTGGAGGGAGTGCCTCCAAGGCTATTTCGCTGGTCAAGGAGCGGCATCCTCGCAGCATCTGCTTCTGTTGTCTCATTGCGGCGCCGGAGGGCATCGAGGTACTGCAGCGCGAGCATCCCGACGTAAAAATCGTCACTCTGGAAATTGACCGTCGTTTGAACGAGAATGGATATATTCTTCCTGGTCTTGGGGATGCCGGGGACAGGATATACGGGACAAAGTAGTCCATGCATCTTGTAATCACGCAGGCACAGTTCTGGTCGTTTCTCGTGGCTCTGGCGCTGAGTCTTGTGCTGACACCGGTCTTCATGAAACTTGGGCTGCGCCTTGGCATCACCGACAAGCCGGCTGCAAGTGCTGAGGCGAACATCGACGGGCAACGGCGCAGAGTGAATCGGAAGGTGACTCCCCGCACCGGTGGCATCGCCATCGTGATCGCGTTCATCGTGTCTGTGTTCTTCTTCGATTCGCTCACAGTGCAGTTGAAGGGCATCCTTGTCGGTGGAGGTATCGTGTTTATTGGCATGCTCCTGGACGATATGTTCGACATCCCCGCGTTGCTGAAGCTGCTGATACAATCAGTGGCAGCAATCGTCGTCATTGCGTTTGGGGTCCGTGTGACCGCCTTCACCAACTTCCTGCATGGAGGATTCTTCCAGCTTGGCATCGGCGGCATCATCCTTACCTATTTCTGGATCGTGGGAATCACGAATGCGCTGAACCTCATCGATGGACTGGACGGTCTTGCAGGCGGCGTCGCCGCGCTGATTCTCCTCGCAATGTTCTTCTTCGCGGCGCTCAAGGGCATGGCAACCATGGGGGCCATCCTTGTGGCGCTGCTTGGTGCTGTGCTGGGATTCCTTGTCTTCAACTACAATCCGGCAAAGGTGTTTCTTGGAGACGCCGGGTCCGAGTTTCTCGGGTTCATGATCGCGAGCCTTTCCGTCTATGGCGCCCTTAAACTGCCGACAACTGTCATGCTCATCGTGTCTGTGTTCGCGCTTGGCATTCCTATCGCGGAAACAGTCTCGAGCATTTTCCGCCGGGCGGCCAGGCACAAGTCTCCCATGGAGGGAGACAATGGGCATTTCCACTATCTGCTGCTGTTCCGGGGGTGGAGCCAGCGGCGCATCACGACGCTGTACTACCTGGTGACGTTCGCGCTATGCTCGATCGGCCTGGCCATCGCGCTTCTGGGAGTCCACTGACATGCGTCGCAAAGTCCTGTCCATCTTTGGCACGCGTCCTGAGGCGATCAAGATGGCGCCCATCGTCAAGGCGCTGGAGGCCGATCCCAGGTTCGACAGTCATGTGCTCCTGACCGGCCAGCACATGCAGATGCTGGACGACGTCGTGCAAACGTTCGAGATACTGGTATGGCGAGATCTTAACGTCATGAAGCAGCGCCAGACGCTTCCGTACCTGACGGCGGCGCTTGCAACGCAGATTTCGGATGCACTGGCTGAGCTGCAGCCGGACATGGTTCTGGTCCACGGAGACACCACCACCACGTTCATGGGAGCTCTCGCGGCGACCTACGCAAAGATTCCGGTGGGTCATGTCGAGGCGGGACTCAGATCCCATCAGAAGTTCAGCCCTTTCCCCGAGGAAGTGAACCGCATGCTTACAGATCAGGTTTCCGACCTCTGCTTCGCGCCGACTGAGGAGGCCAGACGGAATCTCCTGCATGCAGGAATCGACACTAGCAGGATCGATGTCGTCGGAAACTCGATCGTGGACGCCGTGCACATGGCCTTGCCTCACCTTCGTGCTCCGGACATCATGTCGAAGGTTCGGCCGGGCAGTCCCATGGTCATCATGACGGCACACCGGCGCGAAAACTGGGATACCGGCATTGCGATCTTCTCGGACGCGCTGGTGACGCTCTCCAGTTCGCATCCGGAATTGACGTTTCTCTTTCCGGTGCATCTCAACCCGGTTGTGCGGGACACGGTGTTCGGGATTGCGTCGGACCTGCCTAACGTCGTGCTCACCGACCCTCTTCCCTACTTCGATTTCCTGTATATGCTAGAACACTGTGCCGTCGTCCTCAGCGACTCGGGTGGGATTCAGGAAGAGTCCGTGACGCTTCACAAGCCGATGCTCCTGCTTCGTGAGGTCACCGAGCGTCCCGAGGCTGTGACAAGCGGCTGGGTCAAGCTGGTCGGCCAGGATGAGGACCTTATCGTCTCGTCGTTCGAGCAGCTCGTGGCAAGTGGTTTTGCAGTTCTGGGGGCGGATGAGGTCAACCCGTATGGCGATGGGACAACTGCGGTGCAGATACTCGCTCGCATCGACGATTACCTCAACGCAACTCACTGAGGAGGGTAACGTATGACCACGGAACAGAGCTTTCTCATCGAGGGAGGGAACTCGCTCCACGGTTCGGTCCGCTGCAGTGGCGCCAAGAACTCGATCCTGCCGCTGGTAGCAGCTGCGATTGCCGTCCGCGACGTCGTCAGCTTCCAGAATGTTCCGGACATCAGCGACCTCCAGTCTCTCCTCACTCTTATCCAGGCGATGGGCGTCAGACTGGTTTCCTTCATTGATGGAGAACTCGTGCTCGACACCCGTGGTCCCATTGAGACACGCGTCGAGAACACCAATGGCTACAGCTTGCGCGGGACGCAGACATTGGTAGGAGCACTTCTTGGGCGCGAGCACAGGGCAATGCTCCCGTCGCTGGGCGGCTGCAGTATCGGCGCTCGACCCATCGACCTTCACATCAAGGGGCTGCGAGCCATGGGCACACAGTTCGAGTGGAAAGATGGCTATCTTATCGGTCAGGCCACAGCTCTCAAGGCCTGCGATGTCTACCTTGACTTTCCTAGCGTGGGCGCGACTGAGAATGTCCTGTTGGCAGCTGCTCTTGCCGAAGGCACGACACATGTCTTCAACGCGGCCCAGGAGCCGGAGGTGTATGATCTCATTTCCTTCCTCAACAAGGCGGGCGCCCGCATCGTGCCCGTTTTCCCATTCGGATTCCGTGTCGAGGGCGTCGCTGAGTTGCACGGTGCGTCGCACCGCATCATCGGCGACCGCATCGAAGCTTCGACACTGATGGTGGCTACGGCCATTACGCGGGGCGAGGCTACAATCACAGGCATCGACGCCCGCCATATCTGGTCGATCATCGCCAAGCTGCGAGAGACGGGGGCGGTGGTCGACGTCGAAGGGGATGATGCCGTTGTCGTCAAGGGCGTTCCAGAGTATCGGTCGACGGATATCCGTACCCTGACGTTCCCGGGGTATCCGACGGATGCTCAGCCTCAGATGACTGCCTATCTGACATTGGCGCGTGGGAATTCGGTCGTCGTGGAGAGCATCTTCGAGAACCGGTTCGGTGCCATCCTCGAGCTCGAGCGCATGGGCGCCCGCATCAAGGTATCGGAAGAGACAGCCATTATCGAGGGTGTGGAGTCGCTGAACTCGGCGACAGTCCAGGCAAAGGATCTGCGGGGCGGTGCCGCTCTGGTGATCGCCGGCCTTGCAGCGCATGGCACAACGACAGTGAGATCCATCCAACATATCGACCGGGGATACGAAGCGCTAGACGGTAAGCTGCTTCAACTGGGCGCACACGTGACTCGTGTCACCCAACCGGAGGCGTAGACAATGATAGAACAAGAGCAGGTTCTTGACGCCCTGCGAGCTGTCTACGACCCCGAGATTCCCATTAACGTCGTTGATCTCGGGCTGATTTACGGAGTAGAGATCACAGCCGAGGGGGACGTCACCGTCCGTATGACCATGACTGCTCCGCAGTGTCCGATGAGCAGCTATTTGCTCCAGCAGGCTGAACAGGGAGTTCGGACCATAGCAGGGGTGCGGAACGTCAAAGTGGATCTTGTGTTCGATCCTCCGTGGGAGCCCTCCATGATCAAGGAAGATGCCCTCAAGAGCGCCGGTATGGTCACAGACACTCCGGCCAACCCGGCCGGAGGCGACTGCTCCACTGAAAAATGAGAGAGATCACGCCGCGACAGCCTGCAGGCACGCTGGCGGCGAATCTCGACCAGCTGATCGAGAGCTTCCTGCTGGCACAGGATGTCGGTATCACCAGCAAGGTGGTGTATCGGCGCGCACTCAAGCGGTTCAAGGAGTTCCTGTCGCTTCGAGAGGCCGCTGGCGGGGTCGGCTACCTGACGAAGACCGACATCGTCCAATACAAGAGCCATCTGCTGGCGGAGGGACTGTCGCCTCGAACGGGAAACCTGTACCTGACCGCGGTCCGTCAGTTCTTCAAGTATCTCGAGTCGAACCGCATCTATCCCGATGTGTCCGCGGGCCTCAAAGGGTTCAAGCGTTCGTATGGGTTCAACCGTGATCCGCTTACCTTGCAGCAGGCGCGCGATCTGTTGAGCTCTATCGATGCGAGCAATATGATCGGCCTGCGTGACTTCGCCATGATCAACCTGATGCTGCGGACAGGTCTGCGCACGATGGAGGTCGTCGGCTCTGACGTTGGAGACATTCGTCAGACGTCCAACGCCACACTCCTGTACGTGCGCAGCAAAGGTAAGGACGCGAAAGACGATTTCGTCGTCCTGACGCGAGAAGCATACGAGCCGATTGCCCGCTACCTTGCAGCGCGCCAGTGCACCGACCCCCGGGCGGCGCTGTTTGTATCGCACAGCACTTCGAACGCTGGCGATCGGCTGACCACACAGTCCTTGCGCCTAAGTGTGAAGAAACGGCTTATGGGCATCGGTGTGTTCAGTATAAGGATATCAGCTCACTCTCTGCGTCACACGTTCGCAACAATGGCACTGGCAAACGGTGCCACCATCGAGCAAGTCCGTGACACCTTGCGGCATCAGAGTATCACGACCACACAAATCTACGTGCATACGACTGATAGGATCGAGCACTCTGCCGAAGCCACCATAGTGCTTTAGGGGTCGACAACTTGTCGCGCAACCGTGGGGAATTCGGCCCCTGGGAGACGATCTCGCGGTTCGTCGTGGCATAAACGGCCGCAGATCCCGGCAAATGGCCCGGAAAATCAAGATGTCGATCAAGCGCACATCAGATGCTGTATTGCGGGTGGGCCACTAGTAATCTTGCTTTCGCGCGTGCGGTCCATACATGAGCGCATGCATGCGTTGCGCCTCGTGTTCCGCTTCATCTCTCGTTTCACAGACCCGTACAACAGAAGCCACCCATTTCCCTGTGCTCTTGTTGAAAGTGACCCCCATCGTCTGGCTCATTTTGCCCCATCCACGTCGGTTCTGCATGTTTTGTGTATGTGTAGCCCAGCGAAGGTTTGCTCTACGGTTGTCAAGTCCGTCGCCGTTGATGTGGTCTGCCATCATTCCTGGTTCTGGATGACGGCCTAGAACAAGCCAAGGAAGTGGATACGTCTCGTGCCCATAGGTGACCCCATCCATTCGGTATAACCTCGCTCGGGCGAGCAACCTTTGTTGTGGGGTCCTTCCCCCGGCGTAGCTGACCCCAATGCGAGCGTTCCCCATCCTCAACCTCTCATAGACATCCAAGTCCACGAGTACCTCCAGTGTATAAGAAACCGCGGCGTGCGTTGCGTTGCCTCTGCATGCGTGATGTGGAACAGCAACCCTCGCAGTATCACCGTCGAGTTGAACGTGGTAGTCAAAACACATCTCGGGCATTCTATCCCCCTGCCTTGTCCGAATTGCAAAAGCACAACCAGGCTACGATGTAACGATAGCAGAAAACATTCTTTACGATACCGCAGCCTAACTGTGGATAACTTTGGTCCGACCTTCGCGACGTGGAGGTCTATGCGGACGGGTTTCGCCGAAGGATAGTTCCGGAGAAAAGACGGTGTCCGTTGAGAAGGTCACTCGTCGACATGGGACTCTTCCCGGGAAACTGAAGCTCCAGGAGTTCGAGCCACCCGTCGCTGCAGTGGACGGCGGCGCGTTTGCGCAGAAATGTCCCAATCATACCGCAGGGGGCGTCAGCGGGGAGCTCGGCGTCTGCAGACAGAGGGGTGGCCCTCCGGATCTTAAGTCGGTTCGATCCCTGGTAGGTGGACGCACAGGGTTCGGGGGCCAGAGCGCGCACAAGGTTGTATGCCTGCCCCATTGAACCTGACCAGTCAATGAGGTCATCGTCGGGCTTGAGCTTGCGTACGTAGGAGCCCTTACCGATTTGTGGCAGCGGCGTGGCCGACCCGTGTGACAGTTGATCGAGGACGTGCAGAGCAAGTGGTGCGCCGACCCGGATGATAGACGCCTCGACATCGGTGCGGTAATCCGAGTCAGCAATTGTGAACGGTTCCTGAGCCAGGAGCTCGCCTCGGTCCAGCAGGCCGTTCATGCGAATGATACTCACCGCTGACTGCGTGCAACCGTCCATGATCTGGCGTTCAATAGGAGCCGCCCCCCGGTACCAGGGCAACGGGGACGGGTGCAGATTGACGGAAGCGATACGCGGCGCATCCAGGAGAGCCTGTGGGAGGAGTCTGCCGTAGGAAAGCAGGAACAGGATGTCGACGGCATCGTCGACTAGTCTCTTTGTCAGAACCTCTTCGGTGGCCTCTGCGCCATTGAGCACAGGGATTGAATGGGACTGCGCCCACGCTTGTACGGGGTTGGCCAGGAGCTTGCCTCGGCGGACGCGAGGTTCCTCGGACACGACAGCAAGAACGACGTGGAACCGGCATCTGATGGTGTCAAAGACCGGGACCGAAATCGGTGACGAACCAAAGACAGCGATGCGGCGAACGTCTAGGGCCATCGTCAGAGCTGCAGTCCCTTCCCCTGGATTGTTTGAGTCAGTACGGCGGCGACAGGGCTTCCTTCTTGCACGGAAATTGTGGACGGGTCAGTGATCCGATCGACGAACAGCATGCCCTGGAGGTGATCGAACTCGTGCTGGATCACGCGAGCCTCAAAATCGACGAACTTGTGGATGCGTCTCTTGCCGGTATGATCCAGGTATGACAGCGTGATTTCAGTAGCACGGTCGATTGGAGCATAAACGCCCGGAACGCTGAGACAGCCTTCCTCAGCGCTTTCTGATCCCTTGCGCTCCAGGATCTGAGGATTCGCCACGAGATGGAGTCCTTCGCCGATATTGTAGATGAAGAACGCTTGGCTGAGGCCGATCTGAGGGGCAGCCAAGCCGACTCCTGTCGGTTTCATGAGATCTTCCATCGATTCGGCCAGATGAACAAGCTCTCTCGTCATCTTCCGTATGGGTTTTGCCTTCTTGCGAAGGACGGGACTGCCAATCAGCACGATCTTCATACTATCAGTATACCCGGATGGCGGCATTCTGGAAGTGTCTGCTGTGAGCGAGTGCGGTGCCAACACGCAGTCCAAGGGCCGCCTGCAGGGAGTCGGCACGGAACTCGAGAGAGACGACTCTTGCCTGAGCTGAGACTGTCAGCAGGTCCGCGTGCAGCCCGCGGAAATCCACTCCTTCCGCAACAAGGGCGTTTCCCAGGGCCCTGGTTATTGCGTCCACGTCGGGGCTCGCGCCGTGAGACGAGACACGTACGACGAACTGACGTGCGAAAGGCGGCATCAACAGCTCGCGGCGCTGTTCCCTCTCGTTCTCAAGGAAGGCTGCCATGGTCTCACTACCGTCCAGAACGCCTCGCAGGCCTGTGGAGCGACGGTCCAGCTGAATCAGAACCGTTCCCGGCGCGGTTTCTGCAACCGCGCCACGGACGACGACGGCCAGCTGCTCGATGTTGTCGAACACCGGGTGTCGGAGCCCGACGCTCACGTCGGGAAAGACAACGAGCTCAGGCTTCAGGACGGCGATGCGCTGGACGTCGGCATACGTGCCGAGAAATAACGACGGACCAGTATTCTGCGCAATCACGGTCTCGTCGCTGGGTGTCAGCAGCTGGACGGCTGAGACCGGAAACGTACGCTGGAGCTCACGGGCGAGGCGGTCCAGGCCATACCCGCGTGACCGAAGTTGTGTCCCATGGCAGTTGGGACAGACATCGGGCGGAGCCTCCGAATGACCGCACTGTTTGCAGAAGAGCCTCTTTCTGTCGCCTCCCAGGGTCAGCGTCGCACCACAGGCAGGGCATGTTGCCGTATACCCACATTCCGCGCACTCGATCAGCGTCGCGAAACCGCGGATGTTGAGGAGAAGCATAGAGTCCTTGCCTTGGTCGTAGTTTTGCCGGAGAACTCGCATCGTGGGTGCGAGGAGAACCCCCGAAGGCCCAGCCCGCTTCTCCAGGGCAGCGTCCCGAGTCCGAAGAACGAAGGTAGCAGACTTGTGGACGGAGTTCTCGACCACTGACCCCAGCGCGGAGTCTGCCGGGACGCCACACGCGTCCAGTACTGAGAGGGTCGGCGCACTGACGCCAGCCAGACAGGGGATGCCACGCGCCTTGCTCATATCAGCTGCAACACTGAGAAGACTTCTGAGCGAGAAGCGTTGCCAGAAGAAGGGCCACTCTCCGGGGATTCCCAGATCCACGCCAACAAGTGCGATTTCAGGGAGGATCAACGACGAGAACTGACGAGTGCTCAGCCAGACGGTCGAGTGGCGGTCGCCGCGAAAGCGTCTGGCTCCGGCTGAAGGCCAACGAACAACCGGAATGCCCCAATCGCGGGACAGGAGTCCTTCGTAAAGACTGGCGAGGACATCTGAGCTGACGATGAGGGCAACGCTGCCACGGCCTCCGATCGCCGCTTCTATTGCCGGGCGAAAGCGAGTCGCCCTGTCTACAAACGATCCGACAAGGAGCTGTGGGTCAGTACGGTGGCCTCGGGTGCCGGACACTCGTGGCTCGGTGTCGGCCAGTCCGCGGTCGACAACGAATCCCTGCTCATACAGCTTGCGCCTTGCGGGGGTGGAGAGTTTCCAGAGCGCGCTCTGTAGATGAGCAGTGGCTTCACTATCTGAAAGCAGTTCGCGCACCGGAGCGGTTCTTGCGGAAAAGGAGGGGTCCCGCGCGGCCATCACCTGCAAATTGTGCAGAAGCAGTGCCGGTTCGGGTCCAGTGAGGCGAGCCTTGCTGCGGTCGTGCGGTTGAGATGCCTGCAGGAAACGGACGATCGCGAGAGCATCTTCCCAACCAAGGACCTGTCTCTCGAGAGAACGCTGAAGTGCTGCCACATCAGGCCCCAGCTCAGGATAGACGCCAGGAGCTGAGCACACACTCAGGGCGGGGAGAGGAAGGCCCCCCGTTACGGACCAGGGACTCTCGGGACCAGAGGTCGAGACGAGCAGGGCAGGCGCGACATCGTGCAGGAAAGGAACCAGAAACCACGTTCCTGGTTCCGGATTATCCCCAACCGGACCGAGATCGTACGCAAGGAGGTTGCGCGAAAACGGACCTCTTTGTGTCAGAACGGCGAAACTGCCGAACACGGGCTAGATCTTGAGCCAGCTCTTGAGTTCTCGAACCAGGTCAAGCTCTTCCCAGCTGAATCCCGGACGTCCGAAGTGACCGTGCATGGACGTTTGGCGATAGATGGGCTTTCGAAGGCCGAGATAGTCGATGATGGCAGTGGGAGTCATTTCGACATTCTTCGCTATGACGTCGCGTACGATCGACTCGGGAACCGCGCCAGTGCCTTCGAAGAAAAGTTCGAACGAAACGGGGTCCTTCTGACCGATGACATAAGCCACCTGCGTAAGACATCGGTGGGCAATACCGGCTGCTACAATGTTCTTCGCGAGATACCGCATAAGATAGGTGGCCGATCGGTCCACTTTTGTGGGGTCCTTACCAGAGAAGGCTCCTCCGCCATGTGGGATACGTCCCCCGTAGGTGTCGATGCCTAACTTGCGGCCCGTCATGCCCGTGTCGGACTGTGGGCCGCCCACGACAAACTTGCCGGTTGGGTTCACAAAGATCATGGTCTTGCTGTCCAGAAGGTCAGACGGCAACGATGGCCGTACAATCTTTTCGATGATCTCCTCACGCGCATCATTCGACATTCGTGAGGGATTGTCGGGATCAAGAACGGTATCGAGGTGCTGAGACGAAAGAACGACAGAACGCAGGTACACGGGCTTGTCGCCATCGTATTCCAGCGTGACCTGGCTCTTGCCATCCGGGCCCAGATAGTCAAGGATATTCTGCTGCCGGACTTCCTCCTGTCGCATAGTGAGCCTGCGCGCCAGTTCGTACGGTAGCGGCATATACTCCGGCGTCTCGTCCGTGGCGTAGCCATACATGATACCCTGATCCCCGGCGCCACCTGCGTCGACACCCTGGGCAATGTCTGGAGACTGGCGGCCAATTGCACTGACAACAGCACAGGTCTTGGCGTCAAACCCATATTTCGGGTGATTGTAGCCAATGCTGTCGATGGTCGACCGGACGACGCCGTCGACGTCGACGAATGCGTTGGTGGTTATCTCTCCTCCGACGATGACCAAGCCATGTGTGACAAATGTCTCACAGGCAACGCGGCTGTATCGATCCTGCGTAAGCAGTTCGTCCAGAATCGCGTCTGATATCTGATCGGCGACCTTGTCGGGATGCCCGATCGTCACAAATTCTACGGTCTGACTGATGCGCGCATTCTTGTCCATAGGTCTCTCCTTCCGCAGGTTGTCGACACCCCGCACGCTCGTATGGGATGGTTGACGCTTCTTCGCAGGTGATCGGACTTCAGGATACGCTAGCGCTTGGTTTCGACGTCCCCGATGACCGGGTTCACAGCATCGCGTGCCGCAGCAGCCACCATGCGTCCAGCGGACTTCCGAAGGATGTCGTCAACAGGCTCGCGGAGCGGGTCGGTCTTCTCTTCGAGCAACTGATGCGATGTATCGAGAAGCTGACGAATGAGCCGATACTTGTTTGTGTCAACTTTCGCAGTCAACGTTTCCAGATAGAGATTTGCCAGCTCTGGCTGCTGGGTAGGCTGTTCTTTCTGCTCGTCCATGCACAACTCCTATCTCCGCAGTACACTGCGGATTATGCTGTCGACAATGTCGACCGTCGTCTCAAGGTCGCGGTTCGTGACCATGTAATCGTAATCCTTGGCAAACGTCATCTCGTAATGACCAAGTTCGATGCGTCCAGCTATCTCTTCGGGCGTTTCCGAGCCTCTGCACTCCAGACGACGTTCGAGCTCCATCACATCCGGGGGCTTGAGAAAAACCATAAGGGCTTCCGGAAACAGGCACTTAATGTTGGGACCGCCATGAATATCAATGGTCAGGACAAGAATCTCCTGCGGCCTGACAGCCTCAAGCGAGGACATCAGTGTCCCATACTGATGGCCGCGTACATCAGCATACTCAGCGAACAGTCCTTTGTCAATCCAATCTGTGAACTGTTCCTCAGTCACAAAGTGATAGTCGACGCCGTCCACTTCGCCGGGTCGGGGGGGCCTCGTCGTCACTGAGATTGACCGGTGCATGTCTGGATGGCGCCGCAGCAGTTCCGCGACGACAGTGCTCTTGCCGACGCCTCCAGGACCAGATACCACGACAATCATGGGCGTTCTCCCTCCTCCACTATCTGGACGGCACGTGCCAGCTGACCATCGTCCGGCAGTGTCCCAAATACTGCGGGGGCTGGATCTGCGACCACGACGTTGGGAGTCAGACCTTTTTTCTGGATCGTGTTCTTGTTTGGCGTGTAGTATTCCTCGACCGTCACTTTGAGCTCGTAGCCCTCTGAGAGGTCCCAGCTTCGCTGGATGAGTCCTTTGCCGAACGTTCTGGTTCCCACGACGAGAGCCGCCTTGTTCTCCTGCATTGCAGCCGAGAAGATCTCCGAAGCGCTGGCAGAGTTTTCGTTGACCAGGACGACAATCGGAAATGAGACACTGCCACCATTGACGCTCACAGGGTTTACTTCGCCTCCGGCCTCCCTCGTCCACAGAGCTGTCCCATGGGGGATGAAGTTCGACAGCATGTCGAGGCACTCATTCAGATAGCCGCCGCCATTGTCCCGTATGTCGATGACCAGTCCTGCAATCTTCTGGTCCTCGAGTGCGTGAAGCGCCCGAGCAAACTTCATAGCCACACCAGAGCTGAACGAGGAGACGGAGATGTAGCCAACCTTGTTCCCGATCATGCGACTCTCGATAACCGGGAGCTCAACCTGACGCCGCACAACAGTGTATTCAAGCAGTGTTCCGGCGCGTTCGATCTTCAATCGGACAGAGGTACCCGCCTTGCCCTTGACACGAGCAGAGACGACATCGAGGTCCAGTTTCCGAGCTGTCGTACCGTCTATGCTGTCGATGAGGTCTCCGGGCTTCAGCCCAGCCTCTTCTGCCGGCGTTCCGGCAAACACCCTCACGATCTCGATGGCTTCAGCTTTCTTGCTCGGCGTGATGACGACGCCGATGCCTACGTATTCACCGGACAGCTGTTCGCGAAAGTCCGCCGCCTCGGCAGGTGTAAACAGTTCTGTGTACGGGTCGCCGAGTCCGGCAACCTGTCCCTTGAGGAGCTTGCTCGCGTCGACCTTCTGGTAGTACTGGAGACTCAGGGTGTCATACACCTCGCCCGAAAGCTTGAGGTAGGTGTCGCGGTCAAGGGCCGTCTGGACAGACGATGGCCGGGAAGAGCCTGTCAGGCGTGGTGCAAGAAACGGATAGGCGACGAATCCTGCCCAGAATGCGATCACGACAACGAGCAGTGCGGCTACCGCTATGACAAACGAGGATTTTCTGGATGGCATGGGAGTCTCCTTTCGCTATGAGCGCTACGGTTTTGGCCCAAGATAGAGCATCGGGTTCTTCGCAGTGCCATCGATCCGAACCTCAAAGTGCAGATGAGGGCCTGTACTCCAGCCCGTGTTGTCCGTAAGCGCTATCACCTGACCACGTTTCACGGACTGTCCCTTCTTGGCAATGAACGACCTGAGATGTCCAAAGACCAGGGTCATGTGCTGGCCACACTGAAGCATCAGCATATTGCCATACCCTGAGAATCTTCCTTCGTACTCAACGACGCCGTCAGCCGGAGCCAGAAGCGTCGTCGACATCGGACAGCCCATGTCGATGCCGTTGTGCATCTCCCAGACACCGTTGATCGGGTCGTGCCGCATCCCAAAGAGCTCGGTGATACGAATGGTGCCGGGTATAGGCCACAGGAGCTTGCCCGTCGGCTCATTGCCAGGATGTTGTTGCCGATTGATCTCAGCGACAATCTGGTCGATGAGCTTGTTTTCCCGATTAATCTCGTCTTGAATGCGCTTGTCATCGGCAGAGTATTGACTACCCTTGGCTGCCAGATAGTTCAGGGTCTGCTGTGTGGCCGCTTTCTGCTCTTCCAGAAGGCTAGCCTGTTGTTTCTTGAGGGCATACACCTGCTCCAGCTGGCTCTTCGTCTGTGCATAGTCGGCGCGGTCCGATTGCAGAGCGAGTTTCTGTGTACTTACCGCAGACAGAGACGCCGTGATCTGTTGAAGGACCGCTGACACACCTTGCTGGGCTTCGACGGTGGCATTGAGGTCTCCGCCTGTGAAAGGAAGACCTGCGACATCGAGGTTGGACACGTGGTAGAGGAGATCGATCGACGACTCGATTCCTGCTGAAAGCTCGTTGTATTGCTTTTCTCTGACGACGATCTGAGCCGCTGTCCTGTTGAGGAGAGTCTCGAGCTGGGCGATGCTACTGTCGATCTCTCCTATATCGCCTTCCAGCTGATCCATTTGGTCATTGAGGGAGGTCAGCTGACTCAGGAGGTTGTACTTGGCCGACTTGTTCTCCTTGATCAGCTTCTGAATCTCCTGAAGCTGTGCCTTCAGCTGGTTCATCTTCTGCTGGGCGGCCTTGAGGTCGCCCGTGAGGTCTCCTTCAACGCGAGGAGCGAAGATGGAGGCGCCCACAAACAGGGAGAGAATCAGCACAATGGCAGTGAGAAACCTCAGGGTTCTCATTCGAGAAGCGTCTCCTCTCGACGCTGTTCCTCGTCAATGCGATACGCCAGTAGCGTTGCAATGACGCAGGCCAGAAGGAGGCAAGCCAGGGAGGCCAGCAGGACAACCGAGGCGGCTCCGGCGTAGACTACTCCCGCCGGCTCGGGTGTCACCCACGAAAAGGACGCCTTGAGGCGTGTCGTGGAATACCTGATAACGCTGGGGAGAACAACGGCAAAGAGGACTGATGCGAGTGCCCAGACAGCGACCAGGTGGGCGGGCGTTGAGAGAAGAACCTGGAGGTTGCTGGCACCGACCACGCTCAGCACTGCAGTCTCTTTTCGCTTGCCGTTGATGATGCTGAATGCCATGAGGCAGAAACCCGCAATGAAGAGAAAGCCGGCGAGAACCAACACGTAGAGCAGGAGGCTGTGGACAAACACGTTCGCGTTGGCCATCCCCTGCACCGAGCCTTCGTCATACTCCACGGTTTGAACGCCCGCAAGAGAACGAAGCTCCGCAGCCAGGCCGGCGATGCCCTGCACAGAGACCGGATAGACCCGGATGAGAGGTGGAATCGGATTGCGCGTCAGGTCGCGAAATACGCTTGCGAACTGGGGATACTGAGTCTCAAGCTTCTTGAGGCCGTCTGCGGGACTCACATATTCCGCACGGGCAACGGCTTCGTCTTTCTGCATCTGCTCGAGAAGAGTCTGGATAGAAGTCTGGTCCAGACCGGGCAAGAGGTATGCGTTGATGGAGTGTGTCCTCTCGATCTCCGAGATGGTGTGGCGCACGTCGATGGACATTCCATAGATGCCGGCGCTTGCGACCATCAGCACAGCTACCAGGATTGAAACGAGAAGAGTGCGGACAGGATGTCTCGCAAGGTCTCGCAGTGTCTGCTTGAAGGTAAACATGTCAGAAGTTGCCCTCCTCGACCTTTCGTCCACCACGGAGCCGCACGAACGGCAGTCGCGTTGATTGGACGAGGTACAGATCATGGGTAGCCATCAGGACGGTGGCACCCCGGCCATTAGCGTCATGGAGGACCTCGACGATCTTCTCTCCGTTGCTCAGGTCGAGGTTCCCGGTCGGCTCGTCCGCGAGGATGATGTCGGGTTTTGCGATGAGCGCGCGAGCGAGGGCAACACGCTGCTTCTCCCCACCGGACAGCGAGCAGCACATGCGACGCTGGTATCCGGCGAGACCGACCTGGTCCAGGTACTTGTCCACCTCCTGGCTGATGATCGGTTTGCCCATGCCTCGGACAGCCAGCGGCAGCGCCACGTTCTCGTACACGGTGCGGTCGAATAGCAGCATGTAGTCCTGGAATACCATGCCGATTCTCCGCCTCAGAGTCGTGAGCGAGCCGCCATGAGCCGCCGCCGTGTCCGCTCCATCTACCAGGATGGTGCCATTCGTCGGCCGTTCGGCACGATAGATGAGCCGCAGAACCGTGCTCTTGCCTGCGCCCGACTCGCCTGTCAGAAAGACGAATTTGCCGGGCCCTATCTTGAAGGTGATATCCCTGAGACCATAGTATCCATCGTCATATCTTTTTGAGACGCTCAGCATCTGTATCATCAGCGTGTACCCAGCTCTTTGAAGCCGAGGCCCAGAGTCTCGGTGACGTCCATGATGGCCACGAAGGCATCGGGGTCAACCTCACGCACGATCTGTTTGAGATGCGATATCTGGCTTTGGGGCACGACGCAGAACACGACTTCCTTGCGTTCGCCCGTGAAGCCGCCAGTTGCAGTAAATTTCGTCACTCCGCGATCTAGTCCGGCCATGACCTTGCCCGCGATGGCTTCTGGTTGGCTACTGACCACCCAGGCCGCCTTGGAGAAGGAGATTCCTTCCTGCACGAGGTCGATGGCTTTTGCGGAGATATAGAGGGACACAATAGAGTAGAGCGGTATCGTAATGCTCCGGAACGCGATACCTGAGAAGGCAATGATCATCGTGTCGATGATCAGCAGGGTCGTTCCAAAACTCAGCCCCATGCGTTCGGACAGCATCTGAGCAAGGAGATCGGTGCCCCCGGTAGAACCGAAGAAGCGGAAGATGATGCCAATCCCGATACCCATAACGACTCCGGCGTAGACCGCCGAGAGAAGCATGTCCACGTGGAAGCCATGTGTGTAAGGCACGATCGCGTCAATAAGGAGCGACGAGATGATCGTTGCGTACACTGAACGCCACAGGAATCCCTTTCCCAGCCTCTTGAGGCTCAGCAGAAAGAGCGGAGTATTGAGGATGATGATTGTTCCGCCGATAGGAACGACCTTGAAGAAGTGATTCACAATGATCGCGAGTCCCGAGACGCCTCCGGGAGCCAGATTACGAGGGATGACGAAGAGGGCAAACGAAAGGGCGTAGACGAAGCACCCGATCGTTATGCCGACGACGTCACGAATCGCTCGAACGACGATTTTCCGCGTCATGTCGTACGCTTGCAAGGATGAAGTCTTGCAGGTCGCCGTCGAGAACTGCATCAACGTTTCCTTTCTCGAGTCCCGTCCGGTGGTCTTTGGCCAGTTTGTACGGCTGCAGGACGTACGACCGGATCTCGTTGCCCCATTCAGCTGACTTGAAGACCCCGCGTACTTCCGAAATCTGGGCATCGCGCTGCAGCTCCCGCTGCACAAACAGTCTGGATTTGAGAACGGCCATTGCCATTCGCTTGTTCTGCAACTGCGAGCGCTCGTTCTGGCAGCTGGCCGAAATGCCCGTCGGAATGTGTGTGATGCGAACGGCGGTAGAAACCTTCTGCACGTTCTGGCCTCCATGACCTGACGCATGATAGACGTCTATGCGCAGATCGCCTTCAGGGATTTCGGCGTCCGTGCGGGTTTCTGGAATTTCCGGGATCACATCTGCCGCCGCAAACGACGTATGGCGACGTTTGTTCGCATCGAAAGGACTGATGCGGACCAGGCGATGAACACCCTTTTCGTGCATCAGAAGACCATAGGCGTATTGTCCCTTGATGACCAGAGTGCAACCCTTGATGCCTGCCTCTTCGCCCTGCATGTAGTCCGTCACGAGTACTTCGAAACCCTGTCGTTCGGCATAACGGATATACATACGCATGAGCATTTCGGTCCAATCCTGCGCATCCGTTCCGCCCGCTCCGCTTGAGAGTGACAAGATGGCATTGGACGCATCATAGGGACCGCCAAAATAGGCCGTCGTCTCGAGAATCTGCAGGTCATGTTCGAGATGCTCAATGCTACCGACAGCTTCGTGCTCGAGCTCGAGGTCCGGCATCCCGACAAGGAGCTCGAGAGCGGTTCGAGCGTTGTCCAAGTCCGTCAGTGCTTTCTGCTGGGAAACAATATCTGCCTCCATGCGTGCGATACCACCCATGATCTCTGCTGCACTTGTTTGGTCATTCCAGAAGCCTGCAGCCGTTGTCTTGCTCCGCAGCTCTTCCAGCTGCGCCTGCCGGCTCGTCAGCCAGCCAGGCCGATAGAGTCCAGATATGCGCGTCTCACACTCTGAAACTCGCCTACGCAGCGGCTCAAGATCGATCATGTTTCTTGTCCGGTTGGGGAGGTTGCAGCTCGAAGGTGAACAATGCCCGTGTCACATCGTGCTTTATCTGGTCCATCAGTTCTTTGAAGAGATCGTACCCTTCCTTCTGATAAGCAATGACCGGTTCCGTCCCGCCATAGGCGCGCAGGCCGATGCCGTCCTTGAGGTCGTCCATCTGAAGAAGATGATCCCTCCATGCACTATCGATGGTGCGCAAGAAGAAGTAGTGCTCGATCTGGTGCATGACGTTCTCTCCGTACCGGTCGTACTTCTCGCGGTAAATGGCCTCGGCACGGTCCCGAATCGTGGCGGTGAGCTGCTGTTCGGAGTCACGGCGTTCGGCGAGGTCCATCAGCTCCTCCAGCGTCATCTCCACGGGTCTGCCAAAGGCATCCAGGACTAGGTCATTGTAGACTTTGCCAAGATCGGTCTCCTCGGCTCGTTGCGCCTGGACGACCTGCTGTGCTGTCGTTTTGGCTTCTTCGTCGATGAACTCGTTGTCGACTTCGCGAGTATCCGTCTCATCGCCGCGCCGCGCCTGGACAACCCGCTGGGCAGTCGTTTCGGCTTGTTCCTTGATGAACTCGTGCACCTCGTCCGTAAGATCGACCCCCGCTAGAACCTTGTCACGTTCCGCGTAGATGACCTCACGCTGCTTGTTGAGCACGTTGTCGTAGTCAAGGAGGCTCTTGCGGGCATCAAAGTTGTAGGACTCGACCTTCTTCTGGGACATCTCGATTGTCTTGGAGAGGAGCGGGTGATTCACGGGCATCGACTCCTCGACCTTCATCATTTCGAAGATGCGCTGGATGCGGTCGCCACCGAAGATTCGCAGGATGTCGTCTTCTGCCGAGAGGAAGAACTTCGACTCACCAGGATCCCCTTGCCGGGCAGAGCGCCCCCGGAGCTGGTTGTCGATACGGCGCGACTCATGGCGTTCGGTCCCGAGGATGAACAGGCCTCCCAGGTCGACGACCTCGTCATGTTCCTTCTCACATGATGCGCCGTACTCGGCGAGCAGCTTGGCATACTGTTCCGGCTGTTTGACCGGGTCGGCTTTGGCACGGGCGAGAGCCTTGGGGTTGCCCCCCAGCAGAATGTCGACGCCTCGGCCCGCCATGTTGGTGGCAATAGTGACCGAGCCTTTGCGACCCGCCTGGGCGATGATCTCCGCTTCCTTTTCGTGAGGCTTTGCACTGAGCTCCTTAATCGTGGCATTGAGGACCTGATGCTTGATGCCAAGCTTCTTCAACTCATGACTGAGTTTTTCGGATTTCTCGACGGAACGTGTACCAACCAGGACGGGCTGCCCTTTCTCATGCCGCGCCTGGATCTCGCGGAGAATTGCGTCCAGCTTGCCGCGCTCGGACCGGTAGACTTCGTCATCGGCATCGTGGCGCGCCACTGGAAGGTGTGTGGGAATCTCGAGGACATCAAGTCCGTAGATTTCCTTGAACTCATCTGCCTCCGTGAGCGCCGTTCCGGTCATCCCAGACAGCTTGTGGTACATCTTGAAGAAGTTCTGGATCGTGATTGTCGCCAGCGTCTGGCTCTCCTCGCGGACCTTGAGCCCTTCCTTTGCCTCGATGGCCTGGTGCAGCCCTTCGGAGTAACGACGCCCATACATGAGCCGACCCGTGAATTCATCCACGATGATGACTTCTGTATCCTTGATGATGTACTGGCTATCCTTCTTGAAAGCCTCCTTTGCCAAGGTAGCGTTGCGAAGGATCTTGCCGTAGGTGGCCTGTTCCTTCAGCAGCTTCTCCTGGGGAATCCTGGCAGCGTGGGCAAAACGTGTCAGCAGATCGTCGGCCGGCTCGATGGTCTTGTGCTTCTCGTCGTAGATGTAGTCGAAGCCGTCTGGTACTCCGTTTTCACCGGCAGGCACCTCTGAACGCACGGTCCCCTTTAGCCGCTTGACGAAGGCTGCAGCCTCGTAGTATGGCACGTCCGAGTCACCACCAGGGCCCGCGATGATAAGAGCTGTCCGAGCCTCATCAATGAAGATATTGTCGACCTCGTCGACGATGCCAAAATCGAGAGCCCCCTTCTGGACCATGCCGTCTTCCGAGCCGGCCATATGGTCTCGCAGGTAGTCGAACCCGAACTCGTTGTTCGTGCCATAGGTGATGTCGGCTGTGTACGCAGCGTGGCGCTCCTCGGGCGTACTGTCGTTCTGAAGGAGGCCGACCGACATGCCAAGAAACTCATAGATGGGATCCATCCAGGCCCGGTCACGCTTGGCCAGGTAGTCGTTGACGGTGACGAGATGCCCCTTGTGACCCATGAGGGCGTTGAGGTACAGGGGACAGGTGGCAACGAGGGTCTTGCCCTCGCCCGTCTTCATTTCGGCGATGTTGCCAAAATAGAGGGCAATAGCTCCAAGGAGCTGTTCGGGGAAGTGTTCCAGCCCTATGAGACGGCGGGAGGTCTCTTTCACCAGTGCAAAGGCCTCAGGCAACAGGGCTGTCTCGGCGTCGCCCGCTGCAGCCCGCTTTCTCAGCTCGGCTCCATAACTTCTGAGACCGTCCTCGTCGAGCTCGGCCAAAGCCGGCTGGAGTTGAAGGATTCGTGGAACCATGGCCTGATATGTCTTGAGCTTGCGGGCAGCAGGGGAAAACGAGCTGAACAGTCCCATCAGAGAGGTACCTCCACGGAGCGAACTCCTAGACGTTTCGACACAAACACTGCGCTGGTTTGCTGGATTGTCACTGGGCTCGGCCTTTCAGCGTACCTGGCAGCACAATGCAACGTTGGCGTCGCTCATCAGACTGCGACGCCAAACCTGAAGCGATAGCTGCAAATGTCGTCGCAACGACCGTGGGCCTTCTCTGCTCAGTCGATTTCAATCAGACCGTAACCCCCATAGGTACGTTTGTAGAGAACACAGACCTTGTTGGACAAGGCGTTCCGATAGACGAAGAACTGGTGCCCCAGCATCTCGATCTGAAGGATCGCCTCTTCTTCAGACATCGGAAGCACCTCAAATTCCTTACGCTTCACGATGCCTTCAAGAGATTCCTCAACATCTTCTACCGGTACTTCGGATTGGAACAGACCCTTGAGCTCGGCAACTGCCTTGAAGTCCCTCCGGAAGATCCGGGTGTGGAACTTGCGGATCTGCACATCGAGCTTGTCGCATGCAGCATCGATAGAACCTTCCATGTCGGGTCCCTGCCCTGAAGCCTTGATGATGCGGCCAGAGACCTCAAGAGTCAGTTCGCATGTATATTTACCTCGCAGGAGGTTCAGGTTGGCACCGAGCGTGGGTTCCTTGCGAAAGAACTTGTCAAACCGGGTGACCTTCTCGTTCAGATAGGCAAGAATGCGCGGAGGGATCTCAAGCGTCTTGGACTTATGTTCTACCTTCATGTGTGCCTCCCTTTGCATCGGATTCGGCTCTTGCCTTCATAAGCCTGAGCGTATTGTAGCCCGACTACGAGCGAGGGTCAAGTACAGACATTGATGCGGACGTGCTTGCAGGAGGACGTTCGTGGCGGCACAGACCGTAGCCCCTGTTGTCAGGACGTCGTCCACGATGACGACCGTCCTGCCGCGCAGCTCGCCTGCCGCATTGGACGAAAGTTCGAACACGCCATCAACATTCTTCAGGCGTTCCGTATCTGACAACTGTGTCTGAAGAGGCGTGCGACGGGTCTTGAGCAGAAGGCCACTGCCGCAGTCACCGTCGAAACCCACGGAGAGTATTCTGCATGCAACGTGGGGGAAGTGACGACGATCTCTCTCATCCCGGGCACCGAACCGCGGAACGGGGACAAAAACCGGCCGGTCTCCGAGTGGAAGGGTTTTTGCGAGGCTCGCCAGCATGCCAGAAAGTTGTCCGGCCAACTGATACTCACCTTGTACCTTCATCTGCAGTATGGCCTGTCGCAATGTTCCTTCATACCAGTACGCGGAGAAACCCGACGCCGGACCGGCGGCGAGATGGCAATCGCTCCATCCCGGGTCGCATGATCGAAATGAAGAGGCACAGCTGGGGCAGATGGGAAGGTCCGATTCCTCGCCACAGAGAAAACAGGCCTTGTCAGCGAGGACCTGGTGAAGAACCGAGAGAACGCTCACGGGTTCCGACGTTCCAGAGCGGCCTTCAGCCGGGCGATGCGGTCCATTCTCGTCTGGCCGAGTCGCGCGATGGACTCTTCGGCCACGGGGGAGATGCTTCCGGCGTGAACGCGCCGAGCAGCCTGCTGCGGCGAGTATCCTGGTTGGATGGCATCGAAGCCACAGCAATCGGCCAACTGGGAGACCTTTGGGTCGTAGGCGAGCGCAACCAGGGGAGACCGCGCAGCGACTGCCGCAGCAGCCATATGGTATCGGCCCGCGACCGTCAACGTGGCAGAACTGCAGAGGTCCAGCAGCGCTAGTGGCTGAGGCGAGATGATGAGTTCTGACGGCGTGAGCAGACGGCTCCGGACAGCCCGTGTGAATGCCAGGTCTGTTGATGGAAAGAGCACGACGAGATCCAACCGGACAGATGACTGGGACCCTAGGCAGTCGAGAAACGAGGCTGTCTCCTCAGGCGTCCACCCGAACCGTTGGTTGACGCAGGCAACGATCCGGGACTCGCGACGAGTGGCCGCGACAGGTTCACCGCGTCGGGCGACGAGATAAGAAAGCCCAGCATCGGACGACACGCAGATGTCCTGCGTTCGAACCCCGCAATCGAGCAGGAGGTCTCGCGAAGCGTCATCGCGTACATCGATGAGGATCATGCGACCAAAGACGGTCCTCACAAGACGACGGATCCATAACCGCCTCACGGGGCCGACACCCTGTGCGTAGGAGAGGATTCCCTTCTTGTGTAGCGCCGCCAGCAGAGGAATGCCCAGATAGTATAGGCTGCTTCGCGAGCTGGTGACGTCCTGGATGAGGCCTCCCCCACCCAGCATCACATAGTCACACGCCCAGAGAGCTGCTCTCATCGCTGTTGGGTCGTGCCGATCGACGAGCGTGTGTCGCGGGCAGACGGGGCTGGCATACTGACCCGGTTCATTGACCGCGAACACCGCTTCACAGTTGATACTTGTCAGTTCATCCTGCACCGCCGAGAGAATGAGCTCGTCGCCAAAATTGCCAAAGCCATAGTAGCCCAGGACAAGGAGTCGGGTCATCTAGTTCCTGGATGCTGTCCGACGATGCGCAAGCACGCGGAACATAAAATAGAAGATACTCCCTACGCGCCGTACGCGGCTTGGCTGGACGACCAGTCTGTACAACCACTCCGTGCCGGTCTTCTGAACAAATCGCGGCGCTCGGCGGACAAGTCCACTCCAGACATCGAACGTGCCGCCTACGCCGATTGCGATAGGGATACCCATGTCGCGGTGGTGCCAGATCCACTTCTCCTGGGCTCCTCCGCCCATGCCGACCAGGAGAATGTCAACGTGCGCTCCCCGGATTTCCTGGATCATCTGTGCTTCTTCTGCTGCGTCAAAGTAGCCAGAATGGAAACCGACCACATGAAGACCTGGGTAACGGGTCATGACGTTGGAGGCGGCCCGTTCGACGATATCCGGCTTTGCACCCAGGAAGTACACACGGTAGCCCCTGAGCTCGGCGAGTGCCAGTAGAGAACCCGAGAACTCGATGCCGGGGATGCGGTTCTCGATGCGTGGGCCCAGCATGCGCGCTCCCCATACGATGCCAACGCCGTCAGCAACGACCAGATCCGCCTGCCGGACAATCTCCAGAAACTCGGCGTCCCTGAACGCACGAGCTGCCATCTCGCCATTGAGCGTGACGACGAGATGAGGCACTCCGCTTTCCACGAAGCCGTCGGCTATCTCGAGAAGCTCGTCAACGTCCCTGTTGCTGATAGAAATGCCAAAGAAGTCGATGTTGTCGACATGTTCCCGGGGCGAACGGAGCACAATACCGACGAACCGCGGAAGCGAAAGGATGCGAGGCAGCCGCTTGGGATCAAGCACAAACCGGTACAGCCATTCAAGACCGAGTCTCTGGACGCGGGCAGGTGCACGTTTGAACTCACCCGATAGGACGTTGTAGCTTCCTCCCACACCCATGGCAAACGGGATACCCATCGCGGAAAGGTTGCCGGCAAGGAACTTCTCCTGCTTGGGACTGCCCATGCCGACGAAGATGATGTCCGCCCTGGCAGCGGCGATCTCTGCAACCAGACCGGGTTCGTCGGCAGCAGTGAAGTATCCGTCGTGTGAACCGGCTACGACGAGGCCAGGGTATCTCTCCTTCACGATTGCGACAACTCTGGAGAGTACTTCCGGGCGTGATCCAAGAAGAAAGAGCCGCCATCCACGAGCATCTGCCAGCTCGAGCAGCCGCAAGAACAAGTCGACACCTGTGACCCGGGACTTGATACGCTCGTGGTAGAACAGCCGCGAAGCCCACATGATTCCTATGCCGTCGCAGAAATTCAGGTCGCTCTTTCGCAGGACCTTCTCAAGGGCTTTGTCCTGTTTGGCCTTGATGACCTTCTCAGGATTAATGGCCACACCCATGTGAGGGGCGCGAGACGCGACGAAGCCCTCGACAGCAGCGAGAGCCTCGTCCATGTCCAGGTTGTCGACCGGAACACCGGCGACATGGACTCGTTCAGCCATTGCTCGGTTGACAGGCCAGCGTTCTAAAGACGAACGTACCAGGGTTGCTGGAAGACGTCGCCATCATGTTCGAACACTCCCCTGAAGTCATATAGAATCAGGCGGCCAGCTGCTGCCATGGCCATCTTCTTGACGCGCTCGTAGTCTACATTCACCTGTCGGATGGGCAGGACGAGTGCGTCTGCCCACAACGAGCCCGCATCGATGTCCGTCTCGCGTCCGAATTCCCTAGGCGCCTCAGCGATGCCGTCGAGAACACGCACTTCAGCTCCCGCCTTCGCAAGCGCCGTGGCAAGGTCGACGGCCGGACTCAGGGTGACATCGTCCGAGTAGTCCTTCATGGCGATGCCGACGAACAGCACATGCTTGCCCCCGAGCCCACCCATCCTCCTGGACATGCGCCCGGCAATGTAACCAGGCTGAGCGGCGTTCGCCTGACGTGCGGAGACGAAGGTCGGCAGCAAGTCGCGCCATTCGTCCTGGCTTGAGAGCGAACCGAACAGATAGGGCGAGGCATAGGGGATGCAGTGCCCCCCGACGCCGATGCCAGGCATGAGAATCTTGACTCTGGAGTGGGTATTACAGGCCTCAACC
>Ga0209182_10000015_pt1 | contig 36452 bp, 55 predicted proteins | sample LakBais05cmmetaG_FD_185474 | JGI IMG/M metagenome (GOLD analysis project Ga0209182, IMG submission 185474) | Lake sediment microbial communities from Lake Baikal, Russia to study Microbial Dark Matter (Phase II) - Lake Baikal sediment 0-5 cm... | ecosystem: Environmental > Aquatic > Freshwater...
AACTACCCCCCCCTACGTCCCCTGTGCGTTCCAGGCCACTTCGCAGCTGGTCCTGGCCCATGTGCCGGTGCAGAGCTACCCCGTAGAATCGCCTTGATTCGCTCCTGCGCTGGAGTGGGCCCGCAGTCCTACGATTGGAGTTGGCGTTCATGTTGACCTTACATTGACCTTGCCAGCTCGGATGCCTGGTAGAGATCACGCCATTGCTCCGAATATGAGCCGTTGGGCGACGGTCGGAATCTCTCCCGCCTGTTCTGCCAGGAAACTCCTCAGTCCTTCACGTTGAGCCTGGTCGCCTCTAAACCAGCCGGTTCCGTCCACTGACTTTGCCCCGTGCTTTGCCGATACCCGAAGCCAGCGTAGGGTATTGACGCGACCGATATGAACATGGTCAAATGCGTCACACCACATGCCAGCGGTGTTCCATTTCCATTCCGTTGATCCTCCAACGAAGATGACTTCGGCTGCGTCCGGTACGTCCTCTGGCATCATGCCGTCCTGTACGGCGAAGGCTGGCCGGAATCCGCATGCCTTGACTTCTGATGCGTACTGATGCCAGAGATCCAGAGTTGCCAGCTTATCGCCAACTACGTCAGGGACGAGGCTCCAGATTGGTCTCTGTCCACATTCCTGCGCCCATCCCAGGAGTGACCGCCATGCGTGAACGTCCCATGCCTTGCCGCTTGTGAATGCTCCGAACGCGCCGTTGTCGAGCGCATATGGCAGGAAGGGGAACGGGCCACGTTGAGCGCCTGGGCTGTAGAGGTGTCCAAGTTGCCCCTCGTAGCGTCCGGCGAGGTAGCCGACCCATGCTCCGGTGCAGTTTGCCGGCATGATGGTCATGGTCATGTCATCTCCCTTGCCAGTTCGTTTGCATTGGCGATCCGTTGTTCCTCGCTGATGCGCCTGGTGTTCCTGATAGCAGGTGAAACGAGAGTCGGCGTTGATGCTTTTGGTTTGGATGCCTTCTCGTCATCAGGTGCCAGTATGCCAACATCACGGAACCTCAACGTCTGGCCGTCAAATAGACATCCAACCGTGAGTCCACCTCCACGACCGTGCCTGCTTTTCGTGATCTTTATGGATCGGTTGCATGAAAGGATGTCTCCGTTGACATCCCTTCGCTCCTGGTTGTCGAACTTCTCCAGCCACAAGGCAGAATGGCTAAATCTTGGGTATGCGCTTCCGCCTGCCATTCCTGCCAGGCTTGACCCCTTAGATGATCCTCGGGGGTGAGTAACAAGTATCACGCTAGAGCCGTGTTCACGGGCAATTTTCTTAACTCGCATGAGGAACGCGGTATCTGCCGCCCAAGGTTCACGCTCCGTTACTGCTGCCGTTACAGGGTCCACAACGATGATGCGTGCCCCTCCCTTTGATTTAAGTTCAATCCATTCTGCAATGTCCGCCATTGTCATCTGGTTCTCAGCCTCGGCCTTGATGCACGAACCTATTGAGTCGATGACTTGCCGGTACTGCTCTAGGTGTTGCATGGCTGTTGCCGGATTTGCCAGGCACCATTCATCATCTACAAGGTGCGATGCTCCGATCGTCTGCGCCAAGATGCGTTGGAGGTGGATTCTTCGTTCATCCTCTAACGCCAACATGGCAACCTTATGCCCACCATTCGACCAAGACATAATCATCTGGAGCATGAGCAATGACTTTCCTGCGCCTGGATCAGCGCAGAGGGTCGTTATGCACCCAGGAAGCAGAGCCTTGGACAGCGACCCCACGCGAAGCATGTCCGGCCAAGGGACAGCCACATACTTGCCGGATGCGATGTCTCCAAACAGCCCTTCCAACTCATAGCTTGCCCCTTGTGGTGCGGCGTCGTCCATGATCCCGTTGATGGTCGATGCTATTTCTGATGTCGTCTTGCTGTCCAAGGCTTCGATCAGGTCGGCGACATCACCCTTTGGAGGAAGTCCGATTCCCGATGGGTCGATGGTTGCGACCGTACATCCGATGCCATCTAAGATATCTCGAACCTGCCGCATATGCTCGATGCCCGTACTCTTTCCGCTCTTGGGGTCGGTGGGATCGTTGTCGGGCCATAGGTACACCATACGTCCGGCCATCGTAGACCAGTCAGACGCATCTGCCTTCCCAGCCCCCATCGCACTTGTCGTGGCCGGTATTCCGACTGACCAGGCTGCCTCGGCTGCCTTCTCGCCTTCGACAACAAGCACTCTGGGTCCTAACTCGTCCACCCGATAGAGCGGGATGCGGCCACGCTCCACTAAGTTGCGCGGAACCCAGCCGCCAGCGGTGGGGGTGAATTGGCGGAAGGTCTTTTTTCCGGTCGGGGGCATGATCCTGGCGACCACCAGGACCGGCTCCGCCTTCGTGCCGTAGGTGTACCATGATTCGATGCGTCCGATCCTCTCAGCGTATGCCTTGACAGCCATCTTGTCTGCCAATTGCAGATCCTCAGTAGGTGGCCTAGCGTTCAATTTGGGAGACTTTATTTCCAGATCCATCTCAGATTGCCTCGCGTGCTCTTTGAAGGCTTGGCGGGCATCCTGGCCGGTCGCGTGGGCGATCAGGTCGATGGCGTTGGCGTGCTTGGCGCAGACATGGCAGTACATGCGCCAGGTACCGTCTTGTCCCTGTGACCATTGAGCAGATGGCGTTCGGTCGTCATGGAACGGGCATGAGCATGTCCGGCCCTTCACTTTGGAACCGGCTTGCTCCAGGGCGGCGATGAAGGCGGATTCGTCGCTTAGGATGGCTGGCGTTGAGTTCATACCAGCCCTGCCTTGATCTGCGCCTCAAGCTCACGGGCAGCGGCGATGGCGTCGGCGCTTGGTCGCTCGCTCGGCGGACACTCGTAAGCCTGGGGTTTCGGGTGGTTGCGTGATATCCAGTTCAAGACGAATCGGAATACTCCGCTCTTGGGTGCCCGCTTGGGGTTCTCAGTCGTCCAGCTCGCAGCCGCCTGGATCTCGGCGGTTATCCGCACGTCGGGGAACGTGTCAGTGAGCGTCGTCATCTCGCCAACCGATAGCCGTGCCGCCGATCCTGACTTGAGAGTAAACAATGGGCCGATGGAGTCGGCTTCGTTTCCAATCGCGCCTGTATTGTCTTGTTCTGTCTTGTCCTGTTCTGTCCTGTCCTGTCTTGTCTTGTAGTCCGGATGGTGTCCGGATGCTGTCCGGATGGTATCCGGATGCTGTCCGGATGAGTCAACTTCCTCTAACCATCCATTTTCCAAAAGCGTTGCGATACATGCCTTTATGTCGGCCTCGTTGGAGCGCGTCTTTAGTGCGATTTCTCTTGCACCGAGAATCCTTCCTGAGTCGGCAACGAGCAAACCCCTGGTCGGGCACTTACTCGCCACCTGGAGGATCAGGAGCCATCCGCCGATCATCCGGATGCCATCCGGATGACTCATCAGTTCCAGGTAGCCTAGTCCGTCGTGGTTCGTCGGGACAGCTACCCATGCCATCGTCTTGCACTTTCCGCTGTCTGATTTCTCAAACAGGGACCAGTTAGAGATACGGAGAGCCTTCATGATGCCGACCTCATAGCGATGCGCATTATGTGGATTGCCAGGAATGTAGGAAGCGCCCGTATGTCTCGCTCTAGGGCGCTGCGCTCACCGTGGCAGTCCTCGCATAGTGTTTCCAGAGCCTCGTTTGGTGCATCCCAGGGATCACCAGCATAGGACAGGTGGTTTACATTCAGAGTCTTGTCTGCGGAGCGACATCGGCAGCACATAAAACCATCGCGCTTCATTACCTCCATCCTACGCCGCTGCCATCTCGGATCGCGCAGCCTCTCGCTGTCGGTCACTGGCGTACCATCCGCCATGATCTCGTCGCATACATATCCAATATGGTAGACCCGGCCGCCTGGATCATCTTCGTGCATGCTATCCCTTTCAGCCACCGACGAGCGGCGCATCCAGCTAGCAGCCAGACAAGCGGGCATAACTCCGCTGCTGGTTTCTGGTGCGCCGCTCGTCGGCTTGGTTGATATAGGCATTTGTTATGCTCCGCCGTCTTTCGGGCTGCTAGGCCCTTGGATGTTTTTAATTATGAAACTGACCGGGATTCGTCAACCGCCAGATGCCGGGTTACGCACATTTGGCGGTCAATCATCTATTGGACACTCACTCGCCCATCTCCACCCCAGCCGCGATCAGAGCCTCCCGAAGCTCTCTCAGGCCGCAAACGTCCGGTACTCCGTAGCGTACTGGCTTGAACGCCTTGCTGGTGGCCTTGGCCGCCTGGATCAGCCGCGCGTGGCCGGAAGCCTGCCCCTTGAGGACATCGACCTCCGCCCTGGCGGCATCGCGCTCGGCGATTGCCTTCCAGAGTGCCTTCTGCCCTGGTGGACAGGTACAGTTGTCGACTCCAGGGCCTACGGACTCAAAGCAGGTTGGGCAATGGCCGCTCATGACTCACCTTCCGCGCCTTCGTCTTGGATACAGACTCGATCAGTGGAACTCGACATTTTCACCCTTCATTGCCGCGTCTTCAAGACCGGTGATAAACTGCATGGTCTTTGAGCGCCAATTCCCGATATGCCCACCAACGTCCTCGTCCGGTAACAACGGTATAAGTTCACGAAGCCTAGCCGCTAGCGGCCTAGACTGATCTGGCTTAATGATCCCATCGCAGTCGCTATGCGCGATCAGATAAACCAGGGCGTCAGACTGTGGCTTATCCCACTCGCCCATCAGCGCGGATTCTGGAATATGGCCCCAATCAAGCATCACGGTTGGTGCTACCATTCCATCGTCGTATGTAACCTTCCAGGTGGCGTACCCGGCGACCGATGCCAGCTTCTGACGCCACCGTGAGAATGCGGAGTAGGCTCCGTGCCAGCAACCATGTGAAGTGTCTAGCCCCATGTTATCCCCCGTCGCCTGTGGTTATTGTCGCTCATGTCGTCCCCTTCTTTTCCGCATTGTGGGTGGCTAGGGATTTGTCGATACGCTCATTCAAGGCATCCGGGTAGTCGATGAACTGACTATCCGCGTGGTCAACAAACGGACGAACCTCCAGCAGAAGTCCGGCCAGCTTATCCGCCTTGGTGTCGGTTCTTGTGTCCCATGCCAGTTCCAACTCGCGCAACGGGACATCACGACCTCCACGTTTGCCCATGTGGAGCATGGCAAGCTCAGCAATCTTGTAGTTGTAGCATTCCGGCCCGCAGGACGGGTAGTCGGCTCCACAAAACGGGCAGGTCTTGATGTTTCTCATGATTCCACCTCCATCCCGGCGGCACGGATGGCGTATGTGCATGCGTCTAGTCCGGAGTTAAACCCCATCTGAACAGGCCCGTAATTCATCGCCGATTCATTTGCTCCAGCACGGGGAGGCAACTTCACCTTCCGGGCCTTGAGCGCGGCGACCTCGGCCCTAAGCGCCAAGACGCTGGCCGCGCGCTCGCCGAGATCAGGCCGGTCCAACACCTCACGCTTGATCGCTACTTGGTTGTCGTGGTTGGTTTTCCAGTGGGCCACCTCAGCCCTCAACTCCAATAATTTCACCTCGGCCGTATGCCACTGAGAGTGGAAGGACTTGCCCTCCAGCTCAGCCACGCGGGCGCGTAGATTTTCAACCTCATTCAGCCTAGCGATCTCCTCCATGAGAGCGCGCGCCAGAGGTGAAACGTAGTATTTTTTAGCCTCATCAGCGCATCGTTTGCAAGGCTCTGGTCTGCGGTGCATTACCAGGCACATTGGCCGGCTGTCGGGACATGGGATGCTGACATACCGGAGTTCATCTCCGCAGTTAGGACACTTGGTTGTGGTGGTCACTTGATCTCCTCGACGGTGAACGTGATTAGGGATGGCCCGGTGATGATCTTAGCCGAGATCGACTTGAACTGGCTATCGTTGAGAATCAGGCCCCAGCCTCCGCCCTTCATCACTGGGATCTTGCCCTTGCTCATACGCCTGGGCGGCACCTGGATGGCGTCCCACAGGGCGCCGATGGCGTTGTCCAGGTCAGGCTTCATCTCGCCCTTGGGAGCCGAGAACGTGGCCGAGAACGCAAGCCGGCCGGTCAGCGGCAGCCTGGGGATGTCGTCATGCCGCACCTGGCTCCGGACCAGCCAGCGGACCATCTCGCGCCATGCCTCGTAGGCGTGGGGCATGAACGTGCCAAACTTGGTGACGCGAGGACGCTCTTTTGCAGCCGGGATGATCCGTAGAGCGAAGGTCATGGCCGTCATGCAGCACCGTCGATCTTGACCGTCATCTGCATATCGTTTCCAGTGACATGCGCCCAATACCGCATCCCGAGTTTCGCCATCAGCTCGTCGCGGTACTTCTGTAGTAGTGGCGTCCGGTGAAGTGATTTGCATGGGTGGACGTAGCCACGGTTAGGATTGTCCGTAACATGAACACCATCGTCATAGGTATGCATCGTGCGCTTGTTATTGAGAAAGACGATCCCAGCGTGGGATGGAACCCACTCGGGGATGATTGGCCTACTGATGGTCCCGCCTGTTTTGCCAGGCATCTCTTGCCACCGAACCAGTGTCTCAGGGACCACATAATAGAAGCGTGCCGGTGATACCCCGCTTTGATACCGACTCTTGCCCAGGTCCCGCTTCCAGTCTGCGATTGATGTCTTGATCTCAAACGCCCACAGAACCCCGGCCTTGGTCAATACGGCAACGTCAATCTCGCGGTGGTTCGGTCCCAGGTAGATGTTCGGGACTACGGTGTTTCGCCACCATTCGATATACACGGCGATGGCGCTACAGATAGATCCCTCTGTCCAGATCACAGGAAGCGCCTTTGCCTCTGGCATAGATTGAACAACTCGCCAGCTGTTCATGGGTCAACCTGGGCGATGGCAGCCATGATCGCCGCTCGGATCGCTTCCTTCCAGACCTCGGAGGTGTGCGGCCGAGATTTCAGAGACTCGTGCATGGCGTCCATCGCGGCCTTCACTTGGGCGTCAGTTACTTCGGTCACAGGGCCACCAGGACAGTTGCAGCAAAATGGTAGTCTCTAGGACTTCGTGTAATCGCGTCATTTGCCGTCCATCCAGCATTCAATCGTTTCTGTAGTGAAGAATAACTTACAGCACAACGCGGATCTTCTGCCCATTCAGACATGCATTTAGATTCACCAAATGCTATTACTGTCCTGTTGCTCGATTGGTTCCTCGTCTGCTGTTTTGTTGTTGCCCACCGGCAGTTATCAGGCCCATAGGGCAGATCCCTTTTGATGCGATCTAATGACAACTTCTTTGAACCAGCCATTCCCATGTCGATGATGAATGCGATTGACGACCTACGCCATTTTTCAACAACGGTAACTCCCTTGGCTCCGTAATTCTTATAATTCTCACAGTTTTTGTTATAGCACCTAGTCATCATTGATGACCATGCTCGATATTCCTTCGTGTAATTCTTCTTCACTCGTAATCCAAGGCTACGTAGTTCCATATCTCTAGGGAACACGGCTTCGGTGGTTGATAATTCTTGTATCACTTGAATCTCCTATAGGTGGTTGCCAATCTCCTGACCATGGTCGTCAGGAGAAAGGGGACAGCCTATCGGTGGCGGATCTCGACTCCGATCCGTTCCAGGTGCCGGCGCAGGCATGGGGAACTGACCAGGGCAATCTTTGCCAGCGATGCGATACTCTCTCCTTTCGCATATCGCTTGGCGATGGATTTCAGTTTGGTTATGGTTTTACGATGGGCGGACATGTCAGACTCCTTGGCCGGTGGTTGGGTCAACTTCCTCTGGACCGTGATCGGGGTCAGATGCAAACAAATCCTCCTCAGTAGCCGGCTCGTCGGCCGCCTGTGGAGTCATGTTGGGTTCGGGGGGAGCGTAGGCCAGATGCAGCGCGTCCTTCTGCGGTCCCACGACATAGGACTTCTTGCCGACCTTAACAACCAGGCCGCAATAGATCCCGCCGAACTGGCGCTGGCTCTTGGCCTCGTCGGTCTGGTCGAACACCTGGACCGCGCGGCCGAACTGCGCTTCGTGGAGCTGGCTCCATTCGTCCTTGGTGTAGAGCCGCACCGTGTTGGCGCGCGCCAGGCCCTTCTTCCCGTCCCACCAGTAGTGGGTCACGATCCACGGCGTCCCGTACACCATGACGGTCTTGACCTTGCGGACCTCGCCGGCCATTTCCGTGTCGGTGAGGAGTGCCGATGCCAGGGCATCCACGGTGGGAAGCTCCTCGCCGGCCGAGGCGTCGAGGATTCGGACCTGCTCCGGTGATACGGATGGCAAGACCGATTCCCATGGGGTCGCCGATGCCTTGGCGTCGTCGATGGCCTTGCCGATGGGTGTCTCGCCGAAGGGGACAGGGAGGGGTTCCCGGAGGAGAGCCGCGATCTGTTCCTCGATCTCGGCCAGCCCTTGCTTCTCTGCCGCCACTCGTGCCTTGGCCCCTTCGATGGCATGGATTGAGGCGTCCCGCTGGGACAGGAGGCTCTGTTCCTTCTCTCGCCGTCCCTCAAACAGAACGATGCGCTCCTTTAGCGAAGCAACCTCCAGGATCAGTTCCGCCTCGCGCGTGCTGGGGATCTCTGGAGCTTCTTCTTGCGGTGGTTGATCCTGGGACGCTGCCGATCCAGCCGAGATCAGGACATGATCGCCTAGCGTCTTGGTGTTGGTATCGTCGCCAGCCGCGAGCGCGGCCGTGTCGATTGGTGATGTGTTTTCCGGTTTCATTTCTGTTCTCCTGGAGCGTTCTGCTCGTAGGTTGCTGCTGACTGTTGTAATCGTTAGAAGCGGTTGTTCGGCTTCTCGGACGGACCCTTCCGACCCGCCGAAATAGCCTCGTTTGTCCATTCAAAGTCAGGCTGTGGCATCACTGGCTCGCTGCTGGTGATTTCCATACGGGCGATGTCGTACCATCCCATCTCACGCTGTTTCCCGTCCTTATCCAATCCAGGGTTCAATGTGACTTGAACACAACCGTAGAGGTCGAAGGCGACAGATACGGCGACTCCGGTTGCTCCGGTTACTTTGTCCTTTATTCGTTTTCCGAGGATAGACAGGTGTTTCTTGAGGTTGGTGGGCATGTGTGGTTCTCCTATGGGGTGGTTGATTCGGTGGGTGACTTGCTTCGGTTCTCTGTCTCTTGCGCGCGCCAGTGTTTCGCCAGGGCATCAGCCTCGGCGACGAACCGCTTTGCCAGGCGGGCCATCTCAGCGATAGCAACACGGTCGGCCGGGTCGGCCCCAAACATGGCGAGTTCATCAATGGCAGACATGAGGTGGTTCCTTAGAGGGATGCAAAAACACATGGCCTTGCAGAACCTACATGCTTTCAAGCATGGTCGGTGGACTGCGTGAATCGAGAGCGCGTTCGTTACTCCAGCCCTGATCCGATTGCGGACTCCGGTGATAGCCTCTTGCTCGTACAGGGCGCTGGAGAACTCATGGCGCCGGCCCATTGCCAGATGGACAATGACTCCGTTTTTTGGCCGGTACTGGTCAGATGCCATCACGGCATAGCAACCAAGCTGGAGGTGGTCGGCCGCCTCTCCCTGGTAGACAAACCCCGTTTTCCAGTCCACTACGATTACCAGCTCTAGCTCGCCGTGTTCATTCATACACAGGAGGACTAGATCGGCCGTACCGCCGCGCGGTATCAATAGGCCCTCGCCTGGTAGATGGATCTCCGCGAGTATCTGCATGAGCGGATAGCGAGGGACATACCGTCGGACCAGATCGCAGAGGTACACGGTACAGGTGCGAACAGCGTCCTTACACCAGGGCAGCAAGCCGTTCATCCTGACGTGCATGCCCTTGATTACCTCCTCCGCCCTGGACCAGTCGCCAGCGAAGGCGTCCCTGGCGATGTCGGCCAGGACTTCATGGCCCAGCGTTCCCTGGTGAGCCGCCTCCGTGGTCATGTCGCGCAGGGCAGGGACCAGCTTCACCGCTGCCGCCTCACACCGTGGACGCATCGAGCAAATCTCGATTGGTTCCATGGATGACGGCCGGATCATCTCCAGGATGTCGGACTCGTCGATCACTTAGCGGCCTCCAGCTCAAGCATCATTTTCTCTGCCTCCTGGTACGAATGGCATGCGTAGATCAGCTTCCCGTTGACGCGGATCTCGTGTCCGTTCCATCCGTAATATATGGCGTACTTGCGAACCTTCGACTTGGATGATGCCAGGAAGGCGCGGACCTTTCCCTTCATGGCTTGTTCCTAGCCAACTTCGGCAGCGGCACCCATAGCATGTGTTTCTCATCTTCCTTCTCGAATGGCCAGTCGCTTGATTCCGGCCCGCCGATATAGCTTGGCGGTTCAGTTATCTCGCCGCCAGTCATGCTGGTATCCCACCATAGGACATCGCTATCTTCGTCCTGGTCCCAGGAGTCGAACCGGCGCGGGATCTCGCCGACTTCTATAGTCTGATCCTGGAGGACGATCAACGCTTCGTTGATAACGTCCATTGCCTGTTCATGCAGGCGCGTCATCAACTCGTTCTTTCTCATCGTGTCCCCGGATTCATGGTCGGGACAGCTGCCTCCGCCTGGTATTGAGCGAACCGGGACGGGTAGAAGTCGCACGTCGTGTTCGTCGTCTTGATCCCGATGATCCCGGCGCACCGTCGAAGGTGCTTGCAGTCGATGCAAGACTTGCCATCCGGTAACGCCATCTGATCGCCTGGCCGCATGTCGTTCACGGCGTGCCTCGTCCGGTTGCGCTCAGCGATTCATAGTTTTCAGTCTTGGCCCCAGGCACCGCGACCCCGGCCTTCATCAGATCGTCGACAGCTCGCTCGTCGATGATGAGGACCTGCTTGCCGAACAGCCGGCCGAGATCCTTACACGCTTCGCCGATCAATAGCAGCCGATTCTCGATGATGGTACGCCGCTTGGTGGTGGTCCGAACAACCGACTTCGGAAGCACCGGCGCCGGAGCCAGGACAGTCACCGGGACCACAGGCACCGCCTTGACCGCTGGTGGAGGAGCTACCGGAGCCGGCGCTTCGCCGAACATGGCCGCCTCCTTGGCCGCTGCTGCTTTCTCCTCCTCCCACTTCGCCAGATCGGCCTTCCGCTCATCATCCTGGCGCTTGCGGATCTCGGCCGCGATCTTGTTGGCCTCATCCAGCGCCTTCCTTTCGATCTCACGTTGTTCTGCCACCAGCTTGAGCCGGTATTCAGAGATCAACTTAGCAACCTTGAGTCGGCGATCATCGAGCGGGACCGTTGCGTTGCGCTCCACGGCCATGATCTGTTTCTTGATGTCGTCGATCTGCCTGGTGAGGACAAGCCGATCCTCGCTGACTTGCTTGGTGAACCTGTCGATGGACACAAACAGGGATTCAGCCTCGGCCAGCGTCGGCAGGTCGGTGATCCCCTTGAGCGTGTCCGCCTTGCCCGCCAGTTCGTCGCGCTGGCGTACCAGCTCGGCAGACAAAGCGGTGAATTGAGCCGGCAGGGTATTGGCGACGATGATGGCTCCGGTGGTCATTTGCCGCCCTCCTGCTGCTGTGCCTTGATGTCCTGTTCGGCATCCTCCCACTTGGTCAGCAGGGACTCGACCGCCTGGATGTCATCGCCGACCGATACAAGCTCCTTCACGTCCTCTCCGAACGTGGCGAGTTTGGTATCTGATACCTTGGTCGGGGTTTCAGCTCCGTGGATCTTGCAGAGCCGTTCGATTACCGTCGAGCCGACGCCCTTGCCGTGCTTGGCCTCCAGTGACTTGAACAAGGCTCGTGCCGCTGCCAGGTGGATCGAGGGATGTGGAGCCGCCGGAGCTGCTGCCTGGGCCGGAGGAGCCGGCGCCTGGTCCGTTGCCGGTGAGCTGTCGGCCGGAGCGGTTGAGCTTCCAGGAGCCGGAGCGGTTCGGGCCGGAGCCGGCTCGGTATCCACCACGGTCCCCACAACTTCGATCTCCTCAGCACGTTCGTCAGGCGTGTAGACTCCCAGGATGGCCTCGGGGGCAAACAGCCTGGCCCACTGGCGCGTGCCTCGGTAGACCAGCATTGTTTCCGGCATGGTGTCCCATGCGTTCTTCATCGGCTGGCCGTCCTTGCCCTTGCCGTTGGTCCGCCAGTTCTTGACGGTTCCGCTGATGGAGCACGGCTTGCGCGCGCCCTTGGGAGTTCCGGTGACAGTTACCGATGCGTCCTGGCCGATTCCGGTGATCTCGTGTTCCAGCCGGCCAACGATGGCCCCCATCGAGCGAAGGACAGCCGCCACCAGCTTGCCCTCATAGCAGAGCCGGCCGTGGACCAGAGAGGTACACTCGGCCACGGCGAAGGGATCCATTCGCCACTTGACAGCCTGCACCACGACCCGGAAGCAGTCGGCCGGCTTTCCCTTGAGGTGGGAGGGACAGCTATCCATGTCAGAGATTACCTTGGCAAGCTGGCTGACACCAGCGAAGGTCCGCACGGCGTCAGCGATGAATCCAAGCTGATCGTCAGAGGTAAGAGCCATCGTCGGATGTGCCGCGATGAGGGTTCCAGGTACAGTTGTCATGTGTTGTCCTTTCAGGACGTATTGGTTTGGTCAGGCTAGTTCAATGATAACGATGGTGATGGCCGCGCCGATGCCCAGTCCAAGGGCGGCCCAGGGTGCAAGAAAACGTAGCATGTCATATCCGGTCATGGCGATTCCAAGCTCGATCTGGCCGCCGTCTACCAGCCCTTGAGTCATGGCGCCGCTCTGGCCCATGATGTCGGTATTCTTGCGCGCTGCGTTCTCGCAGGCTTTCGACTCAGCGAGTTCGGAGATGCGCTGTCGGATCTCGTAACGGTTGGAAAACTCGTGGCTTGTTATGCCGACACGCTGAGTTTTAACCTCGCTCCCTCCTGCTCTGGTCGGCCCCATCTCCACCGGGTCATCGCCGGGGACAAAAATGCTGGTCATTTCCCGGCCCCGATCTCGGTGATGTCGACTCCGAGCGCCCGGCGCAGGTTGGTGCGAGTACGGTGGTGAGCCGGCCAGCAATTCGTGTGCTTGGCCTTCATCACTGTGTCAACGCTGACCTCGGCAGCCGCAGCGATGTAGAGGATAGCGCGGCCGTCCTTTTTAATCAGTTCTGTGGGACCGGGTTCGGGGATTCGTTTCATGCCAGAGGCTATAGCCAGCCTCATCCGTTAATCAATACGAAAACCTTACGTCATCGGGTAGGTTAAGTCTAATCGTTGTAAGCTAATGAATCGTAAGCCGTTAAACGATTGGATCCTAGATGCTCGCATGGCCGTAGGATGTGGCGACTTCCCATCTCCCGAGTGGACACCGACTCGATCTGACATCTGGCCGTCCCTCGCCAGCGCAGCCGCACCCTGACGCAGAACATCGTCCATGCTTCTGAGCATCGCATCCGGAGCATACAGAGCGCCTGGCCCCGTCAGTGACGGGATCAGATGGCAACGGAGCTTGAGTCATGGCGCGAACAGTCGGATCCCATGTTTCCTTTCCGTCTGCGTACATGGTCAGGACACCAATGCCTCCTGTAACAGTGTAGGAGTCTTGATGTGGAAGCCCTAGGTCAGACAGAAGCGCATATAGTCCAAGTGATCGGTAATGACGTATTACATGATCCCCAACGTAGCGAGTCGAGTGCATCGCTATGGATGGCACTACTTTAAGCGACTGCAATTGTTCCATCGTCATATACTGTAACTACAAAGTTCCTGGGTAATGCGCTAACGCATGATGCCGCTACTGATGTCAGCCTTTTTACTCCGGCGACTGCCGGAGCAACGACAGTTGATCCATAAACATATGGAGGAACAATTCGTACGCCACCTAGACTTATACCAGCGCCACAATCGAAAGATGCTGCCGGTGTATTTGATGTTACATCGACAGAAATTGCCAGAGATGACGACCATAATCCGGCATCCTTAGCTCCCCAAACATCTACCTCTGCCCCCTGCCAATACGTCCCTGCTGTATCTAAACTTAGTATGCCACCAGTTACATAAGGTGCGGAAGAACATATAGTGAATGACGTAAATCTCCAGTCTCTAAATGTTCCGCCAAATACTGTTAATTTCATACCTGAGTATTGTAATCCTGACGTTGATGATCTGCCAATGAATAGATTGCCCCTACATGGTTGGAACCACGGGGCTGCTACTGGACCTGGATTTGGCCCTGTGCCTCCTGGTATTAGTAGGTTTCTGCTCATTTAATATGGAGCCGATGCCAGTATTAGCATTTTCCTTGCCACGCCAGCGTCACAAACGTCGACCTCTCGTATAGTAAGCTTTCTTCCTGTTGCCGTTACCAATGATGAGTCGATCTCAACAGCAACTCCAGCTGCATTGGGACTCAGGAGTTGAAGTTTCCCGGCCTTGCTTGTTGCATTGCGTCCTATGTCAACGGTCAGGACCCACTCTCCTCCAGAGAGGTCTGATTTACTGCACCACACTGTACCGTCATCAGTTGGTAGTGTTGCAGCAGCTCCGCCTCCTCCAGCTCCGACATGGACGACTGCCGTTGTGCTGATGGCGTCATATACAGGGACCTTGATGGTCGGTGCTGTCGTCGTGAGAGCTCCGGCCGTTATCGCGTCTAGGTAATACCGCGCGCCCTTCGTTAGCCCTGTCAGTCCGGTTACGATGTGACCTTGGAACACGGCAATAAAACAGTTGGCCGAGATGATTCCTCCGACCACGGCATCAACAATACCGTTCGCCTCAGTGTCGGCCTTCGACTTGACCCATCCTGCCGATGTGCAGCGGATCGGAGTTCCGACGACAGTTAATCCGTGCGTTGCCTGGGTAACAACCAGTTGAGCCGCCGCCATCTTGGAAGCCTGGATTCCTCCAGCGGAAAGCGCCTCGATCTGCTGCTTTATTCGCGCCATGTCGGCCAGGATGATGTCGATGTCGCTCACAGGACAGCCTCCATGTCTGGATACACGATGTCAGTCTCAAACGTGGTTGACCAGTACGGGACCTTGATCCCGTCAGCTCCGGATGCGTATTCTAGGCGAACGGTTCGCCTAGACACCACGGCTTCGACTACGGTGGTGTTGGCCCAATCTATGACCGATCCAAGGATTGTGCCTGGCCCGTACTCTGGCCGCGAGTCCCATACTCCGCGATCAGTGAAGGTGACGATCTGATACGGCTCCGTGTACCAGGCGCGCGCTTGTGCCAACATGGCGCGGAGCTGCACAAGGTTGTCCTTGGTCGTTACTTGGGTTGTCGTGATGAGCGAGCCGGCCGTGGCATAGTCGCATCCGGTTGCCATCCCGTTCATCAGGTACTCCTGAGACAGCGAAGGCACCTCGATAGTCTTGGTCCGTGGGATGACGCTGGGCCAGTCGGCCGGATCTCGCCGCCAGCTCACCTGGAACGGGAAGAAATCCTCCAGCGCCAGGGTGACGATGATCTTGCGGCCGGATCTCAGAATGCCCCGGATGATCGCCCCGCCCTGGTGATCGTCGATCAGGACAGCCGGAGGCGATGTCTCTACGGTCAGCTGCCAGTCGGAGGAGTGGTCGAACCAGGATCCGGCGGTGTAGTCCTCTGCGAGTAGGATGGCCCGGCGGCGAGGTCCGACATTCAAGGCGGTGAATCCAACATCGCACGGCAGGTTCGCGTTCGCCTTGTACCAGGCAGCCGGCTTCTTCCCGCCTCCCGCTCCAGACGTGACTGATCCATCCCACCCATTCGCACCATAGCTTGCATTGGTAGCTGTAACTAGCGCCCATGGCATGCCGCCAGTCCCGCCGAACTGATCGCCAGTCCATCCCTCTGCCTTGAGGACGAAGCGGCGGTAGGCGTGGTCGTAGATGGCTCTGGTCGATGGTTCCTTGACCTCATCGAGCGCGGCATCTGCGCCTGTCTCGACTCCAGTTGTCCATCCCTTGTCGAGTTGTGACGCCGAGTTTGCAACGAACGGGGATCCAGCCCCATAGATCGCCAGGGTGATGCCGATGGTGCGAGGAGATCCCTTGACTACGATCTCATCAGCAACTTGGTCGTCGATGCGCTGAACATTGAACGGTGAGATGAACGGATCTCCGCTGTCCGTCTGATCCCATACGTTCGGGTTTGCAGGGATGACGGTAGTGCCAACGGTGATCGCCGAGACTACCCCGCTGTCTACGTTTATCTTTAGGACGTTCGTTACAGGAGCGACGGTGATCCACCACATCAGGCCGCGCTTTTTCCCTGCCAACTCATTCCACGCCTGCATCAGAGTCTTGCCCTTGGCATCATAGCGTTCGGGAATGTAGTCGAGGCAGCCTCTAGGGTCGCTGATGGACCAATTCAGACCCGCCTGCCCTGTGCCTGCTGGTGTTGGAGGATGCTCAACGCGGAAATTGCAGGCCATCAGATAGTCGAGGATCTGCCTGGCGGTCCACGAGTTGCCTGTCGTCGTGATCGTCCCGTCGTGGCCGTAGACGGCGACCCCTCCAACTGCATAGGTTGCAGTCGACCTGTCCCCCGACGGCCAGTGGTTGAATGGGGCCAGCTCAAACGCTATCGAGTAGAGGACCGGCGATGTCGCTGTCCTGGATCTGCCCATCCAGCATACCCGCTCATTGAGTACCGTCGCAATGCCGGCTGCGGTCATCACGGTTACGCCATTCTTCCCATTACTGTCTGACTTCGGCGACAGCATCTTGCCGTACCAGACTTGCTTGAATATGTCGTCGCCATGTATCACGCGCGCGTCAGGATCGTTATGTGCGACTTGCTGACAGACGCATACAAACTTCCCATTCAGTGATGTCGGATCATCCACAGACGTGGATACAGAATCCCCTGGCTTGCTTACCTCGCCCCAGTTGATCTTGAACTGAGCGTTGCCCAGGATCTCACTCTGGCCCTCGCTGTATTCGATGAACTCTAGGCTGGTTTGGTAATCCCACGTCAGGAGGTCACGCGAGGTTAGGACAAGAGCCTTGTCCGCTGGTCCACGGCATGCCTCTGTCATGGCGCGGCCTCAACTTGGAGCTGCCAGGTGCAGACGAGCCAGGTTCGTCCGTCCGGACTCTCGCTCTGCTCTCCGGTGACGCTCTTGACCTTTACGGACCAATACTGGCCCACTGGGTCTATGACATCGACGGATGATCCATTCATTAAGGCGCGGAATCGGTTGAGGTCAGCGGTCGCATCCGATGGGATCGCGTACCAGTCTGACGTGACGATCGGTTCCGGGTTGGTTTCCCAGCCGTCAATGACCCACACCGTACCGTTGACGCCAGGCCGGGGAGGTAGGGCAGCAAGCCTTCGGACGGCAGCGTGAAGCCGGCCGCGCCATCCGGTGAAGGTATATGTCCCGATGTTTGACATGTTACTGCCCTCCCATCCCGTTGACTGCTCGCCCGGCTGCTCCTTGCAACTTGCGCCCTTGGAAGTCGTGACTTCCTTCTCCGCCGAACAGGAGGTCCAGGTTCTTGAGCGAGTCGAGGACGGGTCCTAGCGCATTGGCCGCGTCGATCTGTTGCTGGATCGCCTCGTCCTGTTTCCGCTTCCACTCCTGGAGAGCCGCAGCTAGAGGATTCAACGCCGCACTTGCCTCGGTCCTGATCGCGCTCTCCGTTGCCCGTGACTTGTAGCGTTCGGCCTTTTCCTGCGGGACGATATTCTCAGCGCCGATTACTCCTGGAGTTGCGGAACCGGCCGGACCTGCTCCGACCCCGATGTTGCCGATGGCGTTGATTGCCTCGGCGCGCGATCCCTGTCCGTAGGCTCCGCGCATCATTTGCAGGAGTGTCGCCGCCTGGTTGACGCCGGCAGGCAGGGGGATGCCAGCGTACTCGCCTCGTCCTGCTCCCAGCACGCGATCTCTGGTGCCACGGTCGGAGAGTTGCTTTATTGTCTCCTCCATCGTGAACTCGCCGGATGCCGCGACTTTGGCGGCAGTTTCTAGGACTAACGCGCGCAACTCTTTCGGGACTGTCGCCGTGTGTCCCATCGACTTAATGACATCCTCATACGGGACGTTGTATGTCTTTGCCAGAGAGGTTGCCCGCTGACCAGCATCGGCACCCATCATCGTTTCGGCGACGGCCAGTGACTTCCCGATGCCAGATCCGCCAGCCGACAGTGAGCGGTTCGCCTTCTCAGCCGACAATGCCGCCTCACGCAGACCGGCAGATGCAGCGGCAAATGCCTGCGCTCGCCCTTCGGCGACAGCCATCACTGACGTGAGCGCCTTAAAGGCGACTCCGGCGACAGTCGCCGCCATAGCCAGCCGCCCTAGCCCACCTTCCAGGCCAACGGCGCCGAAAAACTTTCCGACAACCTGTGCCAGCGGGCCGCCCATCTGATTGATGGCAGCGCCTATTTTCTTGAACTCCTTTTCGCCAACGGCCCCGAACGCTCCCAGGCCGTCCTTGGTCTTGGCAACGGAACGGCCAGCCGCTTCGGCAGCACGGCCGATCATCGCCATGCCGTTCGTTAGGATTGCGTCAAAGCTGCCTCCACTCATGCGGCCCCCGTCAACGGTGCGAATAAGGCTTTCCGCCAGTTTCCGCTCTTGGTGTAGGCTGACTTCTTCACGATATGGCGAAGCTCGATGGCGACTCTGGCCTCAAGCACCGGCTTGTCCCTGGTGAAGTTCCCGAACGCCGCCGCGTAGGTAGGTCCTCCTCTGACCGGAACTCGCCTGGTGAAAGCATGAGTCGCCGCCTGTGTGCCGGTGCCTGACACATAGGAGGTCGTCTTGCTCACCCATCCAACAATCGGCCGCATCTTTTCCGTGGTCATGAAATTGAGCGAGCCGCCGCCGAACGCTACCTTGGTTTCGACCGTCCCTGATCCCCTGCTGGTGCGTGGCTTCCTGCCGAGGATGGCCCGCTCCAGGTCGCCCTTGCGATGGTAATAGGGCGCGCGCCTCCAGCTCACACGAGGACCGAACCCATAGAACGAAGCACCGCCAACGGTGAACCGAGCCTTGACGCCTGGCGACACAGCACGCTGTTGCCACCAGACCATCGCTTTGCGCTGAGCCAACGCGATCCACTTGGCCCAAATGTCCGAGCGGATCAGGTTCTCCACCATACGAAGCTCCTGCATCGCATGGCTCGTCCCGTTCAACACGGCCCCGGAGATCATCCCAGCAATTCCATGCCGATTCCGGCGATGAGAGTTCGGACTACCAGGACCTCGTTGACCCATCCGGCATTGATGACTTCGTGATCGTCGAACACTTGCCCGAGGTGGAGGAGATCCAGCGCGACCTTGACGGCCTCTGCGCTGGAGAGATCAGCCTGGTTCGTCCCGATGGCGTGGTTTACCAGCAGCAGCCGGCGCCGGAGGTCGTCGATCTCCTTGGGGATGCTCCAGTCGGATCCGTTCCACATCCTATCCAGGGCGGTCTTGAACGTGACGATGATCCCTTTCTCGTCACAGACGGGATCTAGGAGGACCGGCACGCGCCACATATGCCCTTCCTTGGCTCCGCCAGCGTCCACCCAACGGATCAGCCGGGGGTGGATGTCGAGCCGGATCATCAGGCACGGCGTTGCATCGGTTAGGTTGAACCAGTGGCCGGCCGGGTGCAGGGTCCATCCCTCCTCGCCGATCTCGACGGGTGCTCCATAGCACTTGCCGCCGGGAACTGCTCCAGGTGGGCCGGCGTTGTCGAGACATTGCATCTCGCCAGGGATGCAGACGTGGGCCGGCTTGGCAACGCCAGGCGGTGAGTACCAGCGAGGAGGGAGCATTAGGCCAGGCTCCAGGTGACGGGCTTGGTGGTGCCGTTGTAGCGCGGTCGGACGATGAGCTGCCGGGTCATGGACGATCCGGCTGATCCGCCGACGCCTTCCTCGATGGTCCAGTTGGTGTTGAAGGTGACGGTCACAGTGTTCGACCCCATGCCTCCGCCGTTCGCCAAGCGGGTGAACACGGCAGCAACGGCTCCAGAGCCGGCCCCGAGATCGCAGTCGCCAACCGTGGCCGACATACGCCACTGGACGGCGCCGTTGACGCCGGCCATCAGGACATCGACCGGCTCCGGCAGGCCCGCCTGATACTCAAACTCGGCACGCGGGTCGCAGGTGATATTTACGCTGTCCACAGCCGGTATCGCCGAGCCGTTGATCGTCAGAGCCGTCAGCTTGTAGCCGAAGTCAGGCGTCGGCTGGGTCGGCAGGGCAATGGCGCTGGGTGCCAGGGCGGCGGTCGTGCCATCGGCCGAGACAAACATGCCCTTGAGGGTCAGTTCCGCCTTTCCCTTCTTGCTCCAGGACAGGGCGGTGGCGAGGAGGATGCCCCGGATGCCTTTACGCGACAGGTGGACCGATCCAGCCTGGAACCCCGGAGCCTGGCTCGACGCCTTGCCGCCGATCAGTTCCAGCCCATTCGATCCGTCGAACGCCTTGAGCCAGGCATCGGTCGAGCCGTCGAGCGTCGACAGGAAGCCCAGGTTCCGCGTGGTCATCTCGGCAACCGGCGCAGTCTCGACTCCATGGTGAGCCGTTTCGTGAACGGTCCCGTCCAGCTGGTCGGAGTTGACCTCTTGCCCTGGGTTGACCTGGAACCCGGCAATGCCGGGGTACAGGGTGCCGTTGAACCGGATCTGTTGGATGGCGAAGCGTGACATGATTAACCTCTGGCGGTGATGAGTAGCTGGGTGATGACGTGCTTTTTATGGATACCTTCTTCGTCCATGAACAAGCCTTCGGACTTCACTTCTGCGTCGGCCAGGTATCCGGCCCCTCCGACGAGCGCCTGCATCTCGGATCGCACGAGTCCGGTCTTGTTCCAGGCACGGCGCGAAGCCTCGGCTGGAGTCTCGTCCCCGATGGTGCGCGGCCATACGATCCTGATGCCGATGGTGAAGTCATAATCAACGTAGCCGATGCCTCCGACTTCGGTGTTCATGCCGGGGTCCAGGCCAACAATGGCGTAGGTCGGCTCTGCCAGGTTGATCTTGGCGCCGTTGACTGCGGTTCCTGTGCCAAGGCGGCCGTCATTCTGCCCCGGCGCTCCAGAGTGAGTCTCCACGACGAAAGCCTGTGCCTCGGCCGCTGTGGTGGCGCCGACGACGGTTTTCCAGGTCGATGAGTTGGTGAGCATGGCGATTGCCAGGGCGATAGCCTGCGCCTCGTAGCTGTCGGCGGTGACGGTCATGCTTTGGTCGTCCTGGATGCGGCAAACGGACGATCCCAGCGCAGGGCCAGGTTGCATCCGTCGCCTTGGTCAGCGAGGACTCCGGCAACGGCCCACTCCCCGGCCATTGCTCCAGTCTCGATCCGTACCGTGTCGCCGATCTGCGGAAGCCTGCCGATTGCGTCACGGATTACAGAGAGCCGGGTCGTGGCCGGCATGGTCTGTCCGTCTGACGATCCTTCGGGGATGGTCGAGATTCCGTCAATGGGATCGCCGAACACCAGCCGGATCGTCAGGACAGAGCTTGACTCAGCCGCCTGGAACGTGGCGTCAACGCCGAGGTCGCTGCCGTCCTCGATCAGTAGGCCGAGGTCCCGTGCTGCCATGGTGTCGAATCGGCTCACGGTGACTTTCCCTTGGTGATCCGGTTCCAGAGCTTCGCCACGTCCTTGCGGTGGGTGATTCCGACGATGGCAGCGGTAAGAACAACGGCGATCAGGATGGCCCACCAGTAGATCGTTGCCCACACCACGCCGGTCCCCAGGAGAGCCGATCCGCCACCGAGTGATGCCGCAAGCCTGGCGATGCCGGAGGTGATCGGTGAGCCAACAATAGACCAGATGATGCCAGCCCATCCCAGACGGCCGGCGATCCAGCCTACCAGGGACAGCGTTGCGCCAATGGCGAATGCAATGCCGCCCCAGCGGATCATGAGGTCGCCGAGGTGTCGGAACTGCTCCCAGGGTGACGGAGCCGGAGCCGGAGGAGATTCGTACGTCGGAGCCGGGGCGGTCGACGCGCAGTAGTCCGCCGGAGCCTTCACTATCTCGGCCGGAGTCAGGAGAGGATCCGGCAAACTCGGTATCTCATCGGTCAGGGCCAGGAGCCGGCGGCCAACAGCGGCATAGAGTTCCGACCTGGCATTGGCGTCCGTCGTCAGAGCGGCAGCCTGGGCGCCGGAACGGGCGTCGGAGATTGCCTCCAGGTAGGAGCGCGACTCGCAGCCTGCTAATACCAGGAGCAAGCACAGCACCATGGACCAGGGCCAGAATCTCATTGACGGCCTCCGCGCATCAGTGTGACCTGGATCTCGGCAACGCGCGCGTCGATGCGAGCGAGCTGGGTCCTGATCTCGTTGAGGACGACTTGATTGGTAGCCAGCTGAGCCTTGCACTCGGCGATCTGAGCGAAAGCAGCTGAGTCAGATGCTCGGAGGTCGTCGCGCTCGGTCTTGACGTAGCCCCATGCCGCCAGCAGCGCCATTCCAAATGATGCCAGGACAGTACCAGTCGGGATGATCCACTTGGACTCTCCGACTCGGATGCGTACTCCGCCATCCTTTGTCAGAACTTCGGTTGTTTTCTGCTGCTCGTTGTGTGGGTCATGTCTCATTGTTAAGCCTGATGATCGCTTTTGATTGGTAGGTCGTGAGGCTTAAACTCGCAGTCTCGGCAGCAGTCTGGACTCCTCGCCAGCCGCAATAACTGCGTCACTTCATGGCGTAGAACCTCGCCAGCTATCGTAGCGCAATAGGCGTCAGCATTGGCGATTGCCAGGCTTACACGGCGCGAGATAGCGGCGAGGTCTGCCATATCTACTCGTCGTCTGCCAGTCCGAACGTGGTCAGGAGATCGCCACAGCCGAGCGAGCATGACAGCATGCCCTTTTCTTGTGCCGATGCGATCAGCGCCTTGATCGCGTCACGGGTACGCTCGCGCACCTCGACGGCAGCGAACTCGGAATCTGACCATGCCAGCATGCCGGAAGAATCGCCCTTGAAGTCAGGAAGCGGCCGACACAGGACATGCTCTCGCATGAATTGGCTGACGCGACGTGTCAGAGCTGGCTTGGTAAGCAGGCCGCCAGTTACGGACAGTCTCATCAGCTCGTTGACGGATCCGTTGGACAAACGGATGTTGTGGGATGGGGATTCGCTCATGGGTGTGGTCCTGGTCCTTTGGAGTGTGCTTTTCGGAGAGATGCGCCTAATCCGCCTGACGTTTTCCAGCCGATCATTCCCTCTATCTGCCAGATGAGGAAGCGGCCACGGTAGGCGCGGAATGGAAGCTCAATGGCTGACTCGTCGGCCTTGATCCATCCACGGTTCCATCCATCGGTGAAGGTGTGTCCGTCGCCATCGCTTACCTGTACGGTGCGTGTCCGGTGGGAGATGCCGATGACGACGGAAAGCAAATTGCACGCCGGGTTCCTGGTGAACCAGCATGCCCAACGGACTCCTGGGATCATCAACATGATTCGCCACCAGAACATCCACCATGATGTCGGAGCAACGGGCCAGTTACAGTCCCGCATGTCATCGGACATGAGCCAGATCGGGTTTGCGATCTGATGTCCGGTTGCTGGCGTCCGGTTCGGTTGTCGGCGGTCCTGGTTCATGTTAGTTGAAGTGGATAACGGCATCAGTGATGACGCCCGCGCCGGTTCCGGTATTGAGGAAGTGGCCGCATTCCTTGAAATGTACGCCGGCCGATGGTGATGCCGTCTGTGCAACAAGCCCAGCCGTTGTCGCGCTGGAATATAGGACATATCCCTGGGCGGCAGTAACGCCGGTGTCGGGAAGCACGCCAACACGTCCAGAGACTACCATCCAGAACGAATCACCGGCAGCAGTAGCAGTAGAGTACGCCACGCCGATTGGCATGTCGTTCTCATTGCCGCTGGTCGGAGTTTTCTTGACGCGGTTCGCCGTGCCACCCTGGATCGCGGAACACATACTTCCGATAGCGATTGCTTCGTCAGCAACCATGAGGGTAGCGATGCCGCCTTCTGGAGTCAGCTTGACCTTGGGGCCAGTGATTGCGTCAGACGCCGTCAGCGTGGTGCAGGAGACGCCGCCAGAGAACGTAGCCGCGCCAGTAGATGTATTAATGGCAACCCGCGTATTAACGCCCGTGGCGTCAAGCATGACGAAGTTGTCAACCCCTAGATACCCCATCAGCCCAAGGCTCGTCCCCGTGTTTCCAGCTAATTGGAGAAGTGAGATAGATGCGTTTCCACCACGGATTCGTAGAACGTTAGCGTCGTTACCGTTCTCAATGAGGTGGACGCCAGCCGTCAGCGTGGTGCAACTGACGCCTGCCGCAAACGATGCCCCATGCGTAAATGCAAATGTCGTACCGTCATGATATACGTTTCGCGTACTCCCATCACCAAAATATATTGCCCCGGTTGCGTCACCTCTATCAGACCTCAGGTCAACGCCCTTAACGATGCCACTAGCAGTCAGCGTGGTGCAGGAGATAGCAGCCGGGGTCGTCCCGCCGATTGCGCCAGGTGCCGTCCACGTCGTACCGTTGAGTAACGCCGCGTTGAGGTTCGGGCAGACGGTTGTGCTGACAACCGTGATCGGTGCCGTCCCATTGGGAAGCGTGCTGCTGATCTGTCCTGATGCCACAAGGGTTGTGCATCCAATGGCGCCGAACGTAATTGCAACTCCAGTCAGCAGCGCGACGAGTCGGCCGTTGCTGATAGGTGCTTGGGTTGGGTATCCTTCGCTCATGATCCGACCTCCCGGCGTCCAACGACGAGCGCGGACGACCTAACAAGTGGAACGGTCTTGGTCGCATCTCCGCCGACATCGCCCGTGATCTCGTAATACAGGTTCTCGGACATCGTTGTGGATCCAGCCGGGACGATTGAATAGATGTCGGCAGCGGAGCCGAGTGTCCCCAGGCTCTCAGGCCATTTGACCGTGATGATTCCTCCGGCGCTGGCCGTCAGGACAAATCCAGTTGGTGATCCATTCGTCGCGTCGAGTTTCTTGGTGGTCTGGTTGATCGTGCGGACGGAGAGAGCTAGACTGGTGTATCCAGAGAGATCGACGGGTGCGCCGGTCTGGTCCACCATTGGGATTGACCATTCCTGGTAGCGGTACGCGATCAGCTCTGCGGCCCAGGTGAAGCCGAGGTAAACGTTGCGGATCTCGCCGAGCTGGACGGCTGACAGCCCAGTGTACATCGAGTCGAGATCCTGAGTCTCGCACTCGCCCTCCCAGCTTGAACTCCAGACCGCCCTGCTTGCTACGGCCGGAATGATCTTGACCCGGAACCATCCGGCGGACGGAGGAGCCGAGAACGCCAGCGCATAGTCGCCGCCACCGATCTCGACAATCGCGGCGTTGCTGGTGAAGGTTGACCAGACCGAAGCTCCGTAGCCGCGAACGCGCGCCGTTACGGTGAAGTCGGCCAGGGTCAGTCCAGTCACAGCAGCGCCAGCGGCGTCGGTGACGTTGATGACGCGGTGGGTGAGGTCGCCGGCTCTCATGTCAGGTCGTCGCTTCGCGGCTCAGGATCACCTTGCCCTGGCGGTGGCGTACTACGGTGGCGGTGACGATGGTTTCCAGGTCCCACACGCCAATAGCGGCGTCCCGCTCGCTGGGTAGCGCATTGGGAGCCGACAGGCCGGCGGTGATCGTGGCGGTAAGGCTGATCGTCGTGTCGCCACCAGCGGACACAGCGGAGCATGTGAGGTCGGTGAGCTTGGTTCCGCCGAACTTGTCCCGGATCGAGCCGGTGGGGGTGACGCCGACATACGCGGCACCGATGTTGACGACCTGAGAGAAGGTCGCGCCCTGTTCGATGGTGAGGTTGAGATTCGTAGCGGTCATGGCGTGCCTTATTCAGTCGAGGTACAGAGGATGCCGCTTGCCGTCAGGTCTTGGATTGGCGTCCGCGCCTGGTGGAAGTCCTGACAACGGGTTCGCCTGGGATTGGAACCCCGTTGACGATCACAGCACCGTCCTTGACGGTGATCCGGTTGATCGTCATTCCGGATGCGGTCGCTTCACGGATGGCAGTCTCAACGGTGGCTCCGATGTCACGGAGAGCAGTTTCCGTTTCGCTGGTCAGGCCATCGACGCCAGGGCCAGGGATCAGGTCGTGGCCGTAGAGCCAAACGACTTTCGCCCCCATGGCCTTCGCCAGCCGTAGCGCGCAGATCGGCGACAGGATCCCTTCATGGATGCCGAGCCGTTCCAGGTCGAACCAGCGTCCACCAGGCAGGGACGGAGCATGGCGCAGACGGCAGACCCGGATCGGGTTGCAGTCCGTTACCATGTGAGGGAACGCAAAGCCGTCGTTAGCAACGTGCCAGTCACAGCCGACCTTGCCGGCGGCATTCACAGCGATGCACGGCCCGCGTGGAGCGATCTCGGCAATCTCACGGCGCAGGTTCGGGCCAGCCGATAGGATGCTGACCTCGGCGAACTGCGGAAGCTCGACGATCTCATTCGGAGGAGCTACCCTGGGCAACGATTCCTGGCTCACCTTGATGTCTGGAAAGTGGAGGAGATATGAGGAAACGATGCCAGGGTAGCCTGGAGCGTGAATGGTGGTGAAGCCGGCCTCTGCATTGCTCTCGGCCTTCCACATCCAGCCGGCGCGCATGGCGATCCGCTTGAATGTCGGATGCTGCAAAAGCAACGCAGCACGAGCTTCGTGCGGGTCGGTGTTCTCGTTGATGTAGGCGATCAGGTGCATGGCTGCTATCGAGCCGCCTTGCCGGGTTAGGACAAGGCGGCTAGTAGTCGAGTCAGGACCCTAGATTACAGGGACTTGACGCAGACGCCGGCCGAGTGCTTGATGCTGGTGCTGACCAGATCCCAGTTGGTCGAGAGCAAGAGCGCGGTGTCGTCGGGGTTGGCGCCGCCGTTGCCCATGTCCCAGGTGTAACCCTTGATGCTCACGAACCAGTCACGCTCGCCCTGCAGGCGGGTGATGATGTTCGCCTTGCCGGTGATGCGCTGGAGCGTGAATCCGGTGAGCTGGGTGCCCAGTTTCAGACGGATCGCCCCCTGGGTCAGACCGAGGGTGAAATACTTGTCGGTGGTCACATCGAGGACGAGCGAGGAGCTGTCCGTGACCATGATCGGCTTGCCCATCGTCGGGGGCGAGGCGCCAAAAATGGCAACCTGGGTCAGGATGTCGGAAGCGCCGGCGGCCGGGGTGATCGCTTCGGTCATCAGGTCGCCATACGCCTTGCTGTGGGCGACCCAGCAGACGACAGCGCCGGCGGCATCTCCAAGTTTCTGCTGGGCGTTGTTCAGCGCGATGCGCGATAGCTTGTTGAGGCTGGTCGCGGCGCTGATGTCGTTGGTGGTCGCCGTCTTGTTGATGGCGCCACGGGCGGCCAGGAGCGCGTCGTTCAGCTCTTGCTGGAGGACCTGTTCGGCGACCATCTTGCCCAGGGCGAACGAGATGCCCTCGACGGTGGTGCCGATCTTGCGGAGCGCGTCGTCGGTGATGCCGAACGGGCCGATACGCCGCGACAGTCGGACTTCGGCGTTCTCGCCCTGCGACACGGTGATGTCGGTGGCGTCGGCGGTGGCGCCAGAGCCGCTGGTGATGCGGCGGGACACGCCGCCGGTGGGCAGCTTGAAGAAACTGTTTTTGATGTAGTCGCCGGGCGAAGCGGCGTCCTCCACGATGATGGCGCCGTTGGCCTTCTCAGTCAAAACCTTGAGGTTCTGAGCAACGGTTTCGGAATACCCGGTCTGGAACGCCGGGTCGTAGATTTTCATGTCGGAAGCGAGCGAGGTGCTCATGGAAGGATGCCTTAGCGTTTAGCTTGGGTTGGTTTGATTGGGTTGGATGGATGGGTTGGATCAGGCGGGGAGCTGGCTGTAGGCGTCAGCGCCGTGGGCGGCGATGAACGCGCCCTTCTCGTCACTGGTCATCGAGGAGCGGATCTTGCTTGCCGGGGGAGCGCCCAGGCCGGGATCCTGCGGAGCGCCCTTGGCGAGAGCCAGGAGCTTCGCGTGGTCGGCCTTGAGGGTGGCGAGTTCGGTGGCGGCGGCCTTGGCCTCCGTCTGCGACTGCTCCAGAGCCGCCTTGGTATCGACCAGCTCCTTCGTCTTGGCCTCATCGGCCAGCGCGGCGCTGCGCGTATTGGCGAACGCCGTGAGGAGTTCGGGGGTGGCGTCGGGTTTGGCCGCTTCCGCGATCAACTCCGACGACAGAGAGGGATGGGAGAGCGCAAGTGCGGCCATCGCCGCCATGAGCTGAACGTGCATCATAGACTCCTTGGCGATGTCCGCCTTGAGGGGTTGCTTGAATCCAGCCGTCGAGGTGACGGCAGGCATGGAGATAGTGTGCTTCGTCGTCGGCAGCTTGGCAGCGGACGCCATGAGCTGATCCCAGCTCATCATCTCGTCGGCCAGGCCCATAGCGATTGCAGCCTCGGGGCGCCACATCTCGCCAGTGGTAGCCGCTGCGATCTGCTCGTCGGTCATGCCGCGTCCAGCCTGGACGCCGCCGGCGAACACAGCGTGGAAGTCGGCCAGGTCACGGTCGATGGCCCGTGCCTGTTCCAGACTCAGGGTTTCTCCCATTGCGCCGGGCGCCTTGAGCGGAGAGGTGCGGAACACTTGGACTTTGACGCCCCGGTTCTCCTGTAGCCTGGTCTGATCGACGTGGGCGGTGATGACGCCGATGGATCCGACCTCAGAGGTAGGCCCGGCCATCACGATCTTGTCAGCCTGGGAGGCGAGCCAGTAGGCCGCCGATGCCGCCATGCCGTCGACGAAAGCAATGACCGGCTTCCCACCGGCCGAGACTCGACGGATGGCGTCCGCAGTCTCAGACGTGCCGGCGACGGTCCCGCCGGGTGAGTCGATCCGAAGGACGATCCGCTTCACGTTGGGGTCAGCTGCCATCGCCAGGAGGTCGCGTTGCAGGCTTTCGGCGCTGCGGCCGGCGTCCTGACAGTTGCCGTTGATCTGGTCAGCGTAGCGAGCGATGACGCCACGGACGGGGATCACGGCGGTATCGCCGATGATCTGCGGGCCGGGTTCGCCGCCGCCAGGCGAGTCGCCAGCCCTGGCACTCGGGGTCCGCTCGCCATTGGCGCGGGACTCCAGGAGCGCGGAGAGGATGTCGAAAACCGGGGGGTGGATGGCCCACACCTGATTCGACAGGAAGCGGAGAGCTGGGGTCATGGTCACGATTCAACTCCTGCCGGTTGTTCGGCTGGTTTCTCGTCGGCTTCCAGGTCGGTTTCCTGTTCGTCTGCCGGCTTGTCCTCGCCCGTGGGTGGGATTGCCATGGGAGCGCCGAAAGGTGCCTGTCCGCCGGGGACTGGCTTCGCGGTGGGGTCAGGAAGCCCCTGGCCCTCGGCGAACTCGATGTCACGGGCCGTCTGTTCCGCCTCGTCCTCATAGTCGAGTCCGAACATGGCGAAGGCGGTTGTTGGGGACACTCCGGTTTCGATCAGGTTTTTGATCGTCACGGAGTCCTTCTGACGGTCGGTGCTGTATTTGGGCGGCCGGCTGTAACGCCCGGCCATGATGTCGGTCCAGTCGTCGGTTCCGAACGTGAGCCGGTCGCGGGCGACTTCCTCACGGATGATCGCCTCGTCCATGACGCGGGACACCTGCGCCTGATGGTCCTCCTGATAGCCCTGACAGGTGCGGTCGTTCTGGTCCAGGCCGGCGCGCGCCGATGCCAGTGAAGCCTCGCCCATCTCGCACAGGACAACCTGCCACGGCAGGCCCCACATCGCGGACAGAGAGCGGTACATCGTGGTCAGGAAGTCTCGGAGGTCGGCTCCCTGGAAACTGGAGGTCATGAACTTCACATCAGAGGCGCCGTACTTAGCAACAAGGACGCTCATCGGTCCCAGGACCGCGTTCTGGCCCAGCCGCGCCTTCGCCGTGATCGAGGCTTTCAGCTCCTCCTCGTCCTCAGTGAAGTAGATTATCGGGTGGATCGCCTGCGCGCGCTTGCCGGCGACGTGAGCCTCGACAGTCCCTTGGATCTGCCGCATGAGGAGGAGCGCCGGGGCGAACATCGAGATCCCGCGCACCATGCCGGGAACGCGCATGCCAACTCGGTGAATGACGTTGCGGCTGCCGTCATCTGCCACCATTGGGATTCGGTCCCATCCGGTGATGTTGATGGTCCCATACGATCCGATCTGCGTCTTCTCAACATAGATCGCCGTCGCTTCTCCGGCCAGGTTGAACTCGATGCCGTCCTGGATCGTCAGGTTGTTGACGGCTTGGCTTGGGTTGCTGACCCGGTTCGGCATGACCAGACGCCAGCATGTTGCCTGGTAGGCATTGCGGCGTTCGGGTCGCCAGAGCCTCACGGCGAAGCAATCGCCCATAATGGTCGCGGTCCAGTCCAGCGCGCGCTCCAGCTCAACACGGGTCAGGCCGCCGGATGCGTCGATCTGCCGGCCGGCGCTGGCGTGTCGGATCGACGCCTCGATGGCCCGGCGCTGGTTGCGCTCCTCGGTCGTGGTCTGGATTACGTCCTTCTCGCTGTAGGTCGAGCGGAGGACCATGCCGGTAGGGCCATGAGTCTCGCGCAGCTTGGCGGACACCATCGCCGCCGCGAACGGATCGTTGCTGACCAGGGACAGGCCACGGGCGGCCAGGACCTTTGCCTCGGCCGACCAAATGTGGTTCGGCTCGCTGATCCAGGTATTCCAGTCGGCGAACAGACGATGGTCAGTAGATCCGACGAACTGGCTCATTCGGCGAACTCCATTGGGATGATGGAGATTCCGCCAGTTCGCCCAACATAGGCAAAGCCGGCGCGGACGACATCGAGAGCTTGCTTGAGTTGGGCCAGGTTGGCCGTCACTGATCGGCCGTTCATCGTGTAGCTGGCGATGGCGCCACGCTGCAATGCCTCGTTACCGGCAGTCAAAGCGATGATGGCGGACAGTTTTGACTTCGCCTCGGTCCAGGTCAGACCAAGCAAGGCGTTGGCGAGGTCGCCGTTCATTCCGGCGAGTGACAAGTCTTCGGAGCTGATCGTTAGGCCGAGTACGGTCATGCGCTCTTACAATGAGCGCAACCGTCTTGGACAGCAATGGTTCGATCCTACTATTCTCCGGAATCGTCTAACTGTTTGCTGCCAAACAATCTAGCAGATCACTTGTGCATTTTCCCTTCTTCTGATTCCGCTTCCTGATGATCCATCCGTCTTGATCTCCGTCCCTCTGAGCCAGGAAGCGGGTATCGTCACTCAGGATTCTGGACGGTACGGCGGTTCCGAATTATCACTCATTGTGGACCGCCAAGCAGTCGCCACGCCGCTGCCGCAGCTAGCGGGACATGCCCGTTGCCGAGGCCTTTTATGCGACATGTCCAGTTTCCGTGTGACCCAGCGGCCATCCCATCAACCACTCGACCCATAGGGGGGTTCAGCTTCCCACCAGCCGGGGCGCTGATCGCATCGCGCAGCGGCTTCGACCTGATTGCTTTCTGCCTCATGAGCGCCTCGCCCCTGTACGGTGTCTTGTGATCCGTCGCGGCCGGTGTCGGCCACGTCAACGCAGCCTTTGCCAGCAACGGCCTGCCCTGCGATGATCCGCCGGCCATCGACCGGAACCCCTGCTTGTGGCTCGTCGCGGTCACGGTGGGCAAGTAGCCACCATCTGTCGCGCTGGTGGGGCGCTCCAACATCAGACGCGGACAGGATTCCGTCGCGCCAGGAATATCCGCGCGCCACCAGGTCTCCGATGACGACGTGCCGTCCTTTGGTTCGGATGCGGGGTGAGTTTTCCAAGAAAACCCAGGAAGGTCGTATAGCGTCGATTGCACGCATGACTTCTCGGTAGAGTCCGCTTCGCTCGCCGTCGATTCCGCGCCCGTTGGGATTGGCTGCGCTGATGTCGGTGCAAGGGAATCCAGCGCACAGCGCATCGACGCCAGCCAGCTCTCGCGCGAAGTCCACGGATCAGACATCGCCTTCGATGACGCGGACGCCGGGGAACTGGCGGCGCAGGACGGCGCAGGCGTATGGATCCCACTCGACGGCGACGACGGGGTAATGGCCGAGGATGAGGTCGGCAAGCAGTCCGCCGCCGGCTCCTGCAAATAGGTGCGCGGTTCGCATGTCATGGCCTGCCCGAATCAGCGGCATAAGCCACGCACGACGGGTCGCATCCACCGAGGGGGTAAGCCGCCCCTAGATGGTTCCGTTGTGCGTGGCTTGCGCCGTTGGTTGATTGGTTCATGCGGCTTACTTTCGATGGCACAGGGTGCGACCCCGGTGCTGGTTTGCAGTCTGTCGTCATTTTCAGCACGGTCAACACCACCAGTCCAACCCGTTCCCGTGCTTAGGACATCCCGCCTATGTGATACAGTTTTGATCGGAACCCGAATCGTTTTATGCCCGGTAAGACTTTGCCCTACCAGCGTTTTTGCTTTCCTTCTGACGGCTCTGGCACTCCTCACAATGCCAGTAGGCGATCTCTCCGTATTCGTCCCGTCGCCGGAGAGCGGTCGATCCGCACTTCTCGCAGCAGATGACTTCCACCAGGATCCGCCGCTGTCCCTGCTTCCATGCTGTCGGTTGAGGTGCGACATCCTTGGCCGGTGCTTTCGGAGCTGCCGCCTGTGATTGGGCTGGAGCCTGCGGGACTTCCGGACCGTATCCATCGAGCCAGCCGGCGGTCACAGGGTATACCCGCCCATGAAGTCATCCTTTGGGTTTGGCGCCTGGTACGGTGCTGGCGCTGTCGGCTCCTTGAGGCTGTCAAACTTGAGGACGTGAGCCGCCGCGATCTGCATGTGTTCTGCGTCCCACCAGTGGTTGTCTCTCCGCTCATCCTCTCGGCCGGTCGGTGTGACGATTACTCGCGGCACCCATCGAGTCCTGGCGCGGCCGTGCCTGTTGATGATGCGGACTTGGTATTCAGAGCCGAGCGATGCCAGGTAGGCGTCAGGTACTCCGTCGCACAGGTGCCAGGGCGGGATGCCAGGAGCCTTTCGCAGCCGGTCGTTCAACATCGTTTTCCAGGCATCGGAATCGGTGTAGAAGTAGCGAACTCCGGTCATCAGTTTCCGGCCTCCGTTGGCGGCCTTGCGTGGATCTCTGGCGAATCGTTGGACAATGGGCTGGCTCATAGAGTCGCGGCCGTGGAGGATCATCCTGGTAGACGCGCGCGCCTGCGCCCAGGTCTGGACATAGACTCGGACGTTGCCGTTGGCGCCGTCCATCGCCACGGCATCGGCGATCTTGGTGGAGTTTCCGATTGTCCAGCGCCGTTTCTCCAGCGCCTCGACTTCATCCCATCCCGTTACCTCTCCGCAGTCAACCAGCCAGCTCTCGCCGGCAACGCCCCATGCACGGACAACATACGGGAACCAAACATGGTCGCGCTCGTTGCCCTGCTGGTCCATCGTGATGAGGATTTTCTGCGCTCCCTGTGGTGCGGTGTATCTCGGGTGCTTGTGTTCGATGATCTCCAGGAGCTTTCCAGGTGTCTGAGCCTCCTGCGCTGCCTTCGGGATCGTCGGCTCTGCTCGCCAGTTGTTACGGTGCGCGATCCATTCATTCTCAGATCCCTGGCGGATCAGCTTCATCTCTCTGGCCGATGCCTCACACAAGTTGACGAAGGAAGAATAGAGTGAATGGACATGCCCCGTCCTGATCGTCGTTTCGCACTTGGCAAAGCTGGTGATGTGATGCGCCTCGTCGAACTCTGCCCAGGGAGTCCAGAGTCCTGATGGTTGTTGCTCGTTCATCTCCCACTTGCCAGGGATCCAGTGATTCGCTCGGCATGCGTCGAGAACGATTCGATCACGCTCTGATGCAGTGTGAAGCCGGCCGCAGAACGCGCATGCCCATCGAGCAAGACCAGCGGCACCGTCAGCTGCCGACACCATGACATGCTGATCCTCGATGCCGACCTTGACGGCCTCGGCGAGACTCAACGGCTTCTCATCGTCCATGATCCGCAGGCCGTCCCAGGATAGCTCTTGGCTCGCCCGGCATCCGAGGCAGTCAACCAGCAGTCGCTCGTGACTGCCAGAGAGGAGCCTGCGCCATCCGGGGTTCCCGATGTCCGTTGGCGTGGTGACTCCGAACGCCAGCCGGCGCCGTCCATATGTTTTCTGCCGGTCTAATCCGAGGTCGATTGCATCGCCCTGCCCTTCGACATCGACGGGTGATAGATCGAACTCATCCCATGCCTCGTCGCATAGAGGACGAGAGCGCAGATCTATGGCGATGGACGAGCATAGATAATAAATTGTCGCCGTGTCGAGGTGCCAACGCTTTTCAGTTATCCGGATTTTCCGGACTTCTGTTCCCTTGGTTGGTAGGTGCCTCGCGAGCTGTGGCGACTCCTCAAAAAACGGCATGATGCGCTCGCGCTGGGTTTCTGACAGGTCCTCCTTTCGTGGAAGGAAGTACCCGGTCGGCCCTGGCTGCTGGTCAATGAGCCATCCCATGATGGCGAACAGCATGGAGCGGGTGAACCCAGTCTGTGTTCCCTTCGTCAGCCATATCTGTTCGGTAAGGTGGGCGTATGGGTCACGCTCGCCAATGAACTTGCGGCCCATCTTGCGCGCGCTTGCCAGGTTGAGCCAGTGGGCGACGTATGGTGTTGAAACATCAGACCAGGCACCAGGGCGCGCGCTGTCCCTCGCCGACAGCCGGCCGTGGAGTCGGTTCCAGGTCAGGCAGTCAATAGCCGGCGGCGGACGGAGAGCCGAGAGTGCCGCCTGGTAGAGCCAGTGAGCGCGCGTCTTGATCTCCATGGATGAATCAACGAACATGGACGCCATCCTCGATTGGCCGGAACTTCTCAGCTGCGGTCGCTAGGTTGCTAAGGGATGCGTCGATCATCTCCCGGATCCCTTCGGCTGCCTCCTCTGTCCCCTTGGACTGCGCCATCTCCACCGCGCGCGCTGGCAGGTCATGGCGCAGCACCGTCCTAATGTCCTCCATCGCCGTGATGACGACTGCCCTGGCCTCGTCTGCATCGAGCATGGCGCCAGAGAGAGATGCCAACTTGGCTCCCAGGATGGCGACCTCCTTCTCTAACTTCTGCTCGCGCAGGGATGCAGCCGGCCCCTGTTCTCCTGGACGCCCTGCCTCCCGCTTCTCGCAGGCCAGCCAGCGCCACATATCCATTTTCCGTATCGGCCCCTTGGTTGGGACCGGCGCTCCTTGGCGCTTCCACTCATAGAGTGTCCTAACTCCAACAACTCGGTTCAGTCCCTTGCCCAGCTCGTCGGCACACTCTTTCCGATCCTTCCATACCTGCTCCTGCTCCCTGGACTCCAGGAGCAACCGCCACTCGTCAGGCTTGAGATTATGCCCGGCCTCCGCCTTGCGAACGAACTGAGCTACAAGCGCGCTCGTGATCGTGTCGTGGGGATCCGGCTTTGCCGGTGGCAAGATGGCGGCTGGTTTTGTCATTTCATGTTTCGTAGGGCGGCGGCTGCCATGAGGAGGTCGAGGTAGAGTTTGTTGGCAAGGTACTTGCGGACATGTTCCCGGATCTTCTCAGGATTGGCAGCGCGATACTTTCTTTCATACTCCCGCCTCTTTTCTAGATTAGCAGCGCGATACTTGCGGTCATGTTCCCGGATCTTCTCAGAATTGTAGGCGCGCCGCTTACGGTTAGATTCCTGGTACTTCTCTGGATTGGCCGCGTACCGCTTGCGTGCTTGTTCCCGGTACTTCTCTGGATTGGAAGCACGTTGCCTGCGTGATTTATCCCGGAACTTCTCTGGATTAGCAGCACGATTCTTGATTGCTAGTTCCCGTTTCTTATCTGGATTAGCAGCGCGGCACCTGCGGTGATATTCCCGGATCTTCTCTAGATTGGCAGCACGATACTTGCGGGCATATTCACGCTTCTTCTCTGGATCTTTGTAAGACACGTTCAGCCCATCGCATGAAGCATGTTTGCCAGGTCGATCCGTGACAGGCTGCATGGCCGGTTGACCATGATCTTTCCGGCCTTGACCGTCCACGCTGACGATACGCCGATGGCCTTGTCCGATACCGCTGAGATTGCCGGAGTCCGAGACTCCACCCATGCCCGTTGCGCCGACTCGTCCCTGATGTGATCGGAGGCAAACACCTGGCGTGCCTGTTCCGGGGTAAGGTTGTCCACCTGGACGCGGAGTGTTTCGCCGCCAGCGATCAAGACGGCCACACCTTCATTGAGCGCGCGCGTCTGGATCGGGCCAGGCAGCCGGCGCAGGATGGATGCCCCGGCCGAGCTGTCGGTCAGCAGCCGGTGATCCAGGATGCCGTTGCCGATGGACTCCAACTTGCGCCATGTGGACGGAGCAATTTTAGGAAACCGCGCGATGATGAGATCTCGGAACTCTGGTCCGTGTTCCGCGATTCCTTTGGCGAGGATCTGTCCCGCCTCGATGAATCCGGCCGATGCTCGGTTGAACGCATCGTCAAATGCGTCGAAGAATGAATTGGCAATGTCGTTCACGGGTGTCTCCTTTAAGAGATCGGGGTTTTCAACGTGTCATCGGGAATAAAGTGTCGGGTTTCTGACTTGGGAACATCCTCGCCATACGACGAGAGGTATTCATCAAAGATCATCACATTTTTACATATGTTTTTCACAGCCTGACTCCTCTGCGTTGTAAATACTTGCGACACATAACTGTGTATATGCTAATTTGTGCATTTCGACTATTTTTCCTGCACAGAAGTGCATGTAGATGTAT
>Ga0209182_10000017_pt1 | contig 34170 bp, 26 predicted proteins | sample LakBais05cmmetaG_FD_185474 | JGI IMG/M metagenome (GOLD analysis project Ga0209182, IMG submission 185474) | Lake sediment microbial communities from Lake Baikal, Russia to study Microbial Dark Matter (Phase II) - Lake Baikal sediment 0-5 cm... | ecosystem: Environmental > Aquatic > Freshwater...
GAGGGGGGCCCCGGGGAACCAGTCCCGTCGGTTCCCTCCGTCGGAAAAGCCGACGGGGCCCCCCTCCGCTACGGGGGCTTGAGGGCGGTCTAGGCGCCGCTCATACATTGTCACTTTATTTATTGCGTTTGTATTAGAGAGCCTTGAAGGCATGCCTCCGAGTCCTTCATAGCGTTAGGAATTCCCGCTCCAAATTGACTGACTGCTCCGAAAGCCCTATAATTTTGGAAATGATAACAAAAGAGATTGAGGCCCTCATCGCCGCGGCCCTCAAGGAAGACATGCCGCGCGGCGATATCACATCGGAAAGCGTTGTCCCCTCGAAAACACTTTCTCGGGCGCTCTTAGTCGCCAAGCAAGAAGGGATTCTTGCCGGAATCGATGTGGCCTGCCGCGTCTTTCAGAAGATCGATCCCGGGACGTCGTTCAACAGACTTTCGAGCGACGGACAGGCATTCAAGCCGGGCGATATTCTAGCAGAGCTCGAGGGAAGAGCCGTCGTTTTGTTGAAAGGAGAGCGGACGGCGCTCAATTTCCTTCAGCGGCTGTCCGGCATCGCCACGACGACGCGGAAATTCGTGGACGCGGTCGCCGGGACCAAAGCCAAAATTCTGGATACGCGCAAAACGACGCCCGGCCTTCGGGCTCTGGAAAAATACGCCGTTAAGATGGGCGGCGGCGAGAACCACCGCATGGATCTGTCCTCGATGGTCCTGATCAAGGACAACCATCTCATGGTTTGCGAAGACATCAAAGAGGCCGTCCGCCGAGCCAGGAAAAAAGCCGAGCGCGGCGTAGTGATCGAGGTCGAAGTCACGAATTACGGCCAGGCCAAAGACGCCGTCGAAAGCGGCGCGGACTGGATCATGCTCGATAACATGCCGCTCGCCCAAATGAAAAAGATCGTGGATTGGGTGGATGGGCGCTTGAAGATCGAAGTCTCGGGCAATGTCGACCTGGATAATGTCCGGAAGATCGCCAAGCTCGGCGTCGATTACATTTCTGTGGGAAAACTCACCCATTCTTATAGTTCGGTCGATCTCAGCCTCGAGTTTTTGGGTGTTCTGCCCCAACCTATCAACCGGGCCGAGCTCGAGATCCGTCGAAGGAAGGTCAAGCGATGAGCTCTAAACGCCTAAAAACGGATGTCCTGGTCATCGGCTGCGGGATCGGCGGCGCGAGCGCGGCCCTGGAAGCCGCCAAACAAGGCCTGCGCGTCGTCGTCATCACGAAGAGCGCCGCCCTTGAGGGAGCCAACACCTACTGGGCTCAGGGAGGCATCGTTTCGCTCGGTCCGGACGACAACCCCAAGGTCCTGAGAGAGGACATCATAAAAACCGGCGATGGCATCAACAACCCCGAAGCCGTGGATCTTCTGGTCCGAGAAAGCAAACCGCTCGTCGATAAGATCTTGATCGGCGAACTGAAAATCCCGTTCACCCGGAGCTCTCCTGCCGCCCTGGATTATGCTCAGGAGGCCGGCCATTCCCGGCGCCGCATTCTTCATGTCCTGGACGCGACGGGAAAAACCATCGAAGAAAAATTTATTGATGCCCTAAAAAAACACCCGAATATCACTTTGCTTGCCGAACACACCGCCGTGGACCTTCTGACAGTTCCCCACCATTCGAAGGACCCGATCGCCTATTATAAAGAGCCGGAGTGCATCGGCGCCTATATTCTTGATAATAAAAAGAATAAGGTAGAGACAATATTTGCCGCCCGGACCGTCCTGGCGACGGGAGGATGCGGAGCGGTCTATTTGCATACGTCGAACCCGCGCGATGCCATCGGCGCCGGTTATGCCATGGCCCACAGAGCGGGAGCCCGCATCGTCAACATGGAATATATCCAGTTTCACCCAACATCGCTCTATCACCGGGACGCTGACAGCTTCTTAATCTCGGAGACGGTGCGCGGAGAAGGGGCGCGGCTCAAGACCAGCAAAGGTCGAACGTTCATGGAAAAATACAGCCCCAAGAAGGACCTTGCGCCTCGCGACGAGGTCACCAGGGCCATCTATGAAGAGATGGTCAACAGCAATTCGGACTACGTCCTGCTTGACCTGGCATCTTACGCAAAGGTGGACATCAAAAAGCGGTTCCCCAATATCTCCAGGACCTGTCTCCAATACGGTATCGATATTACCAAGGAGCCGATTCCCGTCGTGCCAGCGGCGCATTACTGCTGCGGCGGAGTGCTCGTCGACGGGTCGGGCAAGACGTCGCTCAAGGGCTTATATGCTGTCGGCGAAGTCTCGTGCACCGGGCTCCATGGCGCCAACCGCCTTGCCTCGACGTCGTTGCTTGAAGGCCTGGTCTGGGGGACGCGAGCAGCGCGCCACATTGCCGAACATTTTGACCCCGGCGTTCCTTACCGGGAATCCAGGATCCATGAATGGTACTATCCCGAGAGGGAAGAGGCGATCGACCCGGCCCTGATCAACCAGGACTGGCTGACGATCCGCACGACGATGTGGAATTACGCGGGCATCATCCGGACGCAGAAAAGACTCGAGAGGGCCAGAGCCGATCTGGATTATCTGCGGCACCGGATCGAAAAGTTCTACAAAGAAGCCGTGATGGATACCACGATCGTCGGCCTCAAGCACGGCATCCAGGTCGCTCTGATGATCACCCATGCCGCCCTGGCCAACCCCATAAGCCGGGGCGCCCACTATCTGAAGGATTGAAAATATTAAAACATAATCTTCAGGCCTGCCGTCCCCGTCACTCCAGACAAGTTCAACTCGCCCTTGCGGACATTTGTGACCTCGGCGCTGGCCGGCTGATTTTTGGCGAAAGAGACCAAAGAATAAATATGCCCAGAATCATTTCTTTCCAGGTACCAGAGGTAAGCGTCCCTTTCCTCGTTATGACGTTTTCCTAGAAACCAGCTTTCGTCTTCAGCCAGATCGCCTTTGAGGCTGGTGATCCTGGCATACCGCCCTTCGGCCTGGACGACGAAAGCGAAATGGGAACTCAGACGGAGTTCCAGGCCCATCCCTCCCTGAAAACCGAATGGTTTGGCTTTCGACCGGAATTCCTGGGACTGCTCGTAGGAAAAGAAGTCCGTCTCAAGAGTGGAATCATGATCGAAGTGGGTCATATAATAGCCGGCCCCGGCAAAGACGTCGAGGCGAAGAGCCCTCCGAAGCGGGACATAATAGTGAAGGTTAAGGGTTAGCGGAATGACTCTGAGACTGGGTTTGTAGGCTTGCTTGACTGAGATGTTCAGCCATTCGAGGCCAATCTCGTTTTGGCGGCTGGCCCGGAAGAACCCGGCTCCAAGGCCAAGGCCGAAATGGGGGTCGAGCGAGACGACGAACTCAGCCCCGAGTCCCATCCCCATGTGGAGCGGTTTATATTTCCCCACCACGTCATTGAAGTTGTCGTTACAATAATCGTATATGCCCTGGATGCCTTTGTTATAGTCGTTCCCTAAGAAATAAGTCATCCCTCCCGTGACCCTGATCGAAACGGCCGCCGACGCCGCGCCCGCGGTTAATATGAATATAAGAACAAGGGTTAAAATCTCGATTTTTCTCATCGACGCTCCTTCCAATGGCGATAGTTTAGCAATTCCATTTATTTTTTTCCAGGCGGGGACTCATTGTCAGCGCGCGACCCCAAGCCTTTTTATTGACATTTTAGGGTGAAGAGATAAAATAAGTTGTTTTATAATAAGCATTTGGCAGAATTTGGGTACACAGATGCAGGTGTACTCCCGATCTTTAGTGGAGTTTACCATGGCCAATCCGACCGATGTGAAAGAGACGCTCAACCTGCCCCAGACGACTTTTTCGATGAAGGCAAAGCTCGCCCAAAAAGAGCCCGAGATCCTCAAGAAATGGAAGGACGGCGGCCTCTATAAGAAAATCCTGACCGCAAGAAAAAATTGCCCGACGTTTGTCCTGCATGACGGCCCGCCCTACGCCAACTTCAACATCCACCTGGGCACGGCCATGAACAAGATCCTCAAGGATTTTATCGTCAAGTCGCGGACAATGCAGGGCTTTCTCGCGCCTTATCTCCCCGGCTGGGACTGCCACGGCCTGCCGATCGAGATTCACGTGGACAAGCTCCTGGGCGAAAAGAAGAACGAGATGTCCATCATCCAGATCCGCGAGGAATGCAGGAAATACGCGCTGAAATACGTCGACATCCAGCGGGATGAATTCATCCGCCTCGGAGTTTTCGGCGAATGGGAAAAGCCCTATCTGACGATGGACCCCGAGTATGAAGCCGAGGTCCTCCGCTATCTGGCGGTGTTTTTCGCCTCCGGGAACGTTTTTAAAGGAAAACGGCCGGTCCACTGGTGCGCCCAGTGCAAGACGGCCCTGGCTGAGGCCGAGATCGTTTACAAGGATAAGACCTCGCCTTCCATCTATGTCAAATTCCCTCTGATTTCCGACCTCTCATCGAAATATCCGGCTTTAAAAGGAAAAAAGGCTTCTGTCATCATCTGGACGACCACGCCTTGGACCCTCCCGGCGAACCTGGCCATCGCGTTTCATCCTGAATATGAATATGCGGCGTTCGAAGCCGGGGATGAAGTTTATCTCACGGCAAAACGTCTGGTCCCGGTCCTCGTTGAAATCTTCGGCCTGAAAGACCCCAAGATCCTGGCAACGATCAGGGGCAAAGACCTTGAGGGATTGAAGGCGCGCCACCCCTGGATCGACCGCGAATCGCTCTTTGTCCTGGCCGATTATGTCACCCTGGATGACGGCACAGGCTGTGTCCACACCGCGCCCGGACACGGCTACGAGGACTACCTCACCGGCTTAGCCTATGGCTTGGATATCTACACGCCGGTGGACGATGAGGGGAAGTTCATGCCCGGCGTCGCGAAATACGCCGGCATCAATGTTTTCAAGGCCAACAAACTCATCAACGATGATATGCGGAAAGACGGGACGCTCATCAAGGAAGTCGAGATCTCCCATTCGTATCCCCACTGCTGGCGATGCAAGAGCCCGGTCATTTTCCGTGCGACGGCCCAATGGTTCATCTCCATGGATAAAGCCAATTTGAGAAAAAGGGCGCTCGATGAGATCAAGCGGATCCGCTGGATCCCGGCCTGGGCCGAGGAGCGGCTCACGACCATGATGGAGAACCGTCCTGACTGGTGCATTTCGCGCCAGCGCTCCTGGGGCATTCCCATCCCGGCGTTTTATTGCCGCGATTGCGGCGAGATCCTGGCCGACGAGACAACCTCCCGCCATATCGCCGATATCTTTGAGAAAGAAGGATCCAATGCCTGGTTCACCAAGAGCGCCGAGGCGCTCGTCCCGGCTGGCGCACAATGCCGGAAATGCGGGTTGTCGCGCTTCGACAAGGAACGAAACATCCTCGATGTCTGGTTCGAATCCGGCGCCAGCCAGAATGTCCTGGGCAAAAGGCCGGACCTGCCGTGGCCGTCCGACGTCTATATCGAGGGCCACGACCAACACCGCGGTTGGTTCAACAGCTCGCTTGTCGTCGGCGTCGCGGCCAAGAACGGTTCGCCTTTCAAAACCTGCATCACGCACGGATTCGTCCTGGACGAGCAGGGAAGGGCTATGTCCAAGTCCGCCGGCAACTTCATCGAGCCCCGGGAGATCATCCAACAGGACGGCGCAGAAGTCCTCCGGCTGTGGATCGCGATGCTCAATTACAAAGAGGACGCGCCGTTCGGCAAAGAGATCCAGCGGCGGCTGGTCGAGGCTTATCGAAAGATCCGGAACACGTGGCGCTTCATCCTCGGCAATCTCTATGATTTTTCTCCAGATAACGATTCGGTGGCTGCGGCCGACATGGAGAAGCTCGACAAATGGGCTTTGGAGAAAAACGCCGACATCGGACGGAAGGTCCTCAAAGGCTATGACGAATACGAATACCACCCGGTGTTCCACGCGATCTATAATTTCTTCACTGTCGAAATGAGCGCGTTTTATCTCGATATCCTGAAGGACCGGCTGTACTGCTCGGGTAAGAATTCGAGACTGCGGCGCTCCGCTCAAACGGCCCTTTTCCGCATCCTGAGGGACACCCTGACCTTGATGGCGCCCATCTTGCCGTTCACGACCGAAGAAGCCTGGGAATCCATGCCGGCCTATAAAGGAAAAGCGGAATCGATCCATCTCGAGCTGTTCCCCTCTTTCAAAGAACTGTGGCTGGACGCCGAGGCTCTAAAAGAGTGGGAAGGGCTCGTCGGATTGCGGGAAAAGGTCCTCAAGGAATTGGAAGCGGCGCGGGAGCAGAAACTCATCGGGAATTCACTCGAAGCCCGGGTAGCGTTGAACGTGCCGGCGTCGTTGATGCCCCTTATTCAAAAATATAAGGGTGACTTGGGTGCGCTGTTCATCGTCTCGAATGTCGTCGTGGACGCGGCCGCCGGCGAAGAACTCCACATCGCCGTGGCCAAAGCCCCTGGAAATAAATGCCAGAGATGCTGGAATTACTCGACGACCGTCGGGACAAGCACCTCTCACCCGGATTTCTGCAAACGTTGCGAAGATGTCCTCAAAGAAATGAACCGATGAAGCGTAACATGCCCTTTTTCATCCTGATTCTCGTCCTGCTCGCTATCGACCAGATCACAAAGGCTATCATCGCCGCGACCATTCCGTTTTACGGCTCGGTGCCGGTCATCCCCGGCTTCTTCGCTTTCTCTCATATCCACAACAAGGGCGCGATCTTCGGGATATTCTCTCAAACGGGCAGCCTGCTGATCACCATTCTCCTGACCGCCGCCTCGCTTCTGGCCTTGGGCATGGTCATTTTCTATTTCTTCAAAACGCCCCCCTCGCAAAAGCCGATGAAGATCAGCCTGACGCTCATCCTGGCCGGTGCGTTCGGCAATCTCATCGACCGGATCGTCCGCGGCTATGTCATTGATTTCCTTGAAGTTCACGTCAAGAGATTCTACTGGCCGACGTTCAACGTGGCCGATTCCTGCATCTCCATCGGAGCGCTCCTCCTTGTTGTCATTATTTTAATGAGGAGATCCTGATGCATCCCATCCTCATCAAGCTCGGTCCGCTGACGCTCCATTCCTACGGCTTTTGCATGGCGATCGGCGTCGCCTTCGCCCTCTGGTTCCTTTATCGGCAGGCCAAAAAACAGGAGCTCGATGGGCCCCGGCTTCTCGACGCCGCATTTTATATTATGATCGTCTCGCTCGTCGGGGCCAAGCTGATCCTTTTCGCAGGGAGCTTCTCCTACTACATCCAAAATCCCAAAGAGCTGTTCTGGGTGGCGCGGTCGGGCGGCGTCTTTCAAGGCGGACTGGCGTTCGGCATTTTTTTTGCCCTTTGGTATTTTCACCGCAAGCGCATTCCGACATGGAAAGTGGCGGACATCGCGGCTCCGGCGCTGGCCCTGGGGCACGGATTCGGCCGGATCGGCTGTTTCATGGCCGGCTGCTGTTACGGAAAAGAATGCGCTTTGCCGTGGGGGACGGCGTTTCACAGCGATTACGCTCATAACCTGACCGGCATCCCCCTGAACAGAGCGCTTCATCCGGTCCAGCTCTATGAGGCGGCGCTGAACTTTTTGAATTTTTTGATCTTATTTTTCATTCTCCGAAAAAAGACATTCGACGGACAAGTTTTTGCTCTTTATATCATCAATTATTCGATCATCCGCTACTTCACCGAATTCTTCCGGGGCGATCATCCCGAGAAAGCGTTTCTCTTCAAAGGGTCCTCGCCGTGGCTTACCATTTCCTATCCGCAGTTCTTCTGCATCCTGGGCTTGGTCGCAGGCCTCATCCTCTACATGATCTTCAAAAAACGGAAAAGTGCCTAAAAGAGAGTTCGAGATCACTCCGGAATCCGGAGCCAACGAGCGCCTCGACGTCTATTTATCCCGTCAGATCCAGGATTACACCCGCTCTCAATGTCAAAGATTTATCGATAAAGGACAGGTCGCAGTGAACGGTGAGGCGAAGAAGTCGAGCTACAAACTCAGAGAAGGGGACCGCATCGAGATCGAAGTTGAAATGCCGGAGGCAGCGGAGATCCTTCCCGAGGATATCCCTCTCAAGATTCTTTTCGGCGATGAGGATATCCTTGTCATAGACAAGCCGGCGGGCATGATCGTCCATCCCGGTGCGGGTGCGCGAAAAGGCACGCTCGTGAATGCGCTTATCTATCATTTTCCCGACATTCGGGGGCTTGGAGACATCGACCGGCCGGGAATCGTTCACAGGCTGGACAAAGAGACGTCCGGCGTGATGGTCGTCGCCCGAAGTTTGAAAGCCTATGACGAGCTGCGGCGGCAGTTCAAAGCCAGGGAAATCAAGAAGATCTATCTGGCGCTGGTTTGGGGACGCCTGCCCAAAGCCGAAGGACGGTTTGACTGGCCGATCGGGCGGCATATAAAGCACGGCCAGCGAATGTCCATCAAGACGCGCAAACCGAGATCGGCGGTCACGGAATATCGCGTCCAAAAGGAATATAAGGTTTTCAGTCTCCTCGAAATCAGGCCCGTGACGGGGCGGACACACCAGATCCGCGTCCATTTGTCCGCGGCCGGACATCCCCTGGCCGGGGATAGGCGTTATGGATCAATCCCTAAATCGAAATATAAGTTTTCGCGTCTTTTCCTGCATGCCCACGTTCTTTCCTTCTGCCACCCTGTCACGGGTCTTAGGCACGATTTCACTTCACCTCTGCCTGAAGAGTTGAAGGGGATCATGGATTCTTTGGACTTGGCCTAGCTTCTGGCGCCGGACTTGAGCGAGAAAGGAATCTGAGCGGGCCGGCCTTCGGGTTCGGTTTATCTTGAGATAAGAAGGGGTTTTATAGTAAGATATACCTTAATTTTTTGTCGTTAAAAAATGAATCATAGGCTGAACAAAATATGAAAGATGCTTGGGAGGCATGAGCATGAGAGACTACCCGGCCGACAAGATCAGAAACATCGCTCTCATCGGGCACGGCGGTTCTGGAAAGACTTCTCTCTCTGCGGCGTTTCTCTTCGATACCGGCGCCACGACCCGCCTGACAAAAGTGGACAAGGGCAACACGGTGACAGACTTCGAGCCGGAAGAGATCGAGCGGAAAATCTCGATCAGCTCGGCGCTGTGTTTCGTCGAATGGAACGACCATAAGATCAATATCATCGATACTCCCGGATACAGCAACTTTCTCTGGGACACAAAGGCCAGCCTGCGCGCCGTGGACGCGGCGGCGGTCGTCGTCTGCGGCGTAGCCGGTGTCGAGGTTGGCACGGAAAAGGTCTGGGAGATGCTCGAGGAATTCGGCCTCCCCCGGATCATCATCATCAACAAGCTGGACAGAGAGAACGCCCATTTCGGCCGGACGCTCGAATCGGTCCAGCAGTTCTTCGGCCGGCAGGCCATCGCCGTCCATATCCCCCTCGGCGAGGAGAAGGATTTCCGGGGCGTCGTTGATCTGGTCAACCAGAAAGCTTTCATCTTCGAAAAAGATGAAAGCGGGAGGTTCAAAGAGGAGGCTGTTCCCGCCGGATTCAAGGCCGAATCTGAAAGGCGCTATAGAGAGCTCGTCGAAATGATCGCCGAGAACGACGAGAAGCTTATGGAGAAATACCTCGATAAAGGCGAGCTTTCGTCTGAGGAAGTCCGGTCCGGACTAAAAAAGGCCGTTATGAACCACCAGCTCTTTCCCGTATTCGCCGTCTCGGCCATGCAGAACATCGGAGCTCAAACTCTTCTCGATGGAATCATCCATTACGCGCCCTCGCCTGTCGAGCGGGGCGATATTCAGGGCAAGATCAACGGCAAAGACGAGGTCCTCAAGGCGAACTCTGACGCTCCGTTCGCAGCGCTTGTCTTCAAGACGGTTTCTGACCCCTACACGGGGCGCATCTCGATGATGCGAGTCTTCTCCGGCAAAATCAATCCCGACGTGACGGTGACGAATCAAAACAAGGAAACGGACGAAAAGCTCGGCGGCCTGTTCTTCCTCCAGGGCAAGGAACAGACGCCGGCCGGCCAGGCCAAAGCGGGCGATCTCGCCGCCACGGCGAAGCTCAAAATCACGGCGACCGGCGACACGCTCTGTGCCAAGGGCGCCGGGATCGAGATCCCGCCCATCAAGTTCCCCGAACCGTCGATCTCGTTCGCCATCGAACCCAAGACCCGGGCCGATGAAGACCGGATCTCCCAAGCCTCCCACCGCCTGATGGAAGAAGATCCGACGCTCAGTTTTGAGCGCGATCCCGACACAAACCAGCTCCTCATCTCCGGCAACGGCGAGCTTCATGTCCGGATCGTCACGGAAAAGCTGAAGAAGCGCTACAACGTCGATGTGGAACTCAAACCGCCCAAGATCTCCTACAAAGAGACGATCAAGGGAAGAGCCGACGTCCAAGGCAAACACAAGAAACAGACCGGAGGACGGGGGCAGTTCGGCGACGTCTGGATCAAAATGGAACCGCTGCCGCGCGGCAAGGACTTCGAGTTCGAGGACAAGATCTTCGGCGGCTCGATCCCGAGGAACTTTGTTCCTTCTATCCTCAAGGGGCTGGAGGAAGCCCGGAAGAAAGGGGTTCTCGCCGGATATCCTGCGGTCGATTTCAAGGTCATCCTCTATGACGGATCCTACCACGAAGTCGATTCATCCGATATTGCCTTTAAGATTGCGGCTTCGAAAGCTTTTAAATTGGCCATGAAGGAAGCCAAACCGACATTGCTTGAGCCGATCATGAACGTCGAAGTCTATACGCCCGAAGCGTACATGGGCGACATCATGGGCAATTTGAACGGACGCCGCGGGAAGGTCCAGGGCATGGAGCAGAAGGGCAATATGCGCCTCCTCAAGGCGGTCGTGCCCATGGCCGAAATGCTCGACTTCGAGCCGACGCTGACGTCGATCACGGGCGGCCGCGGCTCGTTCCTGATGGAGTTCTCGACCTACGAGGAAGTGCCCTCGCACCTTCAGCCGAAGATCATCGCCGAAGCGATCAAGGAAGGCCGGGTAAGGCCGGAAGAGGAATAATCATATTTAGGTGGGGTTCACGGGGGTCTGCGGACCAGATTTATTTTAAGGACAGTCCTGCCAGTTGATCTCCCCGAAGAATTTTTCGATTTCCTTTAGCAAATCCTTGATCTGACCTTTCATGATGACCAGGTCCTGCATCTTTCCATCCTGGTCGCGGACATAGCTCGGCAGCACCGTTCGGTCGTGGAACCCCATCTTGCAGGCATGGTTGTAGGCGGCTTCCTGCGGCTTCATGAGCCAGACGACCACGGTCTCCACGTTCTTCCGCAGGGAAAGGCAGTAGAGTTCGCGCATCATGATCATGCCCAATCCTTTTCGCTGGAACGGCCGGGCCACGATCAGCCGGAGCTCCGCTTGGTGGCGGCGCCATTCCTCGAAAGAAAGCTCCAGGGCGCTCTCAGCGATGATCTCGTCTCCGTGGAGCGCGATGAGGCGGTGATGATAACCGAATTCCATGAGCTTGAGCCTCTGTTCGACCGTCTTCCGGTTCGTGACGTCGATGCGCAGATATCTGCGGTCCTCGAAGGGAAGGCCGCAGAAGAATTTCATCAAAGAGTCGATATCCTGGGGCAAGAGTTCGCGGATGACAATCTGGGTCCCGTCACTCAAAGTTTCGGTTTTCGGCATGGCCGCCCTCCTTTTCCCAGCTGCTCAAACTATAAGTGCGGATGACCCAATTGTCAAGCCGGGCATTATATCGGGATTTCAGAAGAGCCGGACGGCTCAAAAGAATTTGAGCGCGATTTTCACCGGGTCCGCCGCGGGACTTAAAAGGAATTCTTCTGTTCTTTCACGAAAAGCAGAAGCAAGGCTGCCGTCACAGTCAGCCCCAAAGAAAAATAGAACGGAACAGCCATCCCGAAGCGTTCCCAGAGAAAGCCGGCCAGAGCCGACGCGGGCAAAGCACAAAATCCGATGATCATCTGAAAAGCGCCGAGAGAGCTGGCCCGGAATGTCAGCGGACAGAGCTCGCAGACCAGAGTCCGCTGGACCGGGTCGAGGGCGGCCTTGTGGACCCCGTAGAGAACGAACATCAGGACGATGACGATCAAGCTCCGGCCGAAGATGATACTCAGGCTGACGCCGGCCCAAAAGAGGTAAGCCATGAACAGCACGGGCTTGCGTCCGATCTTGTCCGAAAGTTTTCCGAAGGGAAGGGAAAACGCGGCGGCGGCGGCTGTATAGATCAGATAAAGGACGGGGACAAATCCCACCTTAAAGCCGGATTTCGCGGCATAGACGAGGAGGAAGGAATAGCTGAAAGCCCCCAAAGCGTAGACGGCATTCAAGACAATGTAAAGCCGCATATTTTTATCAACGTCTTTAAGAGCAAGGCCTTTATAGATTTTCTGTCCGGTTTTTTGTTCTTTGATGTTGAGAACGATGAGGAGCGCGCCGACGAGAGAAGGGATCGCGGCGAGGGCAAAGAGCAGCCGGTAGCCGATGATATTCAGGAAAGCGATGCTGATCAAGATCCCCGTGACAGCGCCGGCGTTGTCCATGGTCCGGAGAAGACCGAAATTCCTTCCCCGCGTTTGGTCCGTAGAGATGTCCGCCACGAGGGCGTCCCGGGGAGCGCTCCGGATCTTTCCTATGCGATCCAGGACCCTGAAGGGGATAAGGTGCTGCCAGACCGCGGAGAGGGCGTAGCCCAGCCTCGATGTTGAGCCGCAGAGATATCCCATCCAGATGAAGATCTTTCGTTTCTTGATCCTGTCCGAAAAATATCCGGAAGCGGCCTGGGACAGGGAGACTAAAGCATCGCCGAGGCCATCGAGAAAGCCCAGAGCGGCCATGTTGGCCTTGAGCACGGTTGTGACGAAGGTCGGCCAGAGGGAATAGATGATGTCCGAGCCCATATCGTTAAAAAAAGAGGCCGCGGCAAATGTCCGCATGGATTTCTTTTGTTCTGCGGTCTCTTGATCCATATTCTGTTTCTCCGGCTCGCGGATAAATAATGCGTCTGATTATACCCCAAAATCGACGGCTGAGGACAGGGAACACCGTCATCCGTAAGCAATTCTTTTTCCAGGGGCGCCGGAAAGTCTACCAGGGGTGGCGCGGCGAAGGGGCTCCCCGCCCGCGCGCAGCGGCCCGGCGGCGAGCACGGCCGGGGAAGAGCCGCGACAGGACCCCGCCCGAAATTGGCCTGACACCGGAAAAAGAATTGCATACCCGTCGTCCCTTACTCGAATGATCTAACGTGTCGAGCGAGGCGGATGAAATTGACAGGCCCCAGCGGCGAAGATATGATACCAGGGAAAATCCTGAAACCAACGGAGGACTAATGTTGGACATGAAGAGAAAGGCATCCCTCTTGGCGCTGGTATTGCTTATCAGTATGGGCTTATCGCCGGCTGGAGCAGGCCAGGATGCGGCCGGAGATAAATCGCTTACGCTGAAAATCGGTGATCCTCGTTTCAAAGATAAGGTTTTGGAAGTCGCTCCCAACGAGCTTTATTCAATTGAGACCGGAAAATCCCTTCCGTTCGCTAGAATGATCCAGGAGATGAAGGAAAGCCGGCTCGTGTACATCGGTGAAACGCACAATTCCCTGCCCATACACGATCTCCAGCTCAAAATCATCCAGGCTCTGTATGAACAGGACAGGGACATCGCCATCGGTCTGGAGATGTTTCCGGTGACCTCGCAGGATGTCCTGAACAAATGGAGCCTGGGAATCCTGTCCGAGGAGGAATTCATCCGGGGGGCGCAGTGGTATATCCATTGGAATTTCAATTTCGACTATTACAAGAAGATTTTCGCTTTTGCCAAAGAGAACAAAATCCCGATCCGCGCTCTCAACGCGCCCAAGGACATTATCACGAAGATCCGGATGATGGGCTGGGACGCGCTGAGCGAGAGCGAGAAGGCCATCGTTCCGAGACCGGACCTGACCCACCAGGAGCATAGGCTGCTCATCCGGACCATTTTTGAGAGCGCTGATATCCCTCCGGCGATGAAAGGCGGGGGTCTGGACATGATGTTCGAAGGCCTGTACCGCTCGCAGTCCGCCTGGGACCATGTTATGGCCGCCAACGCGCTCGAGGGCGTGGGCAAAGAGAGGAAGAAGATGGTCGTCCTGGCCGGGTCGGGCCACCTGATCTATAACCTGGGCATCAACCTGCGCGCCTTCATTCAAAGCAAGCTGCCGTTCAAAACCGTCATCAGCGTTTTCGTTCCGAAAGGCCTGAACGCGGTCCCGGTGGCAAGAAGCCTCGGGGACTATCTCTATGGGATCCCGGAGGAGGAGAAACCGGCCTATCCTTCGATTGGGCTCGGGTTCAAGACGTTCAAAGGGCTCGATAATCTCGTGATCGACAGCAAGCCGATGGACGGCGTCGCAAAAGGCGCGGATTTCGAAAAAGGAGACATCGTCCTTTCTGTTGACGACAAACCGTTCAGCGACATCAATGATCTCAGGATCTATCTGGCGAGATTCAAATGGGACGAGGAGGTGAAGTTCCACATCCTGCGCAACGCCCAGGAGAAAGACGTCTTCGTGAAGTTCAAGCTTCCGCCTCCGGCTTTGGCCGAGCCTAAAAAATAGGACATTCAGGAGGCACGGATAAGGAGCGATAATTTTGGTCGCTGGCGATAGCAAGAGAAAGGAGGTCCGTAATGAAAAATCGAGAGAAATTTATTCAAATCATCATCTTTTTTATCGGCGTGAGTTTTATATTCACAGGCGCGGAAGCCCAGACGCTCAAAACTCCGGCCGAAGAGGCCAACTATAAGCAATACAGCCAACATGAAGAGATCGCGCGTTTTCTCTGCGCCCTGGATGCTCAAGCGAAAGAGGTCGCGGTCCAGATCATCGGAAGGACCAAAGAAGTGAAAGGCTTCCCTTCAAAGGATCTCTATTTATGTCTCATCAGTGACGAAGGCGCCTCGTCGCCCCAAACCCTCAACCGGAACAAATTGACCATGATGCTGACCGCGTCCCAGCACGGCAACGAGCAGTCGGCTAAAGAAGCGGCCCTCTGGCTCATCCGGGACATCGCCGTCGGCGAGCTCAAACCGCTCTTGAAAAAGATGAATTTTCTTTTCATCCCCCAGACCAATCCGGTCGGGAATTGGAATGACATCCGGGAGAACGAGATCGAGCTCGACATGAACAGGGACCATGTCAAGCTCGAAGCCGAGGGCGTCCAGGCCATTCACCGGGCGTTCCGTGCCTATATGCCCGAGGCGACGATCGACGTCCATGAGAAAGGGGACGATTATTACCGGGTCTCGATCGGCTGCGTGTCTAACATCAACATCAGCGCCGCCCTCCTCGATTTTTCCCGGAAAAAGATTTTGACCGAGGTCGAAAAGAGTCTGGCCCAGAAAAAATATACATTCTTCGAATACCTGGTCACCCAGGAGATGGGGATCGATTCCTCGGCTGGGGTCCGTTATAAGCCTGAGGAACTGGCCAATCGCGAGCCGATGAAGCGCTACAGCACGACCGATCTCAACGACGGCCGCAACAGCCTCGGAATTTACGAGACGCTGTCATTCATCCAGGAAGGCGCTTCAAAACACGACGTCGAAACGCTTCAGGAACGAACGGGCTGGCAATATTCCGGGATCCGCTTTTTCACCGAGGCTCTGGCGAAAAACAGCGAAGAGGCTCTGACGCTTGTCCGGAACCTGCGCCAAAGCCTCGTTGAGAACGCCAGGGCCTATTCCGATCGGAACCTGGCTCATCTGGGGATGGATTATGTCCGCGATCCTCAGAAGTCGGTCCTGAATCTGAAGAAATTCGAGCGGATTGAAACAGCCGTCAGGACCATGGGAATTCTCAAAGCGGATAAGAAGGCCGGCGACCTGCTGACGGCTGCCGATATCGGGCCGAATCCGAATCGAGGTTCGGTCAAGGTCGTTGATGATATCGTGAAGAATTGGTTCCCGAATGTGGCGTCCAAGCTGACCGTGCCGCGGCCGTTGGGATATGTCATTCCGGCGAAACACCAGGATGTGGTCGAGACGCTGCTCCTCCACGGCATCACGGTCGGGATCTTCACGAAAGACATGCTGCTCGAGGTCGAAGCGTATGCGGCTTCAGACGTCGTGCCGGCGAAATACGATTATCTCCCCCCGGAAAAGATCGATGTCGAAAAGAAAATGCTTCAGACGATCGTCAAAAAAGGGGATTTTTATGTCTCCTGCGCCCAGGAGGCCGCCCTTCTGATCCCCAGCCTTCTCGAGCCTCAGTCGGACTACGGATTCATTCGCTATTGGAAATACAAGATTATGCCTGAAAAAGGGGATCTTTTCGCGTTTACCAGGGTCGTCAAAAGCCAAAACTTGGCGCTGATTCCATACAAGAACTGGGCCCGGTAAGAAAAACGGGGCCACATCGCTTTTTTCCTCGACGAAAACTGAGCGGAAAAGATAAGGGGGCGGAAAAAGTGATATGGCTCGGTTTCTATTTCTTTTCCGTCAGGTCTAAGTAGATCACTTCGACCAGGCTCGGCCGGCGGCGTCCTGCGGCCGCCCCGGGCTGGTCCGTTATTCCGAACGCCTTTTTGATGTCCTCGAGGGATTTCCCTTCTTGAACCATGGATTTGATCTTCGCTTGCTTATCCTCCATCGATGTCAGGAGCTCCTGGATGTCCTTTTTCGTCAGGGGATCATTGTGTCCCGAGATGTACGTGTCGGCATTCAACTCCAGAAGCTTTTTAAGCGTATTGACGCTTCCGAAGGATGTGCCGCCTTTTTGACGGTGGATCAATGGATCGCGGCCGATAAAGACGAGGTCGCCGATGAAAGCGACCTTTTCCGCATCAAAAAAGACGACCGCGTCGCCGCTCGTATGGGCCGGGCCAAAGTGTTTCAGATCGGCGAGGCATGTTTTTGGAATAAGAACGCTGAGATCTTTCGAAAATGTTTGAGTCGGCAAGTAAGCTCGGAAGGCTTCCATCTTGGAATCTTTAAAGGCTTCTTCCATGTCTTTTTTCGTTTGCTCGTGGGCTATGATTTGCCTGATTTCTTGACGGGGAAATCCCGTGAGTCCGTTGACATGGTCGCCGTCGCTGTGGGTGATGACGACGGTGACGATGGGTTTCGACGTCAATTTTCTAATTTCGGCCACGACCTGCTTGGTCGATTCCTCGGTCATTTTGGCGTCGATGGCTAAAACTCCTTCCTCAGCTATGATGAATCCGGTGTTTGCCCCGCTCCCGCCCTTGACCATGTAGATGTTGCCCTTGACCTGCTGGACCGCGACGGGCGGCGGCTGCTGCGGCTGCTGGCAGAGAAGGGCGTTTATTCCGATTAAGGCAAAGAAAACAAGAAATCCCATTCTCCTCATGACCTTTTTCATCGAAACCTCCTTTAAGATCGTTTTATTTATACTCGAAACGCGGCCGGGATGCAAAATTTCAATGGCGGCGTTCAATGAAACGCCGCATCTTCTCGAATGTCATGAAGTTAAGGAAGATGCGGACGATAGTCCCCAGGGGAAGCGGTGTGGTCCGGACCTCGCACCGGCCGTCTTTCACAGCGCGGATGATGGAGGGGATGCTCTTGTCGGCCTCGACGAGGGTGTAGGTCTTTCCGAATTGCCTGAGGTTATGGGAGTCTGAATTGCCGACGAGCGGCTTGCCGTGCTCCTGCGCTGCCCGGATAGCCTTTTTATTCAAATTCAGGAGTGAATTATGGTAGCAGGTGAACTCGATGGCGTCGATATAGCCCAGGAGAGGATAGAGGTTCTTTTGGAGAGATTTAAAAAGATGGAAAAATGGATGGGGCGCGATGACGAGGCTCTTGTCGCTTTTCAAATGGCGAAGATCAGTCAGGGAATATCCATTTGGGTCCGGCTTGAATTGGGGATTGATAATAATGATATGGCATTCGTCTGCCGTGATCTCGATTCCCGGAATGAGCAAGAGATTTTTTTGGGCGGCGTAGCGTTCGAGCGCCGGGCTGAATAAAAGCCGGTCATGATTGGTAATCGCCAGGGCGTCGAAGCCTTTCCGGGCGGCGATATCGATGAGCTCAGGGGCGGTATACCGGATGAAATCCTTGGGGTCTTCCCTCGTATGGGTATGGAAATCGATCTTGAGTTTTTTGGCTGAAGAAAACCGATCTCCCGCCTCCGGTCTCGCCTCGCTTTCATCCGGGACCGGAGGCAGGATCCTTTGATCGGTCAATGCGGTAAAATCAGAGCTTGGTCTCTTCGACCGTCTTGGTCACGACGCCGACCGTCTTCTGGAGCATAGCTTTTTCTTCGTCGGTGAGCTTGATCTCGAGGATTTTCTCGAGACCCTTGCCGCTGATCATGCAGGGCACGCCGAGGAAGAGGCCCTTGATCCCGTACTCGCCCTCGCACAGCGCGGCACAGGCCAGGATGCGCCGTTTGTCCTTGAGATAGGACTCGGCAATAACGATGGCGCTCCAGGCCGGGCTGAAGAAGGCCGAGCCTTTGCCAAAGAGCTTGACGATTTCCGTGCCTGCTTCGCGGGTCCGGATGACGAGCTTGTCGATCTGTTCTTTAGTTGCGATCTCGTTCAGGGGGACGCCGCCGACAGTGGTCAAGCGGGGCAGAGGCACCATGTCGGGTCCATGGCCGCCGAGAACCGTGCCCGCGACATCCGCCACCGACACGTTAAGCTCCATCCCGATGAAGGCGCGCCACCGGGCTGTGTCCAGGGTCCCGGCCATGCCGATGACCTGGTGCTTGGGGAAGCCGGTTAATTTGTAGAACGCATAGACCATCGCATCGAGAGGGTTCGTGACGATGATACAGAAGGCCTTGGGGGCATACTGTTTCACGCCGGCGGCGACGTCGGAAATAATCTTGAGGTTGACGCTGAGCAGATCCTCACGCGTCATCCCCGCCTCGCGGGGTTTGCCCGCTGTGACAATGACCACATCCGCGCCCTCGATGTCCTTGTAGTTCGATGAGGCGGTGATGTTGGCATCATAATTGCCATGGGGCGCCATTTCCATCAGGTCCAGGGCTTTGCCTTTGCAGATGTTCTCGTAGCCCGGAACATCGAGGATGACGATGTCCCCCAACTCCTTCTGGGAGGCGAGCATGGCCAGGTTCTGGCCGATCTGGCCTCCGCCGATCAAAGCGATTTTCTTTCTCATAAAAATTTCTCCTTTCTTTAAGATGATATTTATTAGGCTTTCAGATAGACTTCCCAAGTCTCTTTGAGCTTCGGATTCTTTAGCCAATCCATAATGTAATCGGTAAAGGCGGCTCCCGTCGCTCCGTTCGAACGGCCGGTGATGGTCATCTTCTTTTCGTACTGGCCGCAGATATCGAGCGCCATTTCGAGGTTCTTGCCCTTTTCCACAAAGCCAATATGGCCGAGGAGCATTGCCTCGGCCCGGATCATGCTGCAGGGATCGGCATACTGGGCTCGGCCTTCCTTGACCATGCGGGGCGCTGAGCCGTGAATGGCTTCAAACATGGCGTACCGCTTTCCGATATTGGCGCTTCCTGCCGTTCCCACGCCACCCTGAAATTCGGCCGCTTCGTCCGTCAGGATGTCACCGTAAAGGTTGGGCAGGACCATAACCTGGAAGTCGCGGCGGCGCTTTTCGTCGATGAGTTTGGCCGTCATGATGTCGATGTACCAATCGTCCACTTGAATACCCGGATATTCCTTGGCGATGCGGTAGAAATTCTCCAAAAAGCGGCCGTCGGTCGTCTTGATAACGTTTGCCTTGGTGATGCAGGTCACTTTTGTCCGGCCGTTTTTCTTGGCATGCTCGAAGCCGAGCCGGCAGATGCGGTCTGCGCCGGGCGCGCTGATCAGGCGGAAGTCGATGGCGATGTCGGCATCCACCTCAATCCCGTATGGGCCGAGGGCGTACAAGTCTTCGGTGTTCTCTCGGAAGAAGATCCAGTCGATGCCCTGTTTGGGAACGCGAACCGGCCTGACGTTGGCGAAGAGATCCAGTTCCTTCCTCAGGGCCACATTGCAGCTTTCGATATTCGGCCAGGGATCGCCTTTGCGCGGCGTGGTCGTGGGTCCCTTGAGGCTGACATGGAATTTCCTGATTTCGGCTAAGACGTCGTCCGGGATGGCTTTCTTGCCGGCGGCGCGGTTCTCAATGGTCAATCCTTCGATGTCATGAATGACAACTTTTCCGTTCTTGACTTCGTCCTTGAGCAGGAATTCAAGCACGCGTCTGGATTCCTTGGCGATGAAGGGGCCGATGCCGTCTCCGGCGATAATGCCGATCTTGATCGGCTTGATCTTGCTGTAATCGATCCAGTCCGGCATGGCTTTGACCCGCTCCATGCGCTTCATCTGGTCTTCAAGCAGCTTGCCAAAGTGTTCTTTAGCTCTGTCGATGGCGGCCTTATCCATATTTCATCCTCCCGCTTAAATAATATTAAAAATTATTAGAGAAAGAATAGAAAAGGAATTTTATAACTTTCCAAAGGGAAAATCAACTCAAAGGATACCGAAGTAAGAAATTTTTTTCCGGTGTCAGGCCAGTTTCGGGCGGGGTCCTGTCGCGGCTCTTCCCCGGCCGTGCTCGGGGACAGGCCGCTGCGCGCGGGCGGGGAGCCCCTTCGCCGCGCCACCCCTGCTCGACTTTCCGGCGCCCCGGAAAAAGAATTGCTTCGGATAACAAAAAAGATAAAAATCACTTTGACAATTTTTCCCAAACATTTTATACACTAGGGGATGATTGTTTCATCATAAGGGAGTGCGCCATGTTGGATACCTATTTTGAGCAGGAAACCGAACGAAAGGCGCAGGGGATCCCCCCGCTGCCTTTGAACCCGGATGAAACCGCCGAGGTCTGCAGGCTTCTGGAAAATCCGCCTTCGGGGAAAGAATACTTGCTCATCGGCCTTCTGAAAAACCGGATCGCGCCCGGCGTTGACCCGGCCGCCAAAGTCAAAGCGGAATGGCTGGCGAAGGTCGCGAAAGGCAAAATCGCTTCGCCCGTCGTGCCCAAGGCCGAGGCCCTATTCATCTTGGGAACCATGCTCGGAGGCTACAACGTCGGGCCTCTTATCTCTCTCCTGGAGGACACAGCCCAGGCCCATGATGCGGCCCAGGCCCTCAAAAATGTCATTCTCGTCTACGGCGGTTTTGATAAGATCGTCGAGCTCGCCAAAAAAAATGTGTTCGCCAAGGATGTCCTCCAGTCCTGGGCGGATGGCGAATGGTTCCTCTCTAAGCCGGTGCTGCCGGAAACGATGAGGCTAAAAGTTTTTAAAGTCGACGGCGAGATCAACACGGACGATTTTTCGCCGGCGAAGCATGCTTCGACCCGGCCCGACATCCCGTTCCATGCGTTGGCCATGGGTGAAACGAGATTCCAGGGTGGGATCAAGACCATAGCCCAGTTCCGCGCCGAAGGGGCCAGGGTCGTCTTCGTCGGCGACGTCGTCGGCACGGGCTCCTCGCGGAAATCGGCCTGCAATTCCCTGCTCTGGCATATCGGAGAGGACATCCCTTTCGTGCCGAACAAGAGGAGGGGAGGGGTCGTGATCGGCGGCCTGATCGCTCCCATTTTCTTCAACACGGTCGAGGATTCAGGCGGCCTTCCGATCATGGCCGATGCGACGAAGATGAAGACAGGCGACATCATAGCCCTGGACACGAAAGTCGGCGTTATCGGGACCGTTTCGGGCGAAGTCCTTTCTAAGTTCGAATTCAGGCCTTCGACCATCAAGGATGAATTTCGGGCCGGCGGACGGCTGAACCTGATCATCGGCCGCGCTTTGACCAACAGAGCGCGGGCCGCTCTCGGCCTGCCCGAAGCCGAATTCTTCAACCAGATCGAGAACCCGAAGCCCAAACCCGGGCAGGGCTATTCCCAGGCGCAGAAGATCGTCGGCAAGGCCTGTGGCGTCGGGGGAATTCTTCCCGGGTCGGCTTGCGAACCTAAGATGACGACAGTCGGTTCCCAGGATACGACCGGCCCGATGACCGCCGACGAGCTCAAAGAATTGGCTTGTCTAGAATTCCAGGTCGATCTCTTCATGCAATCCTTCTGCCATACGGCCGCTTATCCCAAGCCTGCGGACGTCAAAATGCATAAATCACTGCCGCAGTTCATCATCGAGCGCAAAGGCGTATCCCTCAAACCCGGCGACGGCGTCATCCATTCCTGGTTGAACAGGCTGGGCCTTCCGGACGCGATGGGGACCGGGGGAGATTCGCATACGCGTTTTCCGATCGGCCTGAGTTTTCCCGCCGGATCCGGGCTCGTGGCGTTCGCGGGCGCTTTGGGCTTCATGCCGCTCGACATGCCGGAATCGGTGCTTGTCCGATTCAAAGGCCGGCTCAATCCCGGCATCACGCTGCGCGACGTGGTCAACGCCATCCCGTATTTCGCCATCCAACAGGGAATGCTGACCGTGGCCAAAAAAAACAAAAAGAACATCTTCAATGGACGCCTGCTCGAAATGGAAGGATTGGATGATCTGACCGTAGACCAGGCGTATGAATTGACGGACGCGTCCGCGGAGCGCTCAGCGGCTGGGAGCGTCATCGCCCTCAAACCGGACAAGGTCGCCAAATATCTCAAGAGCAACATCGCTCTGATGAAAAAGATGATCGAGCGGGGCTATAAGGACGCTGAGACGCTCGAGAAAAGGGCAGCGGCCTGCGAGAAATGGCTCGGGAAACCGGTCCTTCTCGAACACGACAAAAACGCCGAATACGCGGCCGTTCTCGAAATCAACCTGGCTGAGATCAGAGAGCCCATCTTGGCCTGTCCCAACGACCCGGACGACGTGAGGCTCCTTTCGGAAGTGGCCGGCGATAAGATCGAAGAGGTCTTCATCGGGTCATGCATGGTCAACATCGGCCAATTCCGGGCCGCCGGAAAGATCTTCGACAAGGCCGGCTATCCCAAGACGCGCATCTGGATCACACCGCCGACCCGGATGGACGAGATCCAGCTCAAAAAAGAAGGATACTACTCGATCTATTCCCAGGTCGGCGCCAGGACCGAGATCCCGGGGTGCTCGCTGTGCATGGGCAACCAAGCCCGCGTCCAGCCCGGCGCGACGATCATTTCGACTTCGACCCGGAACTTCGACGACCGGATGGGCGACGGTGCTCGCGTCTATCTGGGGTCGGCGGAGCTGTCCGCGATTGCCGCGCTCAAGGGCGAACTCCCAGCGCCGGACGAATATTTCTCGATTATGAAAGAGAAGGTCCTTCCGTTCGCCGCGGACATCTACCGCTATCTCCAGTTCGACGAAATGAAGGATTTCTCGCTCTAGTACGCGAGCTTAAGGGAAGGGGACATCGTGAGCTTAAGAGGAAACGGGGATTATGGATTTAGCCTGAAAGAAGACTTTCCATCGGTGATTCTAAATCCTATACCCCCGGACACAATGAAGGGCAATTAAAAGATCGAGGGAGAATTAAGACAGATGATTTCACTTAAAGACCGGACAACACTCATCACGGGCGGCTCCCGGGGCATCGGTCGGGCGACCGCCATTCTCTTTGCCCAGGCTGGAAGCGACGTGGCGTTCAATTATGCCTGCCGAGAGAAGGCCGCTCTTGAAGTCAAAGCCGAAATCGAGAAAAGGGGCCGCGAATGCCTGATCTACAAAGCCGACATTTCCAAAGAGGCCGAGGTCAAGAGCATGGTCGAGGACGTCGCCCGGAAATGGGGCCATATTGACATCCTCGTCAATAACGCCGGCATATGGACTGCCCTCGAGATGGGCGCTATGGACACCGAAGTCTTGAAAGAGACGATAGAGGTCAATCTCGACAGTGTCTTTTATTTCTGCAATGCCGTTGTCCCCCTCATGAAGAAGGATAAACGGGGCTGGATCATAAACGTAAGTTCGACGGCCGGGATTAGGGGAGAGGCCGGGCATTCCCATTATGCCGCGACAAAAGGCGCCATACAGGCGCTGACAAAATCCCTGGCGGCCGAGCTCGGGCCATGGAACATCCGGGTCAATTGCGTCGCTCCAGGATGGGTCGATACCGACATGTGCACCGAGGTCTTTAGCGATGCCGCTTTCAAGGAGAGCGTCCGGCAGTCCATTCCCCTGAAGCGCATCCCTCTGCCGGAAGATATTGCCGGGCCCATCCTATTCTTGGCTTCGGACCTCGCCCGCCATATCACCGGGGCGATCATCAACGTGAACGGAGGCTCTGTCCTCTGCGGCTAAAAAGAACCCAAAAGGGAGACCTCATTGCCCGGCAAAAAGATAAGGATTTTGATCGCTAAATCTCGCCTGGGCGGGCCTGACCGCGGGCTATCGGGCTATAGATCGGATATCATCGTCATCGCCGGCGGCATCATTCCGGAGAACGATTTCCCTCGGTTGAAGAAGCTTGGCGTCGCAGAGATATTCCTCCCCAGCTCCTCGACGCGGGATATTGGACACTGGAGTAAAGTTCGCAAGCAGCACCGAAAACAAAAAGAAAGCATTTCTAAATATGTGATCTCCTATTGGCGCCAGAGGCCGCCCTGAAGCTCCGGTAGCGGAGAGGGGACCCGTCGGCTTCTCCGACGGGGGGAACCGACGGGACTGGTTCCCCGGGGTCCGGGGCTAAGGGCGGCCTCTGACGCCGATCGTAATCACACGAACGGAAATGCTTCCAAGCGAAAATAAATGCTTGACATCAAAATCGCCGCAGTTATAATCAAGAAAGCGTAAATCTATATCATGGGAAAAAAGCTCTTTTCGCTGATCATTATTCCCCATACGAAATCCCGCTCCCGGACTCTTTCATTCTCCAAGCGAGCGGCAAAAACCGCAATGTGGGGCGCGATCGTAGCCGGGGTCCTGATCCTCACCGTGACGGCGGACTATGTGCGCATCCGGCTGACCCACCAGAGTTATAGGGCTCTTCTGAGCGAGAATCACCGACAGAAAGAGACGCTCCAGCAATACGAAGGCTCGATCGGCGCGCTCCAAGAGAATGTCAAGAGATTCGAGGATAAGCTCGCCAAGCTCAATCTGATCGCGGGCCTCAAATCCCCCGATAAGCTGGAGAACCCGGGCGTCGGCGACTATCCCAGAGATAGTCAGATGATTTCCAGCTCACAAGTCCAGTCTTCCGCCGGAAACATCCAGACGATCCAGCAAAAAACGGACGACATCCAGAAGAACCTGGACACGCTGGCGACCTTCTTCGAAAGCCAGTCGGCGCGGCTGGCCACGACGCCGACCATCAATCCTGTCGAGGGAGGCTTGATTTCTTCTTCCTTCGCCTACCGGACAGATCCGTTCACCAAGATGTGGACCTTTCATTACGGCCTCGATATCGTCGCCGCATGGGGAAATCCTGTCCGGGCTACGGCCGATGGTTTTATCCTTAAGATTAATGACGATAAATTGTTAGGGAAATCCATCATTATCAGCCACGGGCTCGGATTTACGACCTTATACGGACATTTAAGCAAGATCTCCGTGGGAGAGGGTCAAAAAGTCAAACGGGGCGATGTCATCGGAAACGTCGGAAACACGGGAAAAGCCATGGGTCCTCACGTCCATTACGAGATCCGTATCAATGACAAGCGCGTCAACCCCTATTATTATTTGCTAGAAGAGTAATCCTCGCCTTTTTTCTTTAGCCAAGAAGATCCCCTGGTTTGATGCGTCCATTGAGCGAATACGCATGGGCGTCCATGGCTGTCTTGCTCTCGGGCTGGAGGGAGTGGATACGATAGATCGTCCCATCTTTGCAGCAGACGTCCAGTCCATCTTTTGCCACAGCGAGGATTCTTCCGGGCGCGTCCTCTGCGGTCGTGCTTTCCAAGGCCCGGCCTTTGAGGATGATGAGCCGTTGTCCCTTAAAAAACGTGAAGGCTGAAGGGCGGGGCGTGAAAGCCCGGACCTTTCTGTTGATGACAGCGGCCTCGGTGGCCCACGCGAGTTTTCCGTCTTCCTTCTGGATCTTGGGGGCAGAGGTGGCCGCGGCGTGGTCTTGAGGGACGGGAACGATTGAATCGATGCGGGCCAGGGTGTCGATGAGGAGATCGGCGCCGATCAAGGCCAGCCGCGTTTCGAGTTCTCCCCCGTTTTCCTCCGGAAGGATCGCGGTTCCGACCATGGAAAGGACATCGCCTTCGTCCATTCTTTCGTTGAGCCGGAAGATGGTCACGCCCGTTTTCTTCTCTCCATTGAGAAGGGCCGCCTGGACGGGCGAAGCTCCCCGGTATCTTGGAAGCAGGGAGAAATGGACGTTGATGGAACGATACGCAGGAAGGTCGGTGATCGCGGCTGGAATGATCTGGCCATAGGCGACGACGACGTGGATATCTGCCCGGATGCTCTGGAGTAATTCCAGGGCGGCCGGGTCTTTGCGGATGCGCTCGGGTTGACTAACCGGGATGCCGTGGTCGAGAGCGAATGTTTTAACAGGACTCGGGGTCAGCTTCTTTCCCCGACCGAACGGCCTGTCCGGCTGGGTGATCGCAAGCGCGACGGCATGCCCGGCTTCAAGGAGTTTTGCCAGTGACGGAAGGGCGGCTTCCGGACTTCCGAAAAAGACGATGCGCATCACTTCTTGCCCGTTTCGGCCTTGCGTTTGAACTTTTTCTTGATCAGGTTCCGCTTGAGAGGGGACAGCCATTCGATGAACAATTTTCCGTCGAGGTGATCGATCTCGTGGCAAAAGACGCGGGCGAGAAGATCCGTGCCTTCGATAATCCGTTCCTTCCCCTCCAGATCCGTCCCTTTGATGACGACCCTTTGGGGCCGCGCCACTTTTTCGAAGATCTCCGGCACAGAGAGGCAGCCTTCCTCCCGGACAACTTTGCCTTCCTGTTTGAGGATCCCGGGATTGACGAGAACGAGCAGATCCTCTTCTGCTTCACCCAGGGACAAGTCCACGGTAATCAGCCGTTTGCTCACATTCACTTGGGGGGCCGATAGGCCGAGACCCGGCGCGGCGTGCATGGTATCGATCATGTTCTTAGCAAGTTCGCGGAGCTGGTCGTCGATCTTTTCGACGGGCACGGCTTTTTTCGTGAGCGTCGGATGCCCGAGTTTGAGGATTTCAAGAATGGCCATACGGTTATCCGGAAATTTATTTTAGCATAAAAGACAAAAAAAGGGGGATGGCGGTTGCCATCCCCAAGAAAATGGAAATCCTTTAGATCACAGCGGAAGGCGGGGCGGGCTCGTCGGCCGCGCCGGCGTTTCGGAGCGGGACCCTAACCAGATAGATGGCGATGAGGACGAGCACTACCAGGCCGCCGATGTAGCGATCAAATCCGCCGAAATAGTTTGCCCCTTTGAAGATTGTCGGGATGTCGGTGTGGATGATGTTCTGCAGGAAAAAGAATTTCCAGGCGGCCCTCAGAAGCCCGGTCAAGCCTTCGCCGGTGATCAGTCCTGCGGCCAGCAAAATGCCGACGTTTTCCACGCGGGCCTTCTGGGCGGCGTTGTATTTTCGCTTGCCGATGAACCTATCAACGATGCCCTTGATCATGCCGCCGCAGAATATGGCAAACGTCGTTTCGAGCGGCAGGTACATCCCAACGGCTACGAGCATCGGAGAGCGGACTTGGACCAGGATGAAGGCAAAGCCCATCAGCATCCCGGCAATAACCAGCGGCCAGGCCATCTCGCCTCCGACGATGCCCTTGGAGAGAGCGGCCATCAAGCCCGCTTGGGGAGCAGAAAGATCCTTGCTGCCCAATTTAAAGGCGCCAATCAAGATCATGATAGGGAAATAGAGGACCATCGAAGACAGGAGGACCCCGAAAATATTCCCGACCTGCATTTTCCAGGGTGTCCCTCCGAGGATGTGGCCGACCTTGAGGTCCTGGAGCATTTCACCCGCGACCGCCGACGACACGCAGACGACGGCAGCCACGCCGAGGACGGCGGTCACGCCGGGCATTCCCGTTGCGCCGATGAGGACCATGAGCAGGGCGGCGATGATCAATGTGGACAGGGTCAAGCCGGAGATGGGATTATTGGATGAGCCGATCGTACCGACCAGGTTTCCGGAGACAGCGGCGAAGAAGAACCCGGCTATAATCATGACGACAGCCGCCAGAAGTGCCGGCGGAAATGTGCCGATGAAGATTTTATAGATGAAAATCATGAGGAAGAAAGTGACGGCCAGTCCGCCGAAGACGAACTTGATGTTCAGGTCTTTCTCGAGCCGGGACGAGACCTGCGTTTGGCCCGCGGCCTTCTTCACATCGCCCAGTGAACGCTTCATGCCCGCGGCCAGATTTTTGCGCATCCGGAAGAGGGTGAAACCGGCGCCGACGAGCATCCCCCCGACGGCGATTGGACGGATGATGAACAACCAGACGTTCGTCACCATGTCTGCCCATCCGACCTGAGCCATGGCGATGCCCGGCCCATAAAATTTCTCGACGAGCTGCGGGCCGAGGAAATACATGAGCAGAGGCGCGAACAGTCCCCAGGCCAGCACACCGCCGGCGAAGTTGAGCGAAGCCAAGCGGGGTCCGATGATATAGCCGACGCCGATATACGCAGGATAGATGCCAGGTCCGGCCACGGCAACCGTTCCGCCGCCTACGACTTTAGGAGCGTCCGCGGCCGCGCCCAGACGAACAAAGCTGACGCCGATTTTTCCGACTTTAATCAAAAAATCTTTTGTCGCGGAAAACAGCTGAACCACGCCGAGCGCATAGAAGAGGAATCCCACCCCCATGGCCTGGAAGAGGTGCTTGGCGCCGGCGCTTCCTTTTTGACCGGCTTTATGGATTTCAGAGGCGGCCACGGATTCGGGAAAGACGAGGTCGGGGTCGGTCACCATCACCCGCCGTAAAAAGGTTACAAATAGTATTCCCAACAATCCTCCGACGAACATCAGCGCCGCCGATTTGATATAGGCGTCGAATGTGTTGAAATTCGTCCAGGCGCCGGAAATGATAAACGCCGGGATGGTGAAGATGGCGCCGGCGGCCACGGACTCGCCGATCGAGCCGATGGTTCGGGCCAGATTTTCTTCGAGGATCGAGCCCCTCATGATTTTAAGAACGGCCATGCCGATGACAGCCGCCGGATAGGTGGCGGCGATCGTCATCCCGGCCCTCAGGCCGAGATAGGCGTTGGCCGCGCCGAGGACGACGGTCATCACAAGCCCGATGATCACGGCCCTGATCGAAAATTCCTTCATGTCCGTCTTTTCAGGAATAAATGGTTGATGCTTCATCCCACTCTCCTTTGTCTGAATCGGATGCCTTATGTATATTAAAATTCGCTCAAATTAGTCAAGCATGTATGATTTTATTTGCGCCGGAGCGGGATTTGTGCTAAATAATTCATGAGAATAGAAAAGGACGGATATGAACTTAATCAAGTGGGTGAAAAGCCGGCTTTTCTGTGACCTCGCCATCGACCTCGGGACGGCGAACACGCTCGTCTACCTCAAAGGCAAGGGCATCATCATCCAGGAGCCTTCGATCGTCGTCGTCAACCGGCAGACCGGAAAAATCGAGGCCGTCGGCAACCGGGCCAAGGACATGCTCGGCAAAACGCCGACCAATGTGCTCGCCATCAAACCGATGCGCGACGGCGTCATCGCGGATTTTGAGATCGCCGAAAAGATGCTCGATTATTTCATCAAGAAGGCGACGAACAACCGCGGATTTTTATTGCGGCCGCGAATCTGCATCGGCATTCCGACGGGCATCACCCAGGTCGAGCGTCGCGCCGTGAAGGACGTGGCCATGCGGGCCAAAGCGACCGAGGTCTATCTCGTCGAGCAGCCGATGTCGGCCGCCGTCGGAGCAGGCCTCCCGATTTCCGATCCGACGGGCAATATGATTGTCGATATCGGCGGCGGGACGACGGACATCGCGATCATTTCGCTCAACGGCATCGTCTTCAATCATGCGATCCGCATCGCGGGCAACGAAATGGATGAAGCCATCATCCAATATCTCAAAAAAAAGTATAACCTGCTGATCGGGGAAAAAAGCGCGGAGATGGTCAAGATCCAGATCGGCTCGGCCTATCCGCTCGACGAGCCGCTGACGATGGAGGTCAAGGGGCGGGACCTGAGGGAAGGCATCCCGAAGACGATCGTCATCGACGACCAGGAGATCCGGGAGTCTCTGGAGGACGTCGTGGCTTCGATCGTCAACGCCGTGCGGATCGCCCTGGAAAAAACGCCGCCCGAGCTCTCGGCCGACATCATCGATAGGGGCATCATCCTCACCGGAGGCGGCGCGCTGCTCAAGAACCTCGATAAGCGCATCCGCGAAGAAACGCAACTCCCCGTGTTCATCACCGAGGATCCTCTGACGACGGTCGTGCTGGGCGCGGGCAAGATGTTGGACGATCTGGAGCTTCTGAAGAAGATCTCCGTCACCTAATCCGAATAAATGGAATGCCTCGCTTTCTGAAAGAACAGAAAAAATCGCTGGTCTTTGCGGGGCTTCTTTTCATTCAGCTTGTCGTCGTTTCCCTTCAGGTTCCGTTCGGGGAAGAGCCGAGCCATTTCGAGAAGGCCGTTTTTTTCGTTTTTTCTCCCGTCCAAAGGGCCATTCACGGCCTGTTCCATGCGGCATCGAACGTCTGGAATCGGCATATTTATCTGCGTCAGGTCGAGGCCCAGAACCAGCAGCTTCGCGACGAACTTTTCCATCTCCAGCAGATGAACATGCTTCTGACGAACGAGCTCGCCGGGCTCAAGGTCACGAAGGAGATGGGGGCCACCCTGTCGGCCCTGCAGAGATCGTTCCTCGTGGCCGACGTGATCAGCGTGGATGCGGCCAATATTTACAAGTCCATCATTATTAACAAAGGGATGAGACATGGTCTGGCGAGCAATATGGCCGTCGTGGACAGGAACGGCCATCTGGTCGGGCGCATCACGAATCCCATATCCCTTCAAGAAGCCACGGTCCAGCTCCTCACGGACGACAACAGCGCGGTCAGCGTCCATTCCGAAACGAACAAGGTCCTGGGCGTGCTGGCTGGCAACGGCAAAAGCGGGACGTGCTGGCTCAAGTATGTCCTGGCCACGAACGAACAGCTCGTCGAGGGCGAAGAGCTGATCACATCCGGGTTCGACAAGATCTTCCCCCCGGGCATCAAGGTCGGAAAGATCCTGTCCATCGCGACCGATAATTCCCTCTTCAAGAAGATCGAGGTCAAACCCTACTTGAATTTTAGTGAGTTGAGCCATGTCGCCGTTCTGACCCAGAAAATGGACGATGTGTTTTAGGTGATAAAAACGTGAGAGATGTCATCCATGGCGGATTGGGCGTGCTCGCGGCCTTTATCGTTTACACGGCGCTCGACCAGATTTCGGTCTCGCTGCTTGTCTGTATCAATGTCTTTACCGTGACGGTCATCCTCTTCGCTTTGATCAAGGGGGAAACGGGTGGGGCCATCATGGGGATGGCCTGCGGGCTCGTCATCGATTCCTTTTCACTGGGCATCTTTGGCCTGTCCGGCATTGCCAATACGGTCACCGGTTTTTTGGCCGGATATATTTCGAGAAAGCTCAACGTGCTTCCCTTCGGCCGCTTGTTCGTGTTCATCGGGCTCATGGGAGCCCTGGACCTCGGCCTCTGGATGCTCATGGCCTCGGTCTTTTTCGCCGAGGGATTTCCTTGGAGCGGCGGTTTCTTTCTCGCTCAACCGCTTTTCACGGCCGTCCTGGGAACCTTTATATTTTCGCTTTACCGCAGAATAAAGGCCCGGCATGAAGGATAGCCCGATCTACGAGGACGTCTCGCATCTTTTGAAGAGGTCCTCTGTCATTTTCCTCGTTGTCGAAATTCTTTTTCTTTTCGTGGCGTTCTATTACTGGAAGATCCAGATCCTCGACTATAGAAAATATTGGGCTCTCTCTGAAGCCAACCGAACGCGCGAAGCCGTCCTCCCGGCGCCGCGGGCCGTCCTTACGGACCGAAGCGGTTCCGTTGTCCTCGCGAACAGCGTCGCGTCCTTCAAGGCTTCGATCATCCGGGAAAATTCCAAGAACTTCGATGAATCCTGCCGGAAGATCAGCCGGCTCCTCGGTCTCGATGAAGCCGTCATCAAACAGCGCGTGGACAAATACAAATCCCTGCCGCTCTTCAAGCCGATCGTCGTCAAGGACAATCTAACGCTTGAAGAAGTGTCCCGGATCGAAGGGCGGAAAATGGAGCTGCCCGAGTTCGTGATCGAAACCGAACCCAAAAGGTTCTATCCCTTCACGACCCTGGCTGCGCATGTCATCGGCTGCGTGCAGGAACTGACGACGGACGAGCTCCGGACGACGTTCAAGGACCGGAAGCTTGGCGATATGGCGGGCAAGACAGGTGTTGAAAGCTCCTATGAATCGCGCCTGGCCGGAGTGGACGGAAAGATCATCGAAGTCGTGGACAGCCTGGGACGAAAGAGGGACGAGCTCGACCGCATCGAGCCGCAGCAGAGCCCGAAGCTTACCCTGACCTTGGATTATGACATCCAGGCCAAAGCCGAAGAGTTGCTCACAGGCAAAGAAGGAGCTATTGTCGTTCTCGAGGCCAAGAGCGGAGGAGTGCTCGCCCTGGCCAGTTTTCCAACCTATGATCCCAACAAGTTCGTCAACCGTTTCACGCCCGAAGAGTGGATGGCATTGGCCAACAACCCGGGTAATCCCCTCCTCAACCGGGCTATTCAAGGCCAGTATTCGCCGGGGTCGATCTTTAAGCTGGCCATGGCTTCCGGAGCCCTTGACTCCGGGGCGATCGTCGACCAGACGACGTTTTTCTGCGGAGGGTCGATCCAGATCTACGGCCGCTCGTTTCGCTGCTGGTTCGAGCCCGGCCACGGCCCGCTCAATCTCTACGAGGCTCTCCAGAAGTCCTGCAATATCTATTTCTATAACCTCGGCCGGAGGATGAACATCGACACGATCGCACGCTATGCCGAAGAGCTTGGGCTTGGGAAAAGGACGGGGATCGACATCCCCGGTGAAAAAGAAGGCTTGGTCCCGAGCACGGAATGGAAAAAAAAGACCCAGAAGGCGGCCTGGTATCCGGGGGAGACGATCTCCGTGGCGATCGGCCAGGGGCCCCTTCAAGTTACGCCTCTCCAGGTGGCGGCCATGACCGCTCTGATCGCGAACCGCGGGGCGAGGGTCTGTCCTCATATTCTCAGAGAAGGACAGGGACAAACGGGAAACGTAAAGATCGCGCCGGCGATCTTTGAGAAGGTCATCGAAGGCATGTGGCGTTCTGCGAACATGGGAGGAACGGGTCAAGGGGCCAGAGTCGACAAATTCGACGTCTGCTCAAAGACCGGGTCGACACAGATCATCGGCCGGGAGACGGCGGAGCGGCTGGGAACGCAGAAAAAAACGCATTCCTGGTTCACGGGCTTTGCACCCCGCAACAATCCTCAGATCGTCGTGACCGTGCTCGTGGAATTCGGCGGCCTGGGGGGTGCGACAGCCGCTCCGATGGCCGGTCAGATCTTTCAACTCTACAAGAACAAATTCTATGATCGACAGAGTTCATCTCCGGGAAATTGACTGGGTCCTCATCGGGCTCTTGCTCGTGAACTCGGTCATCGGCATTCTCCTGATCTATAGCGCCTCGCATTATCAGCCCGGCAATTTCTATGTCCGACAGGTGATCTGGCTGCTGGTCAGTCTCGCTGTTCTGTTCCTAGCCCTGTCGATCGATTATAAGATCCTGATCGGTTTTTCTCCCTATGTCTATGTCCTGTTCATCCTTGTCTTGGGCGGGCTGTTGTTTTTCGGCAAGGGTATTGGCGGCGCCAGGAGCTGGATCCGGGTGACGATCTTCGGCGGGCAGCCGTCCGAACTGGCCAAGGTCGCCCTGATTCTCGTCCTCGCCCGGATCTTCTCAGAATTCCGGAGGACCCATCTCAGCCTGGATTTTGCGGCCCTCAGCGCCGTGGTTGTCTTCGTTCCCGTGGCCATGGTCGCCCTCCAGCCGGATCTCGGCACGGCCATCAGCTTTTTGTCGATCCTCTTCGGATGCCTTGTCCTGGCCGGCATGAACAAAAAAGCGCTGGCCATCCTCCTCGTCGGGACCATACTCGTGAGCTTCACAGGCTGGAACTTTTTTCTGAAAGATTATCAGAAGAAAAGGCTCACCACGCTGGTCAACCCCGGCCAGGACCCGCGGGGCTCGGGCTATCATATCCTTCAATCGAAGATCGCCATCGGATCGGGTGGAGTGGTCGGAAAGGGTTTCAAGAAAGGCACCCAGAGCCAGCTGCGCTTCCTGCCGGCGCGCCATACGGACTTTATCTTTTCCGTGCTGGGTGAGGAGTTCGGCTTTCTTGGCGTTTTCATCGTCTTTTTGAG
>Ga0209182_10000020_pt1 | contig 32711 bp, 18 predicted proteins | sample LakBais05cmmetaG_FD_185474 | JGI IMG/M metagenome (GOLD analysis project Ga0209182, IMG submission 185474) | Lake sediment microbial communities from Lake Baikal, Russia to study Microbial Dark Matter (Phase II) - Lake Baikal sediment 0-5 cm... | ecosystem: Environmental > Aquatic > Freshwater...
TTGCAGCACCAGAACGAGTCGTAGGGCTTCATAAATGTTTTAAACATCCCCGGAAGCATCGGGACGTAGTACATCATCATAGCGTCGCTGGGGTTCTGCGTCGGGAGGATGCCGTTCCAAAGGACTCGCTCGTAATAATCGGCGTATTTCGCCGCCGCCTCCCAGCTGAAGAGATGGCGGGTGAGCTTGAGCATGTTGTAGGTGCAGCAGGACTCGTGGCTGTTCCGGCCGAGCTCCTCGTAGAGCTGGTAGGGGTCGGCCTCCCAGGCCTCATTGTCGCTCGTCCCGCCCGTGACGAAACTCCGGGCGCCCGTGACCTCGTTCCAGAAGAAGGTGGCGAGGGCGCGGAGGGCGGGCTCGCCGGTCATCTCGTACTCGCGGGCCGCGCCGATGATGTTCGGGATGAACGAGTTGACGTGCTCGCCCTTCATCTTATCGACGGAATGGGACAGGGGCTCGGTGTATTTCCGCTCGTCGAAGCGCCGGGCCGTGGCCAGGTAGTCGGGCTTGCCCGTGATCGCGTAGAGGTTGGCCAGGACCTCGTTCATGCCGCCCTGTTCGGTGAAGTTGAGGACGCGCTCCATGTGGCCCCTGTCAGACTTGTCGGTCCGCGACTTGACCCAGCGGGCCATTCCTTCGACGACTTCGAGCGCCTGACGGTTGCCGCAATGCTCGAACATGTCGACGAGTCCGGCCATGATCTTGTGGATCGTGTAATAAGGCGCCCAGACCGTGCGGACGGACTCGACGCGGTCGAAGAACGTTTCCGGGAAGGCGCTGAGGTAGCCCGATGAACCGAGGGCCTTCTGACATTCGGCCAGGGCCACGACGATGGCGTCGGCCCTGGCCTTGACGCGCATGTCTCCCGTGCTCGCGTACATCAGGGCCGAGGCCGATAGAAAATGGCCGATCGTGTGGCCGCGGAGCTCGACGTCGGCCTTCTCCCAGCCGCCGTAGGCTTCCGCCGTGGACGGGAGCCCCGCCGTGACCCGGAACATGTGGAGCAGGCGGTCGTTGTCGAGGCTCGCCATGTAGCCGAGGTCGCGATCCATGGCCGTCTTGAAGGGGCCGTCGAGAAGCCGGACGTTCTTCAGGCTGAAGGGGTAGGCTTCGACCGGGACGGCCGGTTTGACCGAGGCCGCCGCGAACATGGTATCGGCGAGCGCCGCCTTGTTTTGGGGCCCGCCGGCCGCGGCCGACGACAGCGCGACGCAAAAGACGAGCATGACGCATGAAACGGACCTGCGAGGGACTCTCATGGGACCTCCTGAAAAGCTCCGGCAGGGCTCCGAACGCCCCGAATTCCCGAAGGCGCCTCATTAGTAACATCGGGCCCGTCCCCTGTCAATCCGCAAACTGCCGTTGCATCGGTTGCATATTCTCGACTGAAACTCGAGACGTGGCTGGCACTAGTCTTCACCTGGTTTTGAGCCACGGGCGATCGTGAGAGCCCTTTGTGGGGCTGTTGACTTCCCCGCTCAGCCGGCGATACAGTATCGGCATGTTTAGGAGGGAGGATTCAGCGCCGAGAGGGGGAATTCACCACAGCGCGAAAAAAGAAAATTTCTATCCTTAAGGAGTTCCTCACATGACCATCAAGAACCGCTTCACGGCCTCGATCGGGTTGGGCTTGTTCCTGATCTCGGCCCTCGCCGCGTCTGCGCCGGCCGCCTCGGCGGCGGACGAGCCCATCAAGCCTCCCCGCCCCCTCAAAATCGACGACCTTTTCGCGTTGAAAGAAGTATACGACCCTCAATTGAGCCCCGACGGTGCCTGGGTCGCCTACACGGTCACCGCCACCGACCTGGCCAAAGAGAGCTCCGACACGGACATCTGGATGGTCCCGGCTGCCGGCGGCGATCCGGTCCGCGTGACGTCAAGCCCGAAATCGGAATCGCGTCCCCGTTTCAGCCCCGACGGAAAATGGCTGGCGTTCCTCTCGGCCCGGGAGGGGAAACGGACCCAGGTCTGGCTCCTGCCACGGAGCGGGGGCGAAGCCGTGAAGCTCACCGACTTCAAAACGGGTGTCTCCGATGTCGTCTGGTCGCCCGACTCAAAGCGCCTGGCCCTCGTCATGAAGGACGCCGACCCCGACGGAGCGGGCTCGGGGGATGATGAGGAAGGAGACGCCCCGGCCGCCGGTGTCGAGAAGTCGAAAACACCCAAGCCGATCGTCGTCCGACGCCTCCAGTTCAAGAGGGACGGCGCCGGCTATCTGGATGAGCGGCGCCGCCATATCCATATATTCGACATCGCAGGAAAAACGGCCATGCCATTGACCTCGGGGCCCTTTGACGATTCGTCGCCCGTCTGGTCGCCGGACGGAAGGAGGGTCGCATTCGTCAGCAACAGGACGCTTCCCGACGCCGACGCCAGCCAGGACAAGAACATCTATGTCGTTGAAGCGAAAGCCGGGTCCGTGCCCAGGGCGGTCGTCGCGTCGCCGGGCGAGGACGACTCTCCCGCCTGGTCCCCCGACGGCCGATGGCTCCTCTACGTCCAGGGCTGTGACCCGAAAGATATGTGGTACGGTTCGAATCATCTCGCCCTTGTCCCGGAGGGGGGAGGAACGCCGCGGCCCCTGACCGCGTCCATCGACCGGAATGCCTACGCCCCGGTCTTCTCTCCGGACGGCCTCTACGCGTACTTCCTTCTGGAAGACGGGGGTGTCCAGCCCCTTTGCCGGGTGAGCGTCAACGGCGGCCCGGTCGAACGCGTCGCGGGGACGGACCGAGAGGTCCAGGCCTTCGCCATCTCCGGGAAAGGACCTATCGTTATCCTGGAGGCGACGACCGGACGGCCGGCCGAGATCTCCGCATTGGGCGCGGACGGGACGCTGACCCGTTTGAGCCATGTCAACGACGGCGTCCTTAAGGGCATCAAGCTCGGCGAGGTCCGCCGCTACAAGGCGACAAGCAAGGACGGAACACCCGTCGACGCCTTCCTGACCCTGCCGCCGGACTACAAGGAAGGGACGAAGCTCCCGGCGATTCTCCGCATCCACGGCGGTCCGACGTCGCAGTTCACGACGGGATTCGATTTCGAGTGGCACATCCTGGCCGCCCAGGGTTACGCCGTCATCACATCCAACCCGAGGGGATCGACCGGCTACGGGACGGCGTTCAGCCGTGCCATCTTCGCCGACTGGGGAAACAAGGACTTCGAGGATGTCATGGCGGCCGTTGACGGCGCCGTGGCCATGGGAATCGCCGATCCGGACCGGCTGGGGGTCGGCGGCTGGAGCTACGGCGGCATCCAGACGGACTATGTCATCACAAAAACGGACCGTTTCAAGGCGGCGATCTCGGGGGCCTCCATGGCCAACATGCTGGCCGGCTACGGGACCGACCACTACCAATATGAATACGAGACCGAGCTCGGCCTGCCTTGGCGGAACCGCGACCTCTGGCTGAAGCTCTCCTCTTCCTTCTTCGACGTCGAGAAGATCACGACGCCCGTCCTCTACATGTGCGGCGCGCTCGACATGAACGTCCCCCTCCTCAACACAGAGCAGCTCTACCAGGCCGTCCGCCGGATCGGAAAGGTCCGGACCGAACTCGTCATCTACCCGGACCAGTGGCACGGGATCGGGACCCCCAGCTACCAGAAGGACCGCTATGAGCGCTACATCGCCTGGTACGACAGCTTCCTTAAGCCAAAAGGCGCGTTGACCGGAGAACGTGGGCCCGAGGCAACGTCCCTCCTCGGCAAGGCGCTCTATCCAGCCGTGGCACCGGCGGACCGGAAAAAAACTCAGGAAGACGACTTGGCCAAGGCGACCGCGGAGTTCGTCAAGAACCCCGACAGCGCCGACGCCATCCTTCGGCTCGGACTCAGGACGACCGACCTGGGCCGCTACCGGGAGGCGATCGACATTTATTCGCGGGGGATCTCCAAGCATCCGGGCGACGCGCGGCTCCTCCGCTATCGCGGCCACCGCTACATTACAGTCCGTGAATTCGACAAGGCGATTTCCGACCTGTCGCGGGCGGCCGCGCTCCTAAAGGGAAAGCCGGATATCCCGGATACAGATGGGTCCGGAGGCGCGGCCGTTCAGGGCGCTTCCGCCAAGCCCACGAACACGCTCCGGTTCAGCGTCTGGTATCACCTCGGCCTGGCCCGTTTTCTCAAAGGGGATTTTACCGCCGCTCTTCAAGCCTACCGGGAGTGCCTCATGGCCGCAAAGGGGAACGACGAAAGCTTGGTCTCCGTCTCGGACTGGCTCTTCATGACCCTGCGCCGCCTCGGCCGGAAAGACGAAGCGGCCAAGGTCCTCGACGTCGTTCGTCCCGACATGAAGATCTCCGAGAACATGGTCTACCTGAACCGCCTTTTGATGTACAAAGGGACCTACGCCCCCGAGGACCTGTTGCGGACGGGGGGTTCTGATGTGGACCTGGCCACATACGGCTTCGGCGTCGGGAACTTCTATCTCATGAACGGGGAAAAGGACAAAGCCCGGACGATCTTCGAGAGGGTCATGAAAGGCCCGGCCTGGCAGGCGTTCGGCTATATCGCCGCCGAGGCCGAACTTGCCCGAATGAAGTAGATATCTCCGCGGCAATTCCAACTCGAACTGGGATATAATACCGTACGAGGTCTTCGCGCTTCATTGGATGACTTTTCGTTTATAATCGGAACATGCCCCGCAAGGAGAGTCCCATGACCGCGAAGCGCGCCCTGCCCGCCCTCGCTTTCCTAAGCCTGGCCGCCTTATTCCTATCCACGGCGGTCCCGGCCGCCGCCGAGGACATGGCCCTCGACAACGGAAAACTCAGGGCCGAATTCAACGACCGCGGCCTCGTCTCCCTCGTCGCGCCGCAGACCGGGCGGACGCTCACGTTCTCCGCCGACCCGTCCTCGGTCACGATCGACGGCGCGGCCGTCGTCATCGACAGCCTCGGCCCGGCCGAGATCGAGACGACGCCGGCGAAGATCGCCTATCGCTACACGCGGGACCCCTATACATTCGACGTCATCTACGAGCTCAAGCCGGCCTGGGATTTCCTGACGAAGCAGATCGTCGTCACCTCGGCCCGAAGCCGCGTCTTCCGCGTCCAGGAGGTCAAACCGCTGGCCACTTCGCTCGGCCTCCCCGTCGCCGACGAGCTCAAGCTCGCGGGCGGCTCCTACGGGGCCCTGTGCCGGTTCGCCGCCGCGGGCGGGCTTCCCGCCGCGCCCGCCTGGGGGGTCTTCTTCCTGCTCCAGAACCCGTTCATGGCTTGGACGCGCGAGGGCCGCGACGTCGCCGTCTCCTATGCCCCGGACCTGGATTGGAGCCGCGATTACGGGGCCTTCGCCTCCGACCGCCTCTGCCTGGGGGTCTACGAGCTCTCCGGCACGCGCTTTCCAGCGAAAGCCATTCCGGAATGGAAGTTCGTCGCCGACTACGACAAGCTTCTCAGGGAGTCGCCGACGATCGACGCCAACGAGGTCGAGGCCCTGACCGGCTGTGTCCGCGCGTTCCTCCTCTATTACCCCGCCCGCGGCGTCCGCGTCCACATCCCCTGGTGCGAGAACGACTACCAGATCGACGTCGGGACACCCGAGGGCGTCGAGGAATACAAGCGCATCATGGACCGGGCGGCCGAGCTCGGCGTCACCCATCTGCTCTATACCCCCGCCAACAGCGAGCTCTCCCGGCTCGAGGACAACGCCGACGCCTGGGGCTGGGAGAACGTCCTCTGGTTCGGGTTGGGGCAGAAGATCCGGAAAGGGGAGTGGGACCCGCGTCGCGACGACGTCCCGGCCGGGCTCAAGTCCATGCTCGACTACGCCGCCTCGAAGAACCTCAAGCTCATGTCCTACTCCTATCCGTCCCTGCCGTTCCTTCAAAATCAGGAGTGGACCGCCTGGGCCGGGAAGGAGGTCGGCGGCTACGCCGGGGCGGACACGGGCCTGCGCAGCTTCCAGGACTGGTGGCTGGACAAGCTGACGGGCTTCATGAGGAAGACGGGGGCCGCCGGCTTCTCCTTCGACCACTGGTGGATCGCCTACGATAAGGCCTCGAGCAAGTACGCCCAGTGGTACGGCTGCCGCCGCATCCTGGAGAGCCTGCGCCGGGAGGCCTTCGACGTGGTCGTCGACGGCCGCCAGCAGTACCAGAACTTCGGGCCGTGGACCTGGCTGGCCGGGTCCTATCCCCATCCGACCCTTACGGACGAACAGCCGGAAAGCTTCAAGGCCTTCCCCGACCTCCACACCGACCGCGTGTCGGCCAACCGCCAGCGCTTCGCCGCCTGGACCTACCGGGTCGAGCGCTTTGCTCCGCCGGAGATCATGCCCGGCTTCATCACCCACCAGTCGGAGCGCACCGACGAGAAGGGCGTCATGCGCCGGGACCGTTTCCGGCCGAAGGACTGGGACTATCTCGGCTGGAAATACTCGCTCCTGTCCTCGATCGCCACGGCGCCCTTCCACCACGTCGTCAATTTCATTCCCGCCCGGGACGCCGAGGAATTCGCGGCCCTCTCCGAGGACGACAAGGCCTGGTTCCGGAAATGGCTCGATTGGACCGACGAGAACGCCCGCTTCCTCCACGCCCTGAGGCCGATCATCGGACCGCCGATGGCCGGCCGTGTCGACGGCACGGCCGCGATCGTCGGGGACCGCGGCATCGTCTTCCTGTTCAACCCCAACCCCGGCCGCAAGGAGGCCCGCTTCAAGCTCGATGCCTCGATCGGTCTCGTCAAGGGCGAGCGGTTCATGATCAAGGAGCTCTATCCGGAAGAGGGCCGGCTCATCGCTTCGCCTGAGGGGCTTTGGGCCTATGGGAGCGAGGCCGTCCTGCCGATCGCCGGGCGGGAGGCCGCCGTCCTCGAGGTCTTCCCGGCCCCGGCGGAAATCGTGGAGCCCATCCTCTTCACCGCTCTGGGCAAGGTTTCATTGAACGCGGGGCGGCTCGTCCTGGCCGACGTCACGGCGGAGGTGGGGACGACCCGCCGGCTTCTCGTCCTCCTGCCGGAGAAGGCCCGCGTGCGCACCCTGTCCGTCAACGGCGTCCCCTATCCGTTCAAGGCCGACAAGGGCCAGCTGACGGCGAACGTCCGTTTCGCGGGCCGGGCCTTCGGCCGCTCCCAGAGCATCGGCAAGGTCCCGGCCGGCTTCACCGGCGGGACGTTCAAGGCCAGGTTCACCATCCCGGCCCGGATCTTCGCCCAGCTCGCCGAGAGGAAAAAAGCCTGGCCGGTCATGTACACCGAGGACGACCTCCGCGCGCCCTGGCTCGGTCCCTGGCGCCTCCTCCTCCACCTGCCCATCGCCGAAGGCACGGACACCATGGCCGTGACCCTGAAGATCAACGGCGTGCCCGTGGAGGTCCGCAAAGCCTACAACAGCGTCTATCCCCAGTCGCCGGAAAGGACGTTCATCGGCCATTACGCGGACGTCTCCCGGCTCAGGCCGGATTCGCCCTGCGATATCGAGGTCGGTCTCCCGACGCTCGAACCGGGCCGGTTCCAGGGGGTTTTCTTCGAGAACGTGGAAACCGAATACACCCGCCGGATCATGGCCCCGCCCGCGCCAGCTCCCAAAAAGAAGACGGGGTGAGTCAGAGTTTACGGCCGAGGGCGAGGGCCGAGGGCGTGACGGCCAGCCCGCCCAGGGCCGTGCAGCGGAGCTCGGCGGGAAGCATCTTCCCCGAAGCGTAAACCGCGTCGACCGTCTCGTCGAGAGGGATGGGATTCGCGTAGCCGCCGAGTATGAGGTCGGCGCAGACGAAGGCGCTCGACGCGGCCACGGCGTTGCGCGTGTGGCACGGGATCTCGCACATCCCCTGGACCAGGTCGCAGACAGAGCCCATGGTGTTCTGGAGGGAGATGGCCGCTGCGTCCGCGGCCTGGCCCGCGCTCCCGCCTGCCGCTTCGACCACGGCCGCGGCGCCCATGGCTCCCGCCGCGCCGATCTCGACCTGACAGCCGGCGACTTCGGCGGCAAAGGTCGCCCGCCTGGCAATAAGGAGGCCGATCGCGGAGGCGGCGAGAAGCGCCAGGGCCGTTGTCTCTTTATCGAGCTTCTTCTCCTCGACCAAGGTGACCATGACCCCGGGGAGGACGCCCGCGGACCCGCCGGTCGGCGCGGCGCAGACGATGCCCATGCTGTTGGAGACGTGCATTGCTGCCAGGGCCCGGGCCGCGGCCCGCGCATGGAGGCCGCCGACCGCGAGGATCCCCCGGGCCTCGGACCGGAAAACCTTAGCGGCCGAAGGCTTCAGGAGCCGCATCCCGAGCTTGCGGCCGGCCAGGCCCTGGCGGACGGAATCCCGCATGATCCCGTAGCGCCTCAGGACCTCGCCGACAACCTCTTTTTCGGAGAGGCCCAGGAGCCCGGCTTCGGAGGCCAGGGCGATCCTCCCCAGCGAGAGGCGCTTGCGGCGGGCTGCTTCGACCATTTCCGCGCCGCTCAGGAAAAGCGGCTCCCCCTTTTGGATATAGAAGAGGGGAGGGGCCGACCAGATCCCGTGGACGCCCGGGAGCCGGCCGAGCATGGCCCGGGCTTCCGCGCTCATCGGCGCTTTCCGCTTGAAGGAAAGGAAGGTCTTCCCGCCCTTCGTCGAGCGGACCGGCCGTCCGGCGAGTTGGCCGTCTGCTGCAAGTATCCTCTCTGCCGGACGGGCCTGGCGCGTGCCGGCCAGGACCATGACCTCGTGGCTCTTGCCGTCGAGAAGGACCGGCCAGCCGTCGAGCTCGGTGAGCGCGATCATGCCGCCGCCGACCGACTTGGCCGTGGCCTCGAGCCTTCTTCCGCTCTTCGAAACGAGCTCCATCCGTACGGTGTTCGGATGGTCGGCCTTGTCCAGCCGGGCGATCTGGAAACGGAGCTTGAGACCGCGCTCGGGGGCGGCAGTCAGGGCCCGGGCGAAGCGGCCGTCGGTGATCGGCCAGCCGAGGAGGCCGGAGGCGAGGGCCAGGTCGACGCCCTGCTGACGGTACGTCTTGGCGTAGGAGCCGTCCGGATCGAACGTGAACGCGGCCGTCGCGGCGTCTTCCCCGAGCAGGGAGCGGACGAGGCGGCCGATGTGATAGGACCCGGCCGTGTGGGAGCTGGACGGCCCGCGCATGACCGGACCGAGGACGTCGTTGAAGATGCTTATGAATTCCATTGTTCTCCCTCAGCCGAAAACCAGGCTGGCCATGGCCAGGTCCAGGGCGGCGTTGCCCACGGCCTTGAACACGGTGATCTCGTCGGCTGAGCTTCGGCCCGGCTTGAGCCCGGCCAGGACCTCGCCGATCTCGGCCAGGATGTGGTCCTCGTCGATGAGCTTCTCTCGCAGGGGAATGATCAGGTCGCCGGCTTCTTCGAGGCAGGCTTGCCGTTGGTCGACGTAGACCCGGGCCCGCCGGATGGTCTCGCCCGGGATCTCGCGGACATGCGGCTTGTGGGAGCCGACGGCGTTGATGTGGACGCCCGGCTTGAGGTCCCGGTCCGCGAAGACCGGCACCGCGGACGTCGTCGCCGTGCAGATGACGTCCGCCTCCCGCAGGGCCCCGGGCGAGGAGGCGGGCTCCACGTCCAGGGCGAGCTTTTGCCCCATTTCCTTGGCGAAGGCCGCTGCGGCCCTGGGGTCGACGTCGAAGACCAGAACTTTCCGGATAGGGCGGACGGCAGCGACGGCCTCCAGTTGGGTTTTTCCCTGAACGCCGGCGCCGAAGATCGCGGCCACTTGGGCGTTCCGGCGGGCCAGAACGTCCGTGGCGGCGCCGGAGCCCGCTCCGGTCCGGACGGCGGTGAGGTGGGCCGCATTCATCACCGCGAGCGGCGTCCCGAACTCGGCGTCCATCAGGATGGCCACGGCCTGGGCCAAAGGCAGCCCCTTGGCCGGGTTGTCCTCGCAGAGCGAGATCAGCTTGAGGCCGATCCTTTTCGTCCGGGGCAGATAGGCGGGCATGACCAGGGCCGTCGTCCGGAACTCGGGGATCTCGAGGCTGGTCCGGGCAGGGACCCGGGCCTGGTCCGTGGAGAGTTCGATGTAGGTTTCCTTGACCGCCCGTATGGCCTCGGGCATGGTCAGGGCGCGCCGGACCTCCTCGTCCGTGATGTGCCGCATCCGAGTATGGGAGTCCATGGCCTTCACCTCATCGCCCATTCTACCAGAGCCGGAGGATCCTGGTAACGGGAATTTTTCCGGCCCGGCCGAGGAGTCCTGGGGTTAAGCGTGGGAAAGGGGACACGGGGAAAGGGGACACGTACCGGAGGTACGTGTCCCCCTTCTTTCATCCCTTCTTTCATGCCGGGGAGAGTCTAAGGGTTGACTTGGGGAGCGCATGTCAATATCCTAAGTCGGCTGGACCAGGCCTCAAGAAAGAACACCGATCATGCCCGGAAAACCGATCCTCAACATCAAGTCCCTCAAGGAACAGGTCTACGAGTACCTGCGCGAGCAGATGCGGCGCGGGGACATCATGCCGGGGTCGGCCATCGACATGGAGGAGACCTCGAAGAAGCTCGGCGTCAGCAAAACACCCCTCCGCGACGCTCTCCTCCAGCTGGAGATGGAGGAATTCGTGACCATCCTGCCGCGGCGGATGGTCGTCGTCAATTCTCTCACCAAAGACGACATCCGGAACTACTACGAGATCATCGGCTCGCTCGAAAGCATGGCCATGCTCAAGGCTTTCGAACGCCTCAAGACCTCCGACATCGAAGCCATGCAGAAGTTGAACGCCGGCATGAAGGAGGCGATCGCGGCCAACGATTTCGACCTCTACTACGAACGGAACCTGGCCTTCCATAATTCGTTCCTCAACCTCTGCGGCAACGACAGCCTGGTCAAGCTGGTCAACAACCTCAAGAAGCGTCTCTACGACTTCCCCCGGCCGCAAGGGTTCGTCAAGGAGTGGGAGGAATCTTCCATCCTCGAGCACCAGGCCCTCATCGATCTCCTGCGCAAGGGACGGGGCCAGGAAGCGGCCAACCACGTCCGCGACGTCCATTGGTCCTTCAAGGTCCAGGAGGGTTTCGTCGGCAAGTACTACCCGGGGATCACCGAGCCAGCCGGCTAGACTCGGGATTTCGCGCGATCAGGATGGTTTTCGCGGATCGAAGAATATTCCGCTCAGCGTGACGATGTCCCCCTGGATTTTGTCGAATCTGAATTTGACCGACCTGTCATATTCGTAAACCAGGTAGGCGCCGCCGGAGAATCCGTTCACAAGGCGGACGGGGGCGATCAACTTCAGAGTATCGGCATCGAACATTTCCACGGCCAGCCGCCGGCCCTTGTCGTCCCAATCCACGAAGTACAGAGCCACCTGATAAGGCCGGGTGCCGTCGATCCCGACGGTCAGGGTCATGGTTTGATCGCTGTTCGAAACGCAGGCCGCGTTTCGCGGGGAGGTGTTGCCCGGATCGGGCGAAAGGGCCCGCGTATCCAAGGTCCCGGACGCCCAGGCCGTGGCATCGGGCCGTCCGGCTTTCGGAAATGCCCTGAAATATTCCAAGGACGTCACGTAGGAAGGCAGGGATCTTTTGTCGCGGCCGTCGAGAGTGTAATTGCACAGAACATATCCCTCACGGCCGTAGATGCCGCCCCAGTTACCGCGCGTGGTCGTATCCTGTTTGATGAACCGGGCGGCATACTTTTCCGGCGGTTCGCGATAGGCCGGCGTCTTGCCTCGATACGCCGTGGAGAAGGCATAAGTGCCGGGCTCGACCGAGGTGAAGTACACGAATTCCGAATCCTGGCCGGCTCCTCCGAGGCCTGGAACCGGATGGAAATCGCCGTCCCAGGCCAGCCGGCCGTTCACCGTGATGCGGGTGATCGTCTTTCCGGCTTTCGGGATGCCGATCCGGCCGAGCGTCCCCGCCGGCGCCGATACGGCCCCGTCCCCTGAAACGACGTTGAAACGGACACGGATGTCGCCGCGAGGGGTTGGGGTCGTCCCCGAGACCCGGGTCAGAGTCGCGCCCAGATGGGGAAGAACGTCATAGGTGGCGAAGCCGGGTGACGTGGGGACGATCCCGAGCACCTCTTCGTTCAGCCATTTGACGGGTCCAGCGCCCCAGGGATGACAGAGGCTGGTGATGCCGCATTGGGTGTTGGGCACGGCGTCGTTCGGGCCAATGACGGAGTTCCACGACGGCCGGAAAACCTCGAAGGTCGTGGTCCCTCCGTACCGGATCATGCCTCCCCACATGTCCCTGACGGTGCTCAGGGCGTCATCGTGCTTTCCGAGCTTGGCCAGGGCCTGGATGATGAAATATTGATTGAAAGGCGAGAGCGAGATCCGGTTGACCCGGTCGCGGAATTCCTTCTCGAATAGGGCCTCCTGCTCGGCCGCGGTGAGCAGTCCGGTGGTCACGGCATCGGCCGCGGCATGAAGACCGAGGCGGGAATACCAATTCCCGTCTTTCCTCAGGCCGGCCAGCCTCGACTTGGCGTAGCTCGAATATTTGTCGCGCAAGTCCGGACGGCCGAATTTTTCCATCGCCGCGGCGAAATCCCGCCAAGCCCGAATGGACAGCATTTCGTAGGCCCTCTGCGCTTCCGGACTCGGCTTGAACCAGATCTCGAATCCGGCGCACAAACGCTCGTCCCAGCCATAAAACCTGAGTTTGGGATCGGTGCCGAACGCACCATGCGCGCTATCGAGCTTGGCGCAGGCGTTGGCGACGTAGCTCCCCAGGGTCGCCGTGTCGCCCGTGTAATGATAATAATCCAGCAAACTCAGGACCCAGTACAACGCATAACTCCGGATCCCGTTGTCCAGGTTGGCCGTGGAGTCGATGTTCCGCTTGACGAAATCGGTGTTGCCGAAGGCCACCAAAGCAGCGGCTTGAGAGGGGTGGGCATCTCCGGTCCACGACATCCGGTCGCCGCGTTCCATGAGAATGGCGCCGAAATAGTCTTGACACAAAGACGCTTTCACGCCGTACGCGGACGCATACCAGATCTTCGTCAGAAGGGCATCGTCGCACGAGAAGCTGCCCGCATAATTGGTCGGCTTGACCTGACAAACGGCCCGGATCCCCTTGATATGCCAGGGACGGTCGAGCGACTTCACGTGGACCCAGGCGAATCGAACTCCATCGTAGAGTTCGCGATTCAGTTCAAGCCTGTAAGTGCTTCCGTGCTTGACCGGTATTTTGGTTTTTTCAACCCCGGGCTCATTGTACTCGGAGATGCTCATCTCGACGCCTCCCGGGCAGTCGGGGCTGTCGAATTCCACCCAGGCGGCGAGCTCGAGACCGAAATCGAGCCTTAGGGAGCCGGGGCCCTTGACCGTCACGTCGGGATGGGGGCCGGTCATCGACGGCAGGTTTTCGAACGAACCGGACGGTTCGGCGGAAACAGCCTTGGGCTTGAGAAGGAAGATCTCCAGCTTATCGGAGGCCTTGGGATCGGGCCAGCGGTAGGCGACCAGGGGATCGGGCGATTCAGGCACGGCCAGTCCGCTGAAGCTGCCGGCGCTGACATAAGCATAGGGCTGGGGGATCGGCGACCGGCCCCAGATAGCGCTGTCCGGAGCGGCCGCTTGTGCGCCCGAAGAAACGAGTCGCGCCGAACCGGAGGACGCGGCCAGTGCGATGGCCGTGGCTGCGAGAACTTGGACAAGGCGCTTGATCATGGCCTCTCAACCCCTATTTCGTCCTCAACTCCAGGCGCGTTCTCTCTTCGGATTCGAAATTCAGCCAGATGACGGTCCGGCTGCCCTCGAGTTTTCTGACCTCGCCGAGTTGATAATCCTGCCCCTCTTCGAGGTTCTTCCCGTTCAAAACGATCTCGCGGACCGCCGCGGCGCCGCTATCCAGAATGACGACGGGACGGATGAGAGGGGAGTCCGGGGAGGCGGCCCATTCCCAACCGGCGGGATCCTTGTCCCCCGGCGAATTCTTAAAAATAAAAGCTCTCTCACTTGTATCGAACCCGGTGTAAGCCAGTTTGCCCTTCAGGCCCCCGACGGCGGGAGGCCGGGCCCAGGACCGGCCCAGGCGGACCAGCTCGGCGATGGGCTTGTCGGTCATGCCGTAGAGTCCGGCCCAATGGCTGCGGTTTTTGCCGTCTTCCCGGATGACCGGGTCGGAGATCGGGAAACCCAAAAAATGGGTCGGACGATCGCCCGTCTGGGCCACCCGGCCGTCGCAGTTCGGCTCGCCCACGGGCCAATGGTTGCAGCTTCCGTAGTTCTGCAGACTCCGGATGTCCCGGTCCTTCAGGTATTCCATTTCGTTGCCCGGCTCAAAAATGATGAAAGGATCGAACCGTGAGGTGAAATTGTGCCTCTGGATATTGGGCTTCTCCGGGATCCGCTTGGTGTTTTTGGCCGGTGGATCGGCCACATACTCGAAAACCTGGGTCTCCCCTTTGAGGTTGGCGACCGTCACCCAGTCCTTTTCGATGATATCGCCTTGCTTTTGGCCCGGATCCGTCAAGGGAAGGGATTCCTGGAATTGGCGGGGAAGGCCGAGCGCATCGGTGTTCCAACTCACCTTGCGGATGCCGGTCGCATCCGGATAGATATAGTAATATTCGTCCACCCAGACCCCCCACCCTGTTTTCTCGTTCACCTGCCACAGATGGTTGTAGGAGCTGACGGGCGCGTATCTCCAGTGGACCACGACCCGGGCGGGCGTGTTTTCGATGATCCGGACTTGGGAGTACAGGCACCTGGGATCTTCCATGTGCTCATAGCATCCTTCCTTGTCGTCCCAGGCCTCGACGCTCTGGTCCGCCATCCACAATCCCGTTTCGCTGATCCAGGCGGGGCTGTAGCGCGTGCCCCGCCAGAAGACGACCCGGACCGGGGACTGGGCGAAGGTCACGACGATGTCCGGATCGTCCGCCACCGGCCAGAGCGCATCCCATTCCGGATAATAGGACAGCTTGGTATAAAAAGCGCCGAACCCCGTGCCGTTCGCGGGTCCGGTCGGCATCTTCCTGACCGGAAGATCCGGCGGAGCCGGCTTTCCCAGGCTCTCGACATAGGCTTTCAGGTGATCTTCGGACACCGCTTCGCCGAAGACCCGGACCTCGTCCAGGATCCCGTCCACGGAATACCAGAACGGCTGGGTGCCGTGATCGCCGATCTGGTTGGAGGGTTTCACGGCCGTGGTGTTCATGCCGACGCGCATCTCGGTGTCTTTGGCCTGGCGGAACGACTTTTTCAGGGGCGCTGATCCGGCCGGCCGGCCGTTCAGATAGAGAGTGACGCCTTCTCCGTTCCTGACGACCGCGGCGATATGGCTCCACTGGCCGAGGGGCAGGACGAAATCCTCCGAGACGAAGCGGTACCGTTCGTCAAGGATGGTGATGTCCATCCCGAACTGGCCGCGGGGGCCTACGCCGAAATAGAATCCGTCGACCCCTTCTTTCAACTGAGTTACGACCGGCGCCCAATTCCAGGGATACGCGGCCTGGGCGATCCACGCATCGACCGTGAAGCTGGGGCCCAGCGCCGGAACTTTCCCGGCCGGACGTACCATATTGAACGTGTAGCCGTCCAGCCTGACGGAGTTGCCGGACACGCCTTTGACCTCGGTATAATGGCCGTTGATGACGTCATGGATGTTCCCGACGACATCCTTCGTCGTCCCGGGTTCCGGAACATCGAAGGTCCAATGGACCACCGGCACGGGAAGCGGCGCGGCCTTCAAGGCTGATGGCCCCTGCGATTGAAGCGGCCCGGATACGGAAGCCGGCCGTCCGGCCCCGATCCCCGCGATGAAAGCGAGGGTCGCCAGGGACAAAACGCTTTTCCTGGAGAGGATCTTTGGGGATGTCATGATACCTCCATCGAGAAGATCCCGCGGTGACACGTTGAGACTATAGGTGATAACGCCCGATCGCGCAACATCGCGAACGATCTTGACGGCAGATCCGGCGGGCGCTTCGGGCCTGCCCGCTTGCGCATTGACAGGTCCGCAATGCAGGCGATATATTGCCGATACCATGGGAGGAAGGATCCATCAATGAGACGAACCATCCTATTCTGTCTTGCGATCTCCATAGGGGCGGCCATGATCCTGACGGGGGGAGGCGCGGCCGATCCCTCGAGTTCCGATATCCCCGCCCTTTCGGAAAGGCTATTCGCCAACCCCCCGCTCGAGGCCAGGCCGGGAGCGCTTTGGGCCTGGTTGAACGGCTATGTCGACAAGGACCAGATCACCAAAGAGCTCCAAGAAATGAAAGCCAAGGGCATGCGGGGCGCCATCATCTGGGACGTGGGGAGCCTCGTGGATCCGGAAAAGATCATTCCGGCCGGGCCGGCTTTTATGGGGAAGGAATCCCTCGAAGCGATCCATTGGGCCATGGATGTCGCCTCGGACCTCGGGCTCGAACTGGGGTTGTTTGCGTCAAGCAGCTGGAACGCGGGGGGCGCTTGGATCGGACCTGAGGATGCCAGCAAGGCTTTGGTGTGGTCGGAAACCCCCGTCGACGGCCCCCGATCCTTCAACGATGTTCTGCCCCTTCCCGAGAAAACGGGGAAGCCCTATGGGGATGTCGCGGTGCTGGCCGTTCCCGCCAACGCGGGGAGGCCATCCCCGGACGCGTCGGAGGTGATCGATCTCGGCAGGTTCCTGGACGGGACGGGCCGCTTGAACTGGGAGGTGCCGAAGGGAAGCTGGAAGATCCTGCGATTTGTCGGCCACACGACGGGGCAGCGCCTGGAATGCCCGAGCCCCAATTCCGACGGTCTCGTGATCGATCACTTGAGCCGGAAGGCGGTCGATAACCACCTCGCGTTCATGCTGAACGCGCTGAAGGGGGATCGAAGGGATCTGGGCCCGCTGAAATATTTCTTTTTTGACAGCTATGAAGTCTGGGAAGGGACCGACTGGACGGGAGATTGGCTCAAGGAATTTTTCGATCGGTACGGATATGACCCCCTTCCTTACTTTCCCGCGTTTGCCGGCCAGGTGATCGGGACCAGGGAAAGAACCGAAAGGGCCTTGCACGATCTTACGAAGAACTCGAGCGACCTCATCATCGAGAACCATTTCCGGAGAGCGAACGGGATCTTGAATCGAAACGGGATCAAGCTGATCGCGGAAGCCGGCCACGGCGGCGCGGCCAGGGTGGACGTGCTCAAGGCCATGGGGGCGGTGGACATTCCCATGGGGGAATTCTGGAACCATGAAAAATTCTGGGTGACCAAGGAGGCCGCCAGCGCCGCCCATATCTATGGGAAAAAGCTCGTTCCCGCCGAATCCTTGACGGGATGGCAGCACTGGAAGGACGGCCCCTCGGGATACAAACGGTTGATCGATATCGCGTTCTGTGCCGGCCTGAATCAGGTGACCTTTCACACGTTCGCCCATAATCCGCCCGAAGCGGGACGGCCGGGGTTCGCGTACCACGCCGGTGAGCACTTCAACGTGAACTCCACCTGGTGGAACTTCTCCAAACCCATGCTGGATTATCTTTCGCGATGCTGCACCATGCTGCAGCAGGGGCAATTCGTCGCGGACGTCTGCCTGTATTATGGAGACCAGGCCCCCAACCTGGTCCCGTCGCGGCGTATCGATCCTTCCGTCCGGCCCGAATTCGATGAGGCCTCGCAATGCTTGCATTGCGGAAAACCCAGGCCGGTCCAGGTGGCGTCGCTCGGGCTCGGATATGACTACGATTATGTCGACGAAGAGGTCCTCGTGAACCGGATGCGGGTGGAGAACGGACGGATCGTCCTTCCCGACGGGTTGAGCTATCGCCTCCTGGTCCTGCCCGATCGAACGGACATCTCTCCCGCCGTCCTGGGCAAGATCGAGGAACTCGTGAAGGCCGGGGCTGTCGTCGTCGGGCGAAAACCCGAGCGATCGAACAGCCTCAAGGATTATCCCCGTTGTGACGAAGTCGTCAAAGATATCGCCGCTAAAGTGTGGGGCCCGGCCGAGGGCGATAGGACCAACGCCCATGCCTATGGCCGGGGCCGGGTGACCTGGGATAGATCCTTAAGGGACGTTCTGGCGGACATGGGGGTCGGCCCGGATTTTACGGTCGAAAATATTCAAGATCAGGACCAGCACATCGATTACATCCACCGCAGAACAGGAAAAGAGGACTATTACTTCATCTCCAACAGTTCATTGCAAGCGGAGGAGGTCTCCTGCAAATTCCGCGTGGAGGGGGATCGCACGCCTTTCCTCTGGGATCCGGCGGACGGATCCATTTCCCGTTGCTACGAATATGAACCCGCGGCGGGAGGGATCAGACTGACATTGACCATGGCGCCGGTGTCCTCCGTTTTTGTCGTGTTCAAGAAGGAAGACACGCCAGGGGGACCCCTTACGGTCAAGCGGGTCGCAAAAAAAGATGTGCGGGGAAACCCCGGTTCCTTCGATCGGAAAGATGTCGAGATCCTTTCCTGTGAAGGCCGACACGTGGCCGCGAGGATATGGGCCGCGGGAACGTATCAATTTGAAAATGCCCAGGGTTTGAAGTGCAGCGTGAATGCGGACAGCATCCCCCCCGACATCCTCCTCCCGCATCCCTGGAAGCTGGCGTTTCCCAAGGGCATGGGCGCTCCGGATTCCCTCCTTTTGAAGGGGCTCATCAGTTGGACGGATTCGCCTGACCCCGGAGTCAAATACTTTTCCGGGACGGCTTCCTATTCGAACTCGTTCGCCATTCCCGAAGAACATCCGCAAAAGGGGTATTCCTTCGTCCTCGACCTGGGGAAATTGAAGGAAGTTGCGGAAGTATTCATCAATGGAAAGAGCGTGGGGATCCTCTGGAAGGAACCGTTCCGGGTGGATATCACCCGTTTCGTCAAGCCGGGAGACAACGCCCTGGACATCACCGTGACAAATCTCTGGAATAACCGCATCGTCGGGGACCTCCAGCCAGGCAACGGGACGGCCTATGCCCGGACGAACATGAAAAAGAGATTTTCCGCCCAGACGCCCTTGATCTCATCGGGCCTGCTGGGCCCGGTGATGATATCGTATGCCGTGAACAGCCGATCGATCTTGAAATAGCGCCGGTCCGCTGGGGGCCCTATTCTGTGCTGGGCGGGGAATGGAAGGGAAAGCGGATCGAGCAGGGAGATATAGCCAAGTGGATCATGGAGAGGTTTCATATCCCGGTTGAAGAGTACCGCAAGGTTGCCGCGTGATCCCGCTTCCTGATTCCGGGGGGTCCAACTGGCCATCTTGCTAAGAAGAGAGGTCATCGTGAAAAAGCTCATCATCGCGGTCTGCCTATTGACAGGGACTTGTTGGCATCTTTTTTCCCAGTCACGGTCCGCCGCCGCCAAGAACGATCCGGAGCCGGCCCGGGAGCGGCGTTTAGCCTGGTGGCGCGAGGCCCGCTTCGGGATGATGATCTCGTGGGGATTGTATGCCGTCCCCGCGGGGATCTGGAAGAACAAGGCGCATCCGGACAACTATGCCGAATGGATCATGTTCGATGAAAAGATCCCGGTGAAGGAGTACGAGCGGCTGGCCGGGGAATTCAATCCGGTCAAGTTCGACGCCCGGGCCTGGGCCGACTTGGCCAAAAAAGCGGGCATGAGATACGTCATCCCCCTGGCCAAACATCACGACGGCTTCAGCATGTACAAGTCGGCCTTGACGGACTTCGATATCTTCGACGCCACGCCCTTCAAAAGGGATTTCATCGGGGAGCTGGCGGAGGCCTGCAGGGCCGCCGGCCTCAAATATGGCTGTTATTATTCCGTGGACCGGGATTGGCGCCGGCCCACGGGTCCCGGGAACAGGTTCAAGCAGACCAACACTTGGGACTTCCCGAACTCGACGCGGGAGGATTTCGACCGCTATTTCCGGGACTTCGCCAAGCCCCAGGTCGAGGAGTTGCTCAAGCAATACCGGCCCGACATTCTCTGGTTCGACGGCATCGGCATGAAAAGCGACAGCCAGCTCGAAGAACTTGTCCGGACGATCCGAACGCTCGGGCCGGACTGCCTCATCAACAGCCGGATCAAGACGTTCATCAACCCCATTCCGGATCCCTATCGCATCTGTGATTACATCTCCATGGGGGACAACGAGATCGCCGACAAGGCGCCGGGGTTCGATTGGGAGAATCCGGGGACTCTGAACTCAACATACGGGTATAGCCGGAACGACAACAACTGGATAGACGCGCGGGAGATCATCTTCCGGCTCGTCGATATCGTCAGCAAGGGCGGCAACTATCTGCTCAACGTCGGTCCCACGGCCGAAGGCCTCATCCCCCAGCCGAGCATCGACAGGCTCCTGGAGGTCGGAACTTGGATGGAGACGAACGGGGAGGCCATCTATGGGACTTCGCCGTGGAAGGTCTATGGCGAAGGACCGCTTTTTGATAAAGAGGCGGCCGAAGCCCAAGGAAAGGGAGCGAAAGCGGACGGCGGAAGCCCGAAGGCGGGTGAAGAGCGAACCTCCATGGATATCCGATTCACGGCGAAAAATAAAACGGTCTACGCCATCTGCCTGAACTGGCCCGAACGGGATGTCCTGGTGAAAGCCCTCGGCCGGAAAGAGATGGGCGGCGGGGAAATCGCGGCCGTGAGCATGCTCGGCTCGAAGGAAAAGGTCCAATGGCGTCAGACCGGTGAAGGGCTGTCGCTGACCGTCCCGAGAGACAAGCCCTGCCGATACGCATTCGTCTACAGGGTCGATCTCAGATAAAAAGAATCCATCGCTGACATAGGGGAATTATCGAATATCAGTTTTTGGCGTTTGAGAAATCTTAAAACCTGTTTAAACTCAACGGACCTAGATCAAACGCCGTCGTTTGCCCATTGGCCAACTCCGCCGCCACCTGACCGGTGCCAGGCCCAAGCGAAAGCCCCAGCATGGCATGACCCGTAGCAAGGATCAAATTGCCGTGGCGCGGAGAACGTCCGATAATAGGCATACCATCCGGCGTGGTGGGACGCAGTCCCGCCCAGGTTTCTTTCACATCCAGTATTTCATCCAACCGCAAATATTCACGCGCCGCATTTTCAATGCGCTGGATCCAAATGGGGTTCGGCGTCAGGCTGTTGTTCCCCACTTCAAGCCGGCCCGTAAAACGCAACACACCGCCCATCGGCGAAACCGCAACGCGGCGCTCACCCAGGATCAACGCATGGCTCGGCATCTGTTTCGTCGCAGACATGGTCATGCTATATCCGCGTGCAGGTTGGATGGGAATATGGTATTTCAGATCACGCCCAACAGACGGGGTCGACGCGCCCGCCGCCAGGATGACGTGCTCCGCTTCAAACTCAGCCGAGGCTGTTTTCACAACCCGGACCTTGCCCCCCGCTGATTCAAATCCCGTGACCGGCGTGTTCTCGAACATCTCCGCCCCCAGCGCGCGGACGCGGTCACTCAACAGCTTGAGGAACACTGCCGGGTTAAGATGCGAGTCGCCTGTGAAATGTATGCCACCGATGACATCGTCTAACGCGGCGGGTTCGATCTCATGGATTTTGGATTTGTCGTAAACACTGACAGGAATTCCATGCTTTTGCATAAATTCGCCTTCGTGTTTCCCGCCTTTGAAGGCTTCCTCGGTTTTGTATAAAAAGAGCAAACCCTTTTCTTGATACGAGCAATCAAATTTTTCTTCGGCGATGAGTTGTGCGAAATTCTTCGCGCTCAGTTGGCCGATGTCGTTCAACGGTTTGATGCCACGCTGGACATTGGCTTCACGGCATGCCCGTACAAATTTCAACAACCAAGCGAGATAGGTCGGGTTCAGGCTAACCTTCATCCCAAACGGACTGTGCGCGGGGTCGAGCATCCACTTGAGGGCAGAGGTCACCACCCCAGGCGCCGCCAGCGGAATGATGTGACTGGGCACGATATGCCCCGCGTTGCCCGCGCCACTGCCTTTGCCGATCTCTTGAGCATCGAGCAAAGTGACTTTTCTTCCAGATTTCAAGAGGTAATAGGCACAACTTAAGCCTACGGGTCCCCCGCCGATGACGAGAACATCTGATCTTGTAGCCATCAATTCTCCGTAATCAAAAATGACAGTCACCTTTAAGGTGACCGTCACTTAATGGATATCCCTTTACCGAACGGATCGCGTTCATCCACCAGGATCACGCCTTCTGCCGTTACCCATGCTTCGCCGGTGATGGTTGGAATGATCTTGTCGCCGTCCACTTGCACGCTTCCTTCAAAGATACTGCCGACGACGCTTTGTTGTTTCCACGTCTGCCCCACCTGCAATTTTCCATCGCTGTACAAACAAGCGAGTTTAGCACTGGTGCCCGTGCCGCAAGGCGAGCGGTCATAGGCTTTGCCTGGGCAGAGGACAAAACTTTTGCTGTCGGCTTCGGGCGTGGAGGCAAACAACTCGACGTGGTCGATCTCGGCGCCGTCCGCGCCGGTGACGCCGTTCGCGATCAATTGCTCGCGGACACGCCACGAGAAATCGGTCAGCGCTTCCAGGTTTTGCATGTTCACGTCCAGGCCGTGGTCGTGGCATAGAAAAAACCAGTTGCCGCCCCACGCCACATCGCCGTGTACGGTTTTTCCATCCACTGTGACAGGGACATGAGCCAGATGACGATAGGCGGGGATGTTTTTTACGGAGACGCGATTAGGATAATCCATATCGTTGCGAAGGCGCTCTTGCTCTTTGCCCGAAGCAACCCCCTCATTCATTGGGAGAGTGCTTCGTCGCTCCCTATCGTTCGCTCCTCGCAACGATAGGGGATGCAGAGTCGCTTCAACAACCCCGACCGGTGTCTCCACGCGAACGGTGCCTTCGGTGACTCGGCCACGATAGGCGAGGGACGCGATGAGACCGATGGTGCCGTGTCCGCACATGCCAAGGTAGCCGACGTTGTTGAAGTAGATGACCCCGAGCTGGCAGGTCGGGTCTGCGGGTTCGACGAGCAATGCGCCGACGATGACATCTGATCCGCGGGGTTCGTTGAGGACGGTGGTGCGGAAGTCGTCGTGGTCTTTGATCAGCCTGGATAATTTGTCAGCAACCGAACCGGTTCCGAGGTCGAAGGGAGGCGTTTCTATCAGTCGGGTAGGTTCGCCGCCGGTGTGTGAGTCCAGAAAAGGAATATGAATCATTTTTTCACCACGAAGTGTCACAAGGGTCGCAATTGTATCATTTGCCCTGGAGGGAACCTGCAGCATAATTTTTTTCATAGTAGCACCATGCTGTTTTTTTTTCAACACTGCGGATCGCGCCATCTAAAATTTTACCGAAGGCCTATATGTCTTAGACCTCATCCCCCTAAAATGGACCTCATATGGAGAGCGCTTCAAAGCTTGAAAATCTCACTTCAGAGGTGATACATTGAATGGGGTCAGGGCAGAACGCCGCCCGGCTGATCCCCAGGGTTAGACAGGTGCTGGAAGCGCGGAATTTCAAGCTCGGTTTGGGTCCCGTGAAAATATCCTATGCCCAGAATTTTCAATCGGTCTTAAAATAACGGCGGCCCGCCGAAACCGGTCCCCGCGATGAGGACGAGGGCCAGCTTTCGAAGCGACAATCGACAAGGAGTCCGGGATGCTAAAAAAGATCATGATGTCCGCGGTGGTGACGTGCCTGGCCGCGTTTTTTTTTCTATCCGGCCAAGTCCCTCAAGAGAAAGCGCCCAAGGGTGTATTTCCCGGAGCCGACGAAACCACCGTCTCCCAAGCTCACTTTTTCACCTGGATCAACAATACGTCCGGCGGTTCACCTGAAAAACAGACCATGGTCAACCTCGATTTCTTCAGATGGCTGAAGACCGAGTACGGGCTGCAGCTCGATATCTACGCCTTTGACGCGGATATCCTCGACGGTTCCGGCGGTTATTACACGCTGAAGTCCCCGAAATTCCTGAAAAACTATCCTCAGAGCTTCGGGCCCGTGAGCCGGGAGGCCGCCTCCCTCGGGATCCGGTTGGGCGTCTGGCTGGGGCCGGACGGATTCGGGGACACTCCGCAGGAGGAGCGGGAGCGGATCGACATGTTCGTGTCTCTCTGCAAAGACTATAATTTTCGGCTGTTCAAGATCGATGCCCTGTCGGAACTTCGCCCCGAAAAACAGGACGGTTTCATCCGGGCCATGACCCTATGCCGCGAGTCCACGCCCGACCTGATCGTCCTCAACCACCGCGTCGATTTCGGCAAGGCGGCGCCCTATGTCACCACCACGCTCTGGAACGGCGATGAAACCTATATCGACGTCCATATGACCAACAGCCAAACCGCCACCCATCACCGCGCCGGGGCGATTTCCCGCGGCTTGACGCCGGGCTTGCAGCGCCTTCTGGAAGATCACGGCGTCTGCCTCTCCTCCTGTCTCGATTACTGGGAGGACGACCTGGTCATGCAGGCCTTCAACCGCAGCCTCCTCCTCGCCCCGGAACTTTACGGCAATCCCTGGTTCCTTCGCGACGACGAGTATCCGAGGCTGGCCCGCCTGTTCAATCTTCATCGCAAGTACAGGGACATTCTCGTGAAAGGGATGGTCCTCCCCGAAGGGCAATACGGGAAATCCGCGGTCTCGCGGGGGGACGATACGACCCGGCTTCTGACCCTCGCCAATCTGACTTGGGATCCGGTCAAGTACGTCCTCAGCCTCGATGACTCGATCGGATTGAAAAAGGGCAAGGACGTGGTTGTGGTCCAATACCATCCTTCCGAAAAAATCCTGGGCCGCTTTGCGTATGGGACAAAGGCCGCCGTCGAAGTCCTGCCGTTCCGTTCCTGCCTGCTCCTTGCGTCCACGGCGCCCTTCCAGGATACGGGCCTGTCCGGGTGCACGTATGACGTCGTGCGGGACGTGCCGGGCAAGGACGTCGTCATAAAAGTCCTGGGATTTCCCGGCAGCGCGGAAAGGATTTCCCTCGCTGCGGACGGCCGCGCGTATCGGAAGGCCACGCTCGACGGCCGGGAGATCCCGGAGCTCCTCCGGGGCAAGACCGTGGAAGTCCGTTTTCCCGGAAAACGCCTGACGCAGCCGTGGCATCGAAAGCTCGCCGATCTCCAGCCGGGACCGGTTCCGCAGGATGCCGAATCGCTTTACGAGGCCAGCTGCTACGCCGCCGACAACAACGCCCTGGAAGTCCGATCGCTCGATCGTTCGGGACCCACAAGGATCCCCCAGGTCCAGAAAGCCCGCGACGCTTTCTTCACCCAGCCCGTTTTCATCGAGAGAGGGGTCTGGGACAAGAATCTTTTTGACGGCGACATGACGACCGAGTTCAATGTCAACAACCGGCTGCGGGATTTCAAGGGCGGCGCCCTGCGGGTCGACCTCGGGCGACCGACCAGGATCGCCACGCTGGCCGTCAAGTTGAAGGACGCCCAGGCCGTCCAGGCCTATCTTGCGGGCGGCGAACCTGTCGCCGAGACCTCGACCGATCTCAGAATCTGGTCGCCGGCCAAAGTCACGGCATCAGATACCGTCCTCACGATCGCGGCGGCGGCGGACGCCGAGGTCCGGTACGTCCGTCTCATGAACGCGCCCGTGAAGGTCCTCGAGATCGAGGGCCTGTTCCGGGGGAAGCGGCTCGACCGGTCGAAGTGGCGGGTGTCCAACCTCTTCGGCTGGTACGGGAAGACTCCGGCCGTCAAGTCCTGGTCCGGCTCGTTCGTCCTCGATGAGGCGGCCAACGGCAGCTATCTGGCCATACCCCTGGAGGGGCTTCACGGACGGGAAGGGGCTTTTGCGGCGCTCCGCGTCGGAGGCCGCCTCGTCGGCGCCCCGGACCGGAGCGTGTCCTACCCCACCAACGTCTGGGAATTCAGGGTCGAGTCCAAGGCTGAAAACTATACCTATTATGTCCCTGTCACTCCAGAGATGATCCGCCAAAAGATCGAGGTCGTCGTGCTCGGCCTGAACGAGGACATGCTCGACTTCAAGCCGGAAGCCTGGATCACGGCGTATCCGATCCCTTTCGAGTCCCGGGAATTGGTGCTCACGCGCGCCAAGACCGAATAGCCTGAGGAGATCGGCCGGGATCCCATCCCTGCCGGGATCCGCCCTTTCCGCTGTCCCCGGTCTCACCGCAGCACGGAGGCAATGGCTTCGTAGGGCGGCTTGGGGCGATAATCCCTGTCGAAGATCAGCGCGCGATCGTAGGTGCCGTTGCTGATCCCGGGGACCCATGAGTAGCGGTCGGTAAAACCCCAGAGGACGATGGCCGGACACTTTGGCGCGGCGAGGGCGGCTTCGAAAACGCCGCGGTAGATCGCCGCTTGCTGCCAGACGTCTGCCTCGGTAGCGTTCTTGGGAAGCCAGACATCGAGTTCCGTGATATGGACGGCCAGCCCCAGGTCGTTGAACCGCCTGATATTCTGCGTCACCTCGGTCGGGGCGGGATGCTTGTCCACCTGCACGTGATACTGCAAGCCGATCCCGTCGATCGGCACGCCGCGGGCCAGGAGCTCTTTGACCCACTGATAACACCGGTCGGCCTTTTCCGACATCCCGTCCATGCCGAAGTCGTTGGTGAAGAGCAAGGCCTGCGGGTCGGCCTCGTGGGCCCAGTGGTAAACCCTCTCGACGTACTCGGGGCCGATGGAATGGTACCAGGGGCCCTCTTCCCGCAATCCCGGCCCCTTGTCGCTCAAACCTTCGTTCAGGACGTCCCAGGCGAATACTCGGCCGCGGAAATGCCGCATCACGGTGAAGATGTGCTCGCGAAGGATGTCGAGAGCTTCCTGGCGTGGAAATACTTTATCCCGGGCCCACTCCGGCAGCGCGTCGTGCCAGACGAGCGGCACTGCGCGCACTTTCATATCATGCTGACGGGCGAAAGCCATCATCGCTTCCGCGGGCCCGAAGTCGAATTGCTCCCGCACGCGCTGAAGGACATCCAGCTTCATTTCGTTCTCGGCCACGAGGCAGTTGAATTCGCGGGCTAGGACCTGGCCGTATAACGGATCTTTTCTGAAGGCGTCGTAACTGAAGGCCGAGCCGACCAGCAGACCCTTCTTTGCGGCCAGACCCCGCAGCGTATTAGCGCTCATCCGGAAGTCATTCTTGGGAATGGCGGCAGAATTTGGCCCCAAATCCCTTATCCGGTTGTCCGCCGTTGTTCGCGAGCATGATGGGGGAAGGAGAGGAAGGGCAACCGCAAGGCCCGCCGCCCCAGCAGCTTTCAGAAAAGCGCGCCGGGACACTTCTTGTCTTCTACGTTCCATGTCGTTTCCTCCGGCGATGTCATTCCTTCTCGGAGCCGGGCCGGGCCACATTCTATCAGAAGATCGAAGATAATGCGGATGATACTCGATCGTCATGCAATCTATGAAAGATCCGGTGACGAGCCGCGTCAGGGGAAGTTCGCGGGATTATTATCCGCAGGGATCCTCTGCTATAATGAAAATGAAAAAAGACATTCCGATCAAGGTGAAATTCATGCGAACCCTCGCCAAAATAAAATCGCCCATCTTGCTGGCCCTCCTCGGCCTGACCGTTATCCTGTCCGGCGCTCCCGCGGCCAAGCCGAAACTCCCCGAACGCTATCAACGATGGCTCGACGAGGAGGTCGTCTATATCATGGCTCGCATGGAGAGGGAAGTTTTCCTGCAGCTCCGGACGGACCGGGAGCGCGACCTCTTCATGGAGGCCTTCTGGAAACACAGGGACCCTACCCCGACTTCCCCGGAGAACGAGTTCAAGACCGAACATCTGCGCCGGGTGGCCTATGCCAACCAGCATCTCGGGCGGGAGGGCCCCGTTCCTGGATGGAAAACAGACCGGGGCCGGATGTACATCCTGCTCGGCGAACCGCAGGATATCCAGAAATACGCGGGCAAACTTGGGATCTATGACTGCGAGTCCTGGTTCTATCAGGGGAAAACCGACCTTGGGCTGCCCCCGAGTTTCAACCTCCTGTTCTTCAAGGAGCATGGCCAGGGGATGATGAAGCTTTACAGCCCCATCGGGAACGGGCCCCAGGCGCTCCTTGCTTCCACCATGGAATCTCCAGGGGATTTTACGAGGGCCTACAACGCGCTCTACGATATCGACGCCACCCTGGCGGGGATCGCCATGGACCTGCTCTCCGGGGATTCCGCCGGAGGTCTCGGCCGGCCCACCATGGCTTCGGACATGCTCATCCAGAAGATCGTGACCCTGCCGTCCCGGACCGTCAACGACGGGTATGCCCGGAAGTTCCTCGAATACAAGGATATCGTCGAGGTCGAGTATTCCGCCAACTACATCGACAGCGCCAGCCTCGTCAAGGTCTTCCGGGAGGGGGCGGGACCGTACTTCGTCCATTATGCCGTCGAGCCCGAGCGTCTGTCCGTCAACCAGTTCGAGCAAAAAACCTATACAACTCTGAAGGTCAACGGCCGGGTATCCACGCTCGACGGCCGGCTCGTTTATCAGTATGACAAAACCGTTTCCGTCGAAATGCCGGAGGCCCAGGTGGCCGAGCTCAGTCGCTCACCGTTCAACCTCCACGATGTCTTTCCACTCGTTGCCGGGGATTACCGGTTCTCCGTCCTCATCAAAAACGAGGTCTCCAGGGAGTTCATGACAGTCGAACAATCCCTCCGTGTTCCGCAGAGCGGGAACGCCGTCCAGCTGACACAGCCCCTTCTCGGCTATAAAATCTCCCGCCTGGATGCGGCCAGGCGTAAGGTCCGGCCGTTCCAGGTCGGACCCTTTCAGGTCTTTTGCCAGCCAGGCCGGATCTTCACGGTGAAGGACACACTCGCCGTCGTTTTCCAGCTCAACGACCTTTCCGGGGACTCGGCCCGTCGCGGCCGGGTCAAGCTCGCCTTCCTTAAGGACGGCGAGGTTTTCCGTGAGGTCGTCAGGGCGCCGTCCGAATACCCCGATCTCCCCAACATCATTGAGGAAATGCCATTGGCCGGTTTTCCTCCAGCCCACTATCAGGTCCAGGTTTCGCTCCTCGACGGCGACACGGAAGTCGTGAAGGCGAACGAGGAGTTTGACCTGACTTTCGCCCCGTCGCTCGGCCGCCCTTGGTACTCGTCCCGCGTCCTGCCGGAGCCGGACGACCCCATTTATTCCCAGATCGCAGGCATCCAACTTCTTAACCTCGGCCGGTATCCTGAAGCCCGAGCCAGCCTTGAAGGGGTCCTCCTGAAAAAACCGGATTCTCCGGAAGCGGCCTTCACTCTAGCCCGGGTTTACCTGGCCTTGTCCGAACCCCGAAGCGCCGTCCGCGTCCTGGCACCCTTGCTCGCCCGGCCCGGGCGCGTGCCTTACGAAGTCTACACGTTGAGTGGCGAGGCCTTCATGAAGTCCGGCGATTTTGCCGAGGCCCTCAAGGTTTTGGACCAGGCGGTCTCCCAATACGGTGTCAATGCCTCGGTCTTGAACGCCATCGGTCAGTCTTTCCTGGGACTCTCCAAGTTCGAGGAGGCCCTGGCATCGTTCGAAAGATCCCTTCAGCTAAGCCCGGACCAGCCCGAGGTCCGCAAGCAGATCGACCAGCTGAAGAAAAGAAAATAGGGGAGGTATTCATGCTGTGCCGCCACTTCCGCCGGGCTTTCCCGGCTTCGATTCTTATTGTCGTGATCCTCTTCGCCGCGCTGGTTCCCCTTGCTCAGGGTGGGCAGGAAAACCTCGGCCGGGGCAGGATATCGGGCCGGGTCGTGGACTCAGCGGGCAATCCTGTCGAAGGGGCCCATGTCACCGTCCAGATCCTCAAGGGGGACGCGAAGCTCGAAGGGATGACGGACAAGAAAGGGAACTTCGCCATCATCGGGCTGGGGACGGGAACCTGGCGGATCACGGCCGCCAAGCCAGGCTACGCTGACGCGTCGATCGAAATGGGCGTCGCTCAGCTCAAAGCCAACCCGCCGGTCAACTTCAAGCTCCAGAAGCTCACGGGTGCCCAGGAGCTCCAGGTCGACAGGTCCGGGCTGGACGCCGTAGACAAGGGCAACCGGTTAGCCCAGCAGGGGGACTACGATGGGGCTATCGCCGTTTTCCGAGAGTTCCTGACCAAGTACCCGGAATTTTATCCGGTCCGGCTCAACATCGCCGCCGCGCTTTTGAACAAGGGCGACGCCGATGGCGCCGAGGCCGAATACAAGGGTTTGTTGGAGAAGATCCTGCAGGTCCACGGCGATTACGCCAAGGACAAGTCGACCGCCGTCCGGGCCCTCTCCGGCCTGGGCGAGACGGCCCTGAAGAAAGGCGACCTCGAAGCGGGCCGGACGTATTTGAGCCAGGCCTTGGACTTGTCGCCCGAGGACGAGGCGGCCGCGTATAACGTCGGCGATATCCTCTTCTCCAACCAGAAGGTCGACGAGGCCATTGAGTACTTCCAACTGGCCGCCCGGATCAAAAGCAGCTGGCCCAAACCATACTACAAGCTCGGCTTCGCTTACCTCAACAAGGGCGACTATGTGAAAGCGCTGGAGTCCTTCAATAAATTCATCGCCCTCGACCCGGAGAACCCCGAGATCCCGACCGTCAAGAACATCGTTGCCACCATCGAAAAAATAAAGAAGTAAAAGTCCAAAAATAATCCTTGCTTTATTGACATTTTATCCCTACTTTATAAAGGCGCGTTACTATGTCAGATAGAAAGGCGACCTTTTGACATGATCAAAGAGGGAGCTCACCGGAAGGCGCACACCCGGGCGGGGAACTCGAAGCTCATCAGCGAGATCAACAAGGTCAAGGTCACAAATCTCATCCGGGACAGCGCTGGGATTTCTCGGGCCGCCCTGGCCAAGGGGAACGGCCTGAGCGCTCCGACCATTTCCCGGATCGTAGAGATCCTTATCCGCGAGGGTTTGGTCGTGGAGGTCGGGGCCGGCGAATCCAAGGGCGGCCGCAAGCCGACACTTCTCCGGTTTTCGGGAGTTGACAATTTCATCATCGGCATAGACCTCGGGACGACGAACATCCACGGCGTCCTGACGGACCTCGATGCCAAGGTCATTGCTGAGGTCAGGCGACCGACCCAGGTAGAGGAGGGCTTTGCCCGGGTCATGGAGAGTACTTCGGACGTCGTCAGCGAGCTGAAGAACCGTCTCGGTGACAAGAAAGGCAAGGTCTGCGGCATTGGCATGGCCATCGCCGGTCTCATCAACCGGGAGAGGGACATCGTCGAATTCTCTCCCGATTTCCACTGGCATAACGTCGATGTCAAGGCCGCCTTGGCCCAGAGGCATGAGATCCCCGTCTATTTCGACAACGTCACCCGGGTCATGGCCTTGGGCGAGATCTGGTACGGCGCCGGACGGAACTACCGGAATTTCATCATGATCAACGTCGGCTACGGCATCGGGGCCGGTATCATTATCCAAGGGGCCCCGCTTTATGGCTTCAAGGGCAAGGCCGGGGAGTTCGGGCACATCACCCTCGACAAGGACTCCGACGTCCAATGCGAGTGCGGCAATTTTGGCTGTCTCGAGGCGCTGGCCTCGGGCAACGCCATCGCCAAGGCCGGCCAGAGGGAGCTTCGGAGCGGAGCCGTGTCCGCACTCTTGGAGGCCTGCGGCGGGGATCCTGCGCGGCTGACAGCCGAGATGGTCGTCAACGCAGCCAAACAGGGCGATGGGACGGCCTGGACGGTCTTTGACCGGGCCGCGGAATACCTCGGCATAGGGATTGCCGGGCTGATCAACCTCTTCAATCCCGAGGCCGTTTTCATCGGTGGCGGCGTGGCCCAGGCGGGGAACATCCTCTTCGACAAGGTCCGCAAGACCGTCAACGCCAGGGCCCTGAACAAGACCGCCAGCGAGGTCGCCATCATGCCCGCGACGTTCGGCTTGAGGTCGGCCGTGATGGGCGCCGTCTCCCTCATCCTCAGCGGGGTCGTCAACCTCGATTATGAGCATGTCAATTTTACAGGCTGCCAGTGAATCTGCCTGGCGGCTGAAGGCCGCTGGCCAGGATCATAGAACTGACTTTATGAACGTGCGCAAATGAGTTCTCCGGAGATATGTTTCATATATTTAGAAAGTATATCAATGACGACGAACATGAGTGCCCGTTTTGGGATGGTCTTTCATGAATTTTTTCAATATCTCGTCAACCAACACATACCGGTCAGAGGAGGTGAAGACGGAGGACACAATCAATTGGGTCTGAGGGAATTAGGGTTTAAGGTTTGGCTTTATGGAAAGGAGAATACGGCATGAGAAAGGCAAAGATCCTATTTGTCATCGTGGCCTGCCTCACCCTGACGTCGCTCGGCATCTCCCAGGAATTGCAGTCCGGCGCGATCAGAGGCAAGGTTATCGATGATAGCGGACAGCCCCTTCCGGGCGTCTCCATCACGATCTCCGGTCCTGCCCACATCGGCAAGGTCACGGCCGTGACCAACGCCGAGGGGTTCTTCCGGGCCCCCAGCCTGACACCGGGAACCGGCTACGAAATAAGGGCTGAGCTCAGCGGTTTTGAAACGACCATCCAAACAGGGATCATCGTCAACCTGGGCAAGACGATCACGCTCGAGTTCAAAATGAAGCCCTCGACGATCCAGCAGGAAGTCACGATCACGGCGCCGACGCCCACGGTCGATGTTGTGAAATCGGCGACGTCCAAAACCATTACGAGCGACGTCCTGGCATCTCTTCCCCTGTCGCGCAACGTCACCGCGATCCTTCAAACCGTCCCGGGCTCCGTCGGCGACAGCATGCACGGCGACGGGCGGGGAGAGGGCGGCGCCGTCATGGACGGCATCCAGATGGCGGAACCCGACGTCGGCGGAGTCGCCTTCGGATACGACGTGGGGATCGGTTGGGACGTCGTCGAGGAGTACGAGGTCGTGACGACAGGCGCCACCGCTCAGTACTTTGGAAGCACGAGCGGGCTGACCAACATCCTCATGAAATCGGGCGGGAACAAGTTTTCAGGCGAGGCCTCCTTCTACTACACGAGC